>Ga0210025_1002483_pt1 | contig 17923 bp, 18 predicted proteins | sample CryGeyme20150102_FD_183989 | JGI IMG/M metagenome (GOLD analysis project Ga0210025, IMG submission 183989) | Groundwater microbial communities from Crystal Geyser aquifers in Utah, USA - Crystal Geyser metaG 2015-0102 (SPAdes) (version 2) | ecosystem: Environmental > Aquatic > Deep subsurface >...
TTCTGGATAAGGCAGATCAAATCAAATATAAAAGTACACTTAGCGAGTGTATGCTTGAACATGCTAAAGCCACTAAGCGCAAAAGATATGAAAATGACACGATGTGGATATCATGGAAACTGATGTACAAAGAAGGAGGCTATGCTTATATTTGTTTTGGGGCGGAAAAAGAGGCTCAGTCAAAGTGGTCTGTCACTTTCAACGAAAGGTAGTCCTTATTGTATTTAGTGATTTCGAATTTACTCACTTCAGGATGAAAAAGCCTTGGAAAAGAAAAGGAGATAACCAACATTTTTAGGTATTACCTGGTAGTTAGAAGATAATAGTGGTGAGGGTTAAAAACGATACACCTACCACACTTAAGTGGCCGCCCAAGATCACCTATAAACTGGAACCTCTTAAGTGATTTACTATTAGAATTTCTTTTTTGTTGATTATTCACCACTCTTTACAAATATTAAAATTGAGTAAAGGATAAGAAACGAAGTATATTTGTTGAGTTCAAGGGTTGTTATGAAGGCGCCTGTGTAACTAGGAAGCAGGCTGATAAATTTTGTAAAAGTCTCTATAATTTCGCTTTATAATGAACGATTTTTTCCCAGGAGAAGGTCGGAAGAAGATTACATCTTTATTTAGCAACGAGAAACGATACAATAGGAGCGGGTCAATAACGACTGCTACCATCGATAAGGAGGATAACATTCGACAGTATGCCATAATTAACCTAGATCACGTATCATGAACCTCCCCAACTATAAGAAATAAACTCTCGATGGACGTCTGGACTTTGTTGTTGTTTTCCAAACTATCGAAATCTAACGCCTCTCGGTTTAAATCGAATCTTTGAGGGTCAGATTGGCAGATTCATAACGCCAGATCTTCAACTATAAAAACTATTAGGTTCAAATCAGGGAACTTAATGAGCGTTGCTTTGAGTTTGAAAACGAAAGGAGTCAGTACGAGGAAAAAATTGCATACTTGAGTATGTGCCTGAAGCAAGCTCAAATGTAGGCTGCTGACTTTAAGTAAAAAGCTATAAAACTGGAAGATGCTCTTCAATAGCAAGAGGAGACGGCCTTTTCTTTGAAGTAGAAGTTAATAATAGAGCAGAGGAAGTGGTAGCAATCAGAAGAAGGAAGATTGATGCTTCAGTCAAGTATAAAGTAAAAATAGAAGCTTTATTCTCGCCAACTAAAATAGATAGAAAAGTCCAACACCTTCAAAAAGAACGAACCCACCAAAAATTAATAACATCTTGGTAATTTACTCAAAAAATATCACGAAGAGGTCAATACCCTTCAGAAATAGAATATATCACTACGAAATCTTTATGAAGCATTAGAACAACAATCTCAAGATCTTGAAAAAAAATATGAGGAATTACAAGAAGATCTATATCGAAACAACGAACAACTGAAGGAAAAATAATTTTAGTTGGAAGGTACTGAGCAATAAAACAGGGAACGTCTGTAAATGTTTCAGCAACGTTATTAATAAGCATACAGCGCTAAATGTAAAAGGGTAGAGGAATGCTAACATGAAATAGGAGAGTGGAAAGAGGAAGTCGATAAGTTAGAACAAGAACAAGAAAAATATTAAATTAAGCTGGCTGAGTATGCCATTCAATGTGAAAAATATGAAGCTTTGCTAAATTAAGCTGGTGACTAAATTGATAGATTGAACACCATCATTAAAGATAAAATCAAGTATCTTGATGCTTGGCAGAATAGGTTCAAAGAACTTCAGGATAAGTACAACGATGCATAATTAGCCATCAATGCTCAAACTCAAAAGATAGCATCTGATTAATAAGAAATCACCATTCTATCAGAATCTCTTAAACATAAATCGGCTCAATTAGATAAGCTGGAGAAGACAAGGGAGCAAGAAGTGAAGGCTGTCAAAGAAAAGCTTCAATAGATTGAAATTCAAAGGCAGTAAATAGCTGCCATCAAGAGAGAAAAGGAGCTATAACGAGATGAACAAAGAAGAAAAGATTATTAAAATAGCCAGATAAAATAACAACTCAACAAAAGAATAATATAGGGAAATAAGTTATTTTAAGATTTGAATAGCGCTTAAGCCCAAATCAAACATCTAAAGATCCAAATATCTACAAACGAAGCAGCTCTCAGGATAAAAGATGAGGAACTTCTTAAGGTTAAAGAGGATCTAGCTACTGTCGATAATAAGATATAAAAAATACAAGGAGAAAAAAGAATATACGAGCAAGAAGCTATGAAAGTAAAAGCTCTCGAATAAAGAATCAAGCATTAGTAAAACAAAAAGGGGTAGTACCTCAAAGAAGCAAAAAAACTAACACAAAAGCTCAAATAAAGTGAAAAACAATTAGGAGATAGCAGACGAAAAATAAGAGACCTTTAGGCTGATTTATAAAAAATTTAGAAGTATAGCTAGCAATTGCTGGGATAAATCAAAGAACTGGAACGAAAATTAGAACTTTTGAATCAGTTGAAGAAGGAAATTCATTCTCTCTAACAAACCTCAATCAAAAATGTATCATAAATCAAAAACTTAAAAGATAACATTGTTAAAAAAGTTGAATAGCTCAATCAATGCAAATAGAAAATTATAGTGTTTGGAAAATACATGAAATAATTCAAAGTCAGAGAATAATAATTCAAAAATCAACTTCTGACCTATTCTAAAATTTAAAAGAATCTCAATCATCTACAGTAAAAATATTAGACTCTTGAAGATAAGAATGAAAATCTGGAAATCGATCTCAGTGCCGCTCTGGCTCAAATTGAAGAGCTCACAAAGGAAAATGGAAGTCTTGAAAGAGTTGTATAGATCAACAAACAATAATACATGAGAATTGAACAACTTCTAGTTGAGGTTCGAGATGATCTACAAAATCATAAGAATCGATAAAGATAATTGCTATCAAACTTAAGAGAGCTCTAGAGGAAACATAAGCACACAAGCCAGGACATCGAGAAATAAAAAGAAAAAATCTTGAAAGAAAAAAATGAACTTTAGAAAAAACTTTAGATGAAGAATAAATAATTCGAAATGTAGGTTAAAAAGCTTCAGAACGAAAGATAAAAAATGCTCCATCAAAAAGATAAAATACTTGCCAATATGAAATCTCAGAAAGAAGAGTTGGCTGAAGAGAATAATTCTTTCAGAAAAGTAATAAAAAACCTATAAGATGAAAAATAAAAGCAGAGCAAGAAGATTCATGAGCATGAGAAAAAGATTCTTACATATGAGCATGAACTTGAAAGAACTAACTAAAGTACTAATGAAACTCAAAAGGAGCTAGAAATATCAAAGAATAATATTGAAAAGATGACTTTCAAAGCCAAATAATCTGAAGATGTCATAAAATAACAGAACTAAAAAATAAGCGATCTTCTAACAGAAAAATAAAGATTTTTGGCCTAGATTGCTGACCAGGAAAGGACTAGATCCAATAAAGAAAGCGATATAGCTCAGCTTTTGAGAGAAAACTAGATATTTCAGAAAGAAATTTCAAACCTAAAAGATTAATTATCCGCCGAGCAAGAAAGATACTCATCCCTTTTTGATGAGCTATTGAAAGTAAAGTACGAATCAGAAACAATCAACTCATCTTATAATAATTTAAACATTCGAATGAGTACTCTTGAAAAGATGATATTGATTCTCAAATAACATGCAGCTAAAGCAATTTAATTAAATAGAAAGCTCGAACAACAGAAGAGGGATTTTTAAAGAAAATACATCGAATATCAAGAAAAACTTGCTTAAGAGATAGAAAGATTAGAATAAGAACAATTCAAGGTAGGATAGGAAAATATCAGATTAGATACCATGAATAGGATTCTTTAAATTGAAATAGGATAGTACAAAGAACGATAAAGTGCCGTCTTTAGTATTGTTAAAGAAGGAAGTGTCATCAAATAAAAAAAATAAACTTCTCCTCTCAAATTAAGATCCAGACTTTCCCCATCTCCTGAAAGAAAGCCGATGGAAAGTCTCAGCAAAAAAACATCGACAAATGCCAGCCATACTTTCATGGATAAATCATACCTCAGAGACTCCAACCTGTTGAAAGAATCTCTTGTAAACGATCTGAACCCAATGTACTGATAGGTCAATATAGGCTAAAAAGTCGATGCGGGACTACAAATTTAGACGAAGACTTAGAGATATCATATTGCGAAAAGAAGGAAAGTATGAAAGGAGATCCTTTAGTAAAGAACAAGAACAGGATATACTTTGATAACCTGGTCTTCAAAGCCATTTGATTTATTTTTACTTCATCCATTAGAAGAGTATGATTTTCCTTTAACACTATTTAAATAGTAGGCAAGGTATCCAAAGGCAGAGGTGAAGGGAGAGAAGTGCGGGCAGGTGTGAGTATTGAAATTGAGATTATAAATATTTAATATAAAATATTCTTGACCACAATGGCAACAGTCGTCAAAAAAGAGAAGGGACTCAATAAGCACGCTTACAGAGGACTCACCCCTGATCAGCTCAATGAGCTCACTCGCGAGCAAGTCGTCGAGCTCTTCAGAGCCAGAATGCGCAGACGCTTCACCAGAAGTACATCGCCTTTTATGCAGAAATCAAGCATAAATACATCAGACTCGAAGCTAAATGCAAGAAATCCAAAAAGAACACTCTGCCCGGATAGAAGCCCGCCCCCGTCAAGACCCATCTGCGAAATGCTATCGTGATGCCCGAGATGGTTGGCAACAACATCGCCATCTATAATGGAAAGAGCTTCAACAATGTCGAAATCAAATTCGACATGATCGGTCGTTACCTCGGTGAGTTCTCCATCACCTACAAACCCACCCGCCACGGTAAGGCCGGTGTCGGTGCCACCAAGGGTTCCGCTCACACCTCTCTTAAATGATTGGACTTATTTCGATGGCACGATTATGATAGTCGGGGATACAGGGAATGAGTTGAGTTGATTTATTATTATTTATAACCATGAGAAAGTTGCTAAGGTCGACTCCCTTCATTCAACGCACCAGATGCAGCGCCCCTGAGTACAATCCTGAGGCTAGTGAACAAAAATTCAAAAGCTGGTGGAGCAGGCTCAACAATCTTTCCAGCAAGCCAGCTTCCAAGGTTTACCTGGCTCAGCTTTCCAACCTTTTCGCCTACTACAACAAGCAAGTCACTGACAACACCAAAGTATACTTCCAATAACTCAGCCCATTGACTTCAAAGCTTGGAATGATAAGATCATCACCAAGGGCCTTGTATAAAAACTTCAAGTCAACTATGAAGATCTCTCCTCCAGAGAGTATGATCTCCAGAAAGCCTTTGACACCGTTTTCACCAAGGACTCCAAGGCTATCGACTAAATTGTAAATTAGATTCGATACAGGATAATGAAATGTCTTTCCACACCGCTGTCTGGCTCTCGAACTACGCCAGCTACGTTCAATGGCTCTCAGAGGTTGAGACTTTTGGAAACATCAACGACTATTCAGTTCAGGAAGTAAGTGACTTCTTCCCTCGCGTGGATCCCACAGCTGACGCCTTGACTGAGACCCACAACTACTTGCCAGGATCAAAAGATGATACCAATCTGTTTACATACATGAAGATTCAGTTCGATTGGGGAAAGCGTATCGTAACTTTCTACAATCATCCCTCCACTGATAACAAAGGAGGCCGTGCCACCAAGAACACTATGGGCCGTTGATTCGCTAGATCATAATTTATCAAAACATATAAAGAAGGGAATAAATAACTATCATCAGTGACACAACTCTTCACATGTCTCTAATTCACGATATTTCTTGATAAATTCAAGATTCATGAGGCCCTTACAATCTAACCTTTCCTTGGGGTTTTTTCTAAGAATTATATTCAAGAATTATCTGAATTCCCTAGATGGAGAACGGTGGCCAGGAAAATTGATCTAGTTAGTTATCTATATCAATGAATATATACGATTTTAGGAAGGTCTTCTTGTTACTCTATGTCAAAAGGAGAACATCCATAATACAATTAGTAGGCTAAAATGCCAATCGCCCAGATGTCTACCTTTTAATCGTACCTGGCACCTTGAATAAGTTCTGGTGACAGGTACAGAGGAGTACCACAGAAAGTGCTTCTGAGCTATTCCTTCTTGTTAACTGCCCATCCAAAGTCGCACAGTTTGATATTACCCTGAATAAAGTAAAAGATACATGAACAAGGACTATGTTCTAAGGCTTGATATCTCTATGCAGGATCTTATACCTATGCATTAAATTGACAGCATCAAGAAGATTCCCAATGATGAAGGAAGTTGTTTCTTCTGATAAGGTTGTGCTATTTGAGATGATGTCGTAAAGTTGACCGTCTGATCCTAACTCAAGAATTATATATATGTTGTCCTCGTCCGAAAATACACCGTACACCTTTATGATGTTAGGATGTTCAAGAAATTTCTGTATTTTCAGCTCCCTGATAAACTGAGTCATGAAATTATCTTTTATGATTCTTCTCTTCTCAACTACTTTCAGCCCAACCACAAAGCCAGTATTAATCTATTGAGCCAGATATACATTTCCGAATTTGCCTTCTCCAAGTTTTCGGATGAATTTAAAATTTTACTTTCCCATGCTTCCTTTTGATACTTTTTAGTTTTTTCCTGGAGATTTAGCTTGATTTCTGAGAAAAGAAGGGAAGTTTTTCTATGATTTATGGGCTGAGAGAGCTCCCTCGTTCGAGTTGACTGTCGAGGAAGTTTATTTAAGGGGATTCGATTTGAGAGTTGGATTTCTTTTACGGATAAACATAGGATTAATCTCTGGTACTTTTGGATTGCTCTTCCTTGTGCCATATATATCAGAGTTTCGAACTCTCTCGTTTACTGCGGTACTGATTCTTGGCTTATGTTCTTCTTCGAAGCAAAGCCTATGTTCGTGTGCAGTGAAATAATTGGGATTGCGAGAAAACTAGGTTTTAACAAACTGCTTTTAAGAGTCATGCCGTGCAAATTGACCTTGTTTGAAGCCAAATTAGTCAAGTTTAGATCTGAACTGATGAGGGTAATTTTTAGGAGAGCCAGTCGTTTGGGTTACTATCATGCTTCCACTGACTGGTAGACCATCAAAACTTTCCCATCGCGTTAATTTTCCAAATTGAGGACTCCCTCTCTGCATCAATAATAAATATAAACATTTCCAAAGAAATGGTTTTTGATGATTCATTATCTCCTGCCAGAAACATACCTCAATCGGTCTAAAATGCTTTAGTTTGCAGAAGAGGCTCTGTGTATATTTTTTTAGATAAAGATAACAACTTTTTCTTTCAGGTAAAGTTAACTTTTAAAACGGTTTAATTAAAACTGGACGTAGAATATCTCCTCAAGATAAATATTGCATGAATGAAAAACAATAGAGATATATATACAAAGTTACAGAATATCATATCAAATCCTTATTCGCAGAATCAATTTTTTTAATCATTCTATTGAACAAAAGCCCTCTAAGAGCATATATATTTCAATTATAATCGCAATGCAAGATCATTCTTCTAAATCAAAGGCTAATTAGATGTTATCCCTCAAGTTTTTAGAAAAGTCTGAGCAATATTGGAATCCTTCTAACCTCCTTAGATACTTCAACTCTTCCTCAGCCCCTTAGATTTAACATGTTTCATTCTTCTCATCCTCATCCAACTTTGCTCGTTCGGTAGATAAGCTTACAATTAAACCACTAGCCTCTTCAAGTTATTGATACTTGCTTGATAGAGAGTATGCATTTTGAGCACATTTTAGCCCCAGTTACCTCCGTTGATACAAATTAGCTTCTTTAGCATATTCAATATAAAGGCTCCTTTTATTCTTTTGGTCCAAACTCAAGGTTTTTAACTCCTGTTCATACATCTCAAAAATCATCATTGCATTGTTGACTGATCGATAACACTATCTCGCATCCTTCCAAAAAGAAAAACTTTTGAGAACTTCTGCAAGGGCGTTAGTCAAGCAGAAGATTTGTTCAGTAAATTTTTCCTTTGATTTTTTTGATCCATCTAGCTCTTAAAGAGTGTTGAGATATGCGAAAAAGTTATTGCGATATTTGTATAGTTTACTGACTGCTAATTTTTTGTCACTCTCAGCAGGCTTTCTTTCATTTCTAAAAAGATTCGAAGAATATTAAGTAATCAGCTATGCGATTTTCATGGTTGTTTATTAATCGTTCTTTGTGTCAACACTCTCAAAAAATTGGATGATTTAAGGAGTGATGGTGGAAACGAGAGAGTTGAAATCAGAATTCTTGATAAATTATTTCTTTCTTTCTTCAACATTAATGTCTCCTACTCCCACAGCGAAAAACTCATCATTGATGGTTCTAAATATGTCAACTGAGAATTGTTTAACTTGAAGTTTAGAAATTTCCTCTTTTACGCTTTCATCAGTAAACAGAATAAGAGCCATTATTTTAGATTATTCGATAATTCTCTGGATGATGTAACTATACCTATGGATAACCTTGTCTTTCGGGTTGGTATTCAGTGTGGTGAAGCGCTTAAACATAATCTGAAACATAGTGGAAAAATTCTCCAAACTTTCAACAGTCCTATTCACATTCCCGAATTAGTTTCCATAGCTTTCATTTAACTTCTGTAAAAATTCCAGCACCTTGAATTTTTTGATAAAGTATACATTTCTATTTTCTCTTTATATATCTTATTTTGGTAATTAACTCCAATTCTATGATTCAGGAGTTTTGAACAGATTGACCTCGAGGGCTTATCTCTCTTTATTGTATTTCGGGGAAAAATTATATAAATCTTTTACGAATTTTGTCATCAAATCTAAAAAGCTTTTTTGGTCATTTGCTCCAACTGCATCTTATTCAAGAGTCTTCACGATTTTGACAAGTGAACCCTAGTGGTTTTTGATGGCATCAGTCATTCTTTATTCCATCTTGCTCATATAGGTCTCGAAGTCTACTCTGAAGCTTAACTTCTTGACATCCCTGAGTTATTTCAAGATTTATGATGAAACTGAAAAGTTGATATCGGACATATCAACAACGTTGTTTATGACAGGTCTTTCCCAGAATTAGGAATTGGCATACATTTCATGAAGGATGTTGCACTCCAAGGTTTTTGAATGAAGATCTTTAGGCTTTTCGATGAAGTATATCCTCTTTTTAGTAAGAAACTCATCAATTAGTTCCTGATATTGTTTCTTTTCGATTACCTCCATGCCGCCAACTGATTATTTCAATGCTTCAATGATATTTCGGAGACTATCAATGTTTGTTCTGACGTCAGCTTTTGTGATGAGAAGCGAGGTAGCTTTGAGAATTTTTCCTTTTACTTTATCCCAATCCTTAAATGTATTGATGAAGTATAATAGAGTTTTCTTGAATTTTTATGCAGTCCCTGATAGATCCTGCCTGCTGACTGCCAGAATAAACTTTAGTTTTGGTGTCTTGCTGAAGGTTCTGTAGTGGAAGTAACCATTTGAAAAAATTCGATGGAAACCAAAAGTATCTGCATAACCTGGTTGATCCAATACGACTATTGGCTTGTTGGCTGTTCCTTCTTTCACAAGCTTGTAACGATTGTCTTTTGGATCTTTTTGTTTTAGAAAAGTCGAGAAAATATTGGGAATCTATGTCTCGGACTCCGGAGTGAAACCAATTTTAGCAGTCTAATATTTTTTTGAGGTAGGTTTGAACATGAGTTCTCCTCTAATGTCTTATACAGAGAGAGGAGAGTCACAAACCATATGACAGCTGCTGGTCTTCCCCACTTTGGTGAATCCAAACATGGCGAAGGCTTCAAGGAAGATGAAGAAAAGAGTAATGTCTCCTGCTTAGATATTTTTGAAGAATCTTTAGGTCTTTTCTATGGGACTAGGCTAGTTCTCCATTTGTACTTTTTATGACTATCAAATATATAAATAATTCTTGATACGGCGAATAAATTGACGGGTTAAGTATAAGATGCCAGAAATACTTATTAATAAACAATAAATTAAAATGATAGCACCATGACAGCTCTGATCATCTGACAGTGTAAATAAGCTGATAGTTGGTTGATGATGAAATACTTCCTTTGATATAATTCTTCGCTAAATAATATAACCTATGGGCTGTACTAATCAACCAGAAACGATGCCCTATATTCCTTAACCTCAAGGAAAAGCCCAAGATCCCCTCGAGATGGAGGGCAACATCATCTAAAACATCTCCATCGACCCTCACATCAACTTCTATCAGCACAAGATCTAGTAGGTGCTTCTGCCCATCCGCAAGAACAAAAAAGCCATCAAACATTCTAGTTAAATAATTAGATATGCGACAGGTGATAAGAAATAACATTAAAAATATGTAAGCTCAATAAATGAAGCTCTTGAGAAAAATTCCGCTGCAGCCACTAATATATTATCCTTCATGCTCGAATAGATTGCTGACGACAGATAGAAAGGGGTAGCTGAGAGGAGGTTCGGGCAAAACTAGCAATACGCAGCTCTCAAATGTTTTGTGTATCTCTATACTGGGAACTATACCTATAAGAAAATGAACCAGCTCCTCAGAAAAAGTGACTATGAAAAGATATCGACAGTCATTGGAGTCGTCAAGAAGCAGCTTTAGCAGTACAACAAGGAAAAGTTTGCAAGAAAGCTCAAGGCTAATGCAAAACAGGGCCGATACTTGGATTTATACAGGGGTATCAGCAAACCTGACAAGACCATGGTCAAGGGAAAAAAAGTATTTTGGAGAGGGTTCACCAGCACATCTCTCTAACGTAAAATAGCCAACAATTTCGGACGATATCACTACATAATAGAGTTGGACAATGCCAATCCTCACGATTACATGATCGTACCCAAGGATCTGAGTCAATACGACGAATAAGAAATCATAATATTCCCCTATTTCTACTGCGAATGCACCAATGTAGAAGACTTCACAAGTGGGGCTTCTTACAATGTAAAACAAATAATGCCAGAATTCGATTGATTAATTCTTATATTGACTCATTTGCCACCAATTACTTAATTAAGACTTACTATATGGTTTAGGTCAATGATCAGGGGTCACCAAAGGGCGGCTCTGGTGAACCAGTGGGGTTTGCCATTCTAGTCGGCTGGCAATTTCCGAATGTAGTATTTTCTGCTCTCGTCGACAAGGATCACAATAATGGCGAAGGGAATAGTAGGCATACCGAAATGCCTGAAGATGGTGTCTCTGAAACCGAAACTTTAGCTAAGGGGGAGGAAGTAGGCCAAAAGGATAACCAAAAGAATTTCAGTTGTGACCGCGAAATGGAAGAAAATATTTGAGCTTCCCTGATAAATGACTGAGGTCTTTCTGGTCTTGCAAGCGTATCCGTTGGCCATTTGACAGAAGACAACTCCGATAAGGTAGCCGGTCTGGGCATATTTGCAGGCTTCTGTAGTGTAGCAGACGGGGAGGTTTGTGTGAGATGAAATTTGTTGAACATTGCAGCTGCCGTAGTTGGTAATGACAGGGGTAAAAACGGGGGTTCCAGTAGCAGTTGAGCAGTCGAGCATAGTCATGCGAAGGTCAAACTAGGATGAATCAAGATAGACCCAGTCTACCATCATGTAATTGGCATCACTAGTGGTGGGGCATCTATTAAGACTGACGTATGCCAAAGCAGCAGTGTTTCCAAATGTTTAGTGAGTAGGATTATATACGTCTCCAGGGTTTGACTTGATCATATACTGATTGGCAACTCCAATCAAAGTAGCAGGAGGGAAGCCAAAATCATTAAAGATAACGAAATAGGAAAGCATTCCTCCCCAGAATTGCATCCATCCCATGAATCCATAAGCCTGAGACATCAGAGTCATCGTCACCATGTGGTCTCCCTTGCTTCGAGGCTTGCGGGTCATCAAATCAAGTTCTCCTTGTTCGTAGGCCAAAGCAATGGCAGGGATCAAATCAGTACCGATAGAGATGTACAAGACACCTACAGTGGTCACAGGAGAAGGAATCTTCAAGAGGATGAAAGCTATGAAAGGTAACATTTGAGCCACCTGGGAGGTAAGGGCATAGCATATTGATTTCTTGATGTTGTCGTAAATTTTACGACCTTCCTCAATACCGATGACGATTGAGCTGAAATCATCATTGAGCAGAATCATATCAGCAGCATCCTTAGCTACATCAGTACCTGTGATACCCATGGAAACCCCAATATCTGCTTTCTTGATAGCTGGTGAGTCATTCACACCATCGCCTGTCACAGCCACAATCTAACCAATTTTCTGGCATCCCTTCACAATAATTAATTTCTGGGCAGGAGTTGTTCTGGCAAAAACGATTTGAGACTTAGTGAGCCATCTTTCAAGTTTTTTTCCTTGCTCTGATTCAGGTAGACCTTCATCTTCAATGGCCATTTGAGTGAGTTCATCTCCATGGATAACAATAGCATTTGATTCATGGAAACACTCTTCTTTTGTTCTACCTGTTCTTTCAGCTATTTCCTCCACAGTCTCTTCAGTGATGATGTTGCAAAGACGAGCAATGGAAGCAGCAGTGGCAGGCTGATCTCCAGTAACCATGACGACCTTCACACCCGCTGATCTGCACTTAAGCACAGCATATGGTACTGAATCTCTGGGGGGATCGCTCAAGGAAAGGACACCAACAAAGCAAAGACCTTAATTAAGGAGATTTTATTTTTCGATGTTAATGTTAAATTTGTAACCTTTGGGGAATCGATCTTTAGGAAGATGGAACTTGGCAAAACCAAGAACTCTTTCACCTCTGCTACCAAAGCCTTTGTTGACACTCTTGAACTTTTATTCCCATTCGGGATTGATTGGTTGAGGCTATCCTCCTACATCGATATATTTGCATCTGGCCCAGACTCTTTCAGGAGCTCCTTTCATAAAAACACAGTATTCTGAGCCTGCCTTTTCATAATGGTTAACAGAGTAGGCAAACTTGAATGCTGAATTGAAGGGAAATCTCACTTATTTGTCTTTATCTCCTCTGGCTACAGGGAATTGAGATCTGATTTAATTGATATCTCCAAGAGGTTGGAAAAATTTGATGAGGCCCGATTATGAAGCATCGCCAGTAGTGGGCATTTCAAGATAGAGCATAGTCTTGATTTTTTCATCCCACTCCATTTCCAATTTCCTGACTTCCTCTTACTTTTCTTCAGCAGAAAGATCTTATCGCTTTCTGATAGCCACCTTCTTGTCAGCAGGACAGGTCAAGTCGAAGTTAGCAACTGATCCAACGACAGCAACTTCTTGTAAAGCTCTGAATCCAGGGTCACTGGTGTCATAATCGTAAATGAAGTTGGGTCCTTTTTTTTGTCTGTTTTCGGCCTTGCAAAGCTTTCCGCTGTACCAGATGTTAGCTGCTGTCATTTTATTCATGGTAAGGGTTCCTGTTTTATCTGAGCAAATGCAACTGGTAGCTCCGAGAGTTTCAACAGCATCCAAAAACTTAACTAAAACTTTTTTTTCAGAAAGTCTCTTGGCAGTTAAGGTCAATCCGATGGTTATTTCGACAATGAGACCTTCAGGGACATTAGCAGTAATGACACCAATGGCGAAGACAAAATTAAGGATGACAGGATATCCAATGGCGAATCCCAATCCAAATAGAAGGCCACCAATGAAGAGTGAGAAGATGGTGAGACGAATGATGAAGCGTCTAATTTCTTGCTGAAGAGGAGTCAGTTCTTCTTGTTCACCTGCAGTTGCGGCCAAGTTAGCAATTTGCCCAATGAATGTTCTATCACCAGTGGCGAATACGATTCCCTTGCCTGTTCCTTCTCTGTTAAGAGTTGAAAAGAAGGCAATGTTTTTGGTTTCAAGAGGGTTGTCGTCAGTGCATTCAGGCAGTCTTTCGAGCAGCTCAGTTTACCCTGTCAGAGAGGAGTTGTCCACTTTCATATCTGATGAGTCAATAATTCTGATATCAGCAGGAATTTTTTTACCCAATTCCACTCTAATCACATCTCCGACAACTAGTTTATCAGCATCCATGACTTTTTCTTGACCATTTCTGATAACAATTGTCTGCTCAGGCATGAAGTCTTTGAAGGAGTCCATCAAAGCCTGACTCTTTAGCGTTTGCCAAAATGAAATGAAACCTGTGATTAGAATAATCACGCAAATAATGACACCCAAATATAGGTTGCTGGGGTCTTTTCCAATTCCGTAAGCAGCGTAACACAATGCAGCACCACCCCACAGCAATAGTGAGAAGGGTGTGATCAATTATCTGAGCAATAGAATTGACCAGTGAGTTCCGGCCTTTTCTGAGAGTTTGTTGGGACCATCCTTGGCATACCGTTAGGCAGCCAGCTCCTCAGTCATTCCATTTTTAGCACTTGTCTGATACTTGGCTTCAAACTACTTGAGGGAAATTTTGTGATCCTCCATAGTTTTGAACTTTTCAGCCAGTTGGATAGCCTGGTTGAAGCTCTGTTTTTCCTCTTTTTCTCCACCTTTGTTCTTGACCTTGTCAGCCCTTTTCTTGATCGTTTCCTCAAATTAGGTGAAGCGATGCTTGTCTGCATCCAACTCCATGTTCTGCTTCGTTTCCACAAAGGCTGTGATCAGTTGACTGCTAGTCTTACTCATAAAATTTAAATAATAGATAGAGTTTTTAGAATTTCTATCTACCTCAGGAAAATTTCTGAGAAGACAACGGAAAGATAGAATGTGTTGAATGCCTTTGAAGGAAGTTAGAAAATATCATAAAGCTCAATCAGGTCGGCGAGAAATATATATCATAAGAGTTAGGAGCCATCTTCTGGATTGGCGATGTTTTTAAAATCTGCCTTCCACTTTTTAGAATTTTTTTCATCTTCACTTTACTCAGTCATTTTTATCATCTTCTTTTTCAATTTACCAACACTAGATAATCCTTTGAGATTCGTCCTTAACTTTGAAATTTCAAGTTCGACTTGCTGCAGGTATTCTTTTTTTGTCGAAACTGTCTTGCCCATTGTTTTGATATTTTTCTCATATTTTCTGATCCTCTTTTCTTACTACCTCCTTTTCTTGTCCTATTCGTGAATTTTCTGCAGGTACATTTGAAGACTTTCCTGATTCTTTCCTCGATGGTAATTGTTGACCCTAGATTGACCAAACTCCTCTTCCTATCTAACAAGTCTACACTTGAGCTGAATTAGGACAAATATTACGCTTTTTTGGATCATTTGGAGTCCCATTTGTCTCTACTTTTTGTCATTCATCGTATGGAGATTTTGTTGTAACCTGATTCGGCTGTTTTAATTCTTTTCAAGCAAGTTTTTCCTTGCCTGATCAATGTTTTTTTTATTCTCTTTTTTGATATGATTGTTCCTTTCCCTCAAGCTTTCTAGACGCTGCCTGCGCTACTAATTGAGCTGTTCTTTCTTAATCTACAAAAATATACATATTTCAAGTCGTTTAAATGACGCTCTCTTGCTTGCTGCAGTTTGTGTAATTCCTGAACTCTCGATTCAAGGGTTTTGTCGAGTGATTGATTCAGATTGAGAGTGTAGCAATGATCTGATTCCAGCTATTTTCTTCTCTTCTGCTGTGAAAGCCGCTATCTTTTGGCTCCTGAATATCGAGTGGCGATTCCACTAAATTCAGGGCAAAATCTTTTGGGATTCCACTAGTAGCAACTGTACCGCATTAATTTTATTAAATGAAAAATTCTGAAAATTTGCCTCAAAAGAGCACAGAAGTGTTTCTTTGGAATAGTCAGTGTTTTTTAGAAGGTTGTTGACGATTAATTGGCTTCAAACTGGTGGTATTTGTTAGCTGCATATTTGTTAGTTTTTAGTAACAAACACGTATGTTATAATTCAAATGGAAAAAATGTTCAGGCTGACAACTACGGTATGTCTGTTGACTATCGTGGCTTCTGTTAGCTTCGATTCGCTCTACAATCGGGAGCTGAAAAGCTCATATGGCTTCGAAATTCTCAAGCACTATCACAATGAACAGTTTGGCAATGAAAATGTAAAGAAATTTCAAGGCGAGTCAATGCTCTTCATGACCCCGTGGTATCAATCATCCTAATATAAGGAGGACATCAGGAGTCGAACTGGCACTCAAATATCTAAAAAAATTCGATTACTTTGTGCCTTGCTACTATGATCTCAAGAAGAACCGCACAGTGGATGGAAACGAAACAATTTAGCAGGTTCAGTTAGACATCAGCAATCACTACAGTGAATAATATCTGGAAAGAGCAAGAGCTGCAAATCCAAACATTCAGATAACTCCTAGAATATACGTCCATGGCATGCAAGGAGATGTATTTTTCCTGGCTAGCACAAAAGATTAATAAATGAACCGCACCTTGTAGATCTTCGATCAGATATATGCTAATCCCCACTATCAAGGAGTCTTCTTCTCTTCACCCTTTATCACCCCTAACCATCAGTATCCTTTCAGCATGAAAAATTTCCTCAAAAGCGTCAGAGCCATTGCTGACAAACATGGAAAAAAGCTACTGATCGGAATGGACGGGGTCGATCCTAAACCTGACAACAAAATCAACAAGAAAAAGGCAAGATAAATAATAAGTTTGGTGGATAAAGTGGTGATTGCCAATTACGACTGCCCTCGGGGTAACGATGGAATCAACATTCCAATAAGTCCCATGGATTGGATCAAGCAGAACTATGAGTTCTATTGCGAAGTTTACGGTAAAGCAAAACTCACTCCTAAGCTCATTATGGTACACCTGTTGATATTTAGGCCATTCCTCTCTATGGATACTTTGTTGCCATGTATGGCAAATATGACCCCATTTAAGGAAATGAAATGCTTGTCAAGTTGCAGAAAGAAAAGCAACCCTGGCTGACCTGGAATGAAGAAATGGAGGAGTGCATGATCTACCTCAACAAAATGGAGTTTCTGTACTTCCCCTGTCTGCATTTCCTTAACAACAGAATGCGATATTTCGAGTCCATCGGGGTTGGAGTGGGAGCCTTTGAGATCGGCTCGGGACTAGAGATCTTTATGCAGATGTTTTGATTAACTTATGTAATATCATGGGAGTATACAATGAGGTCACCACTATATAGATTGGAGAGATAACTGTTTGTATATGAGTGGAGGATATGTGGTCACTTGACGAGGATTTGTGGGTCCAACTTCCAAAATAGTACTCTTAATGTATTTTTCCTCAACCCAGTCAAATTTCTTCATGATTTGTGGTCCATATCGCTCTTCTAGGGCTTGGTAGCTGACTGGAGCCCATCCATTGTAGAGCCAACTCCCTCCAACTGCCACCACAGGGACATTGTAGTATTTTGCCATCAAAGCGATGTTGAGAGCTCCTTGTTGAGCCAATATACTTCCATTTGAGAATATATACTCCGCCTCAATGAATATCTTTGTGATAGATCCTTAGAAAAAATAGGAAATATCCTGGAAGCGACAGACAAGCTCTGCCTGCTAGATATTGTTGAGGCCCTTGACCTGTACTTGCTGAGGAGTGGCAGTTCTGTTATTTGGCCCGACATACAGGATGGTATCATTATGAGTCAGGCATTGATCTAAATACTTGTTTATGAGTTCTTCTTGATAGACCTGTGATTATCTCTCTTTGGGAGTGAGTAGGTTGTTAATTTTTGTTATGTTCCGATAAGTAGGTTGGACCTTCTCATGCTCAATGATGACCTTTTGGTTGATAGGATTGACACCATCTGAAGTTTTAGACTCGGTCTTGACAGAGTTAGCCTATTGTGGGCCACTACCTTCCTTTTTATCCTTTTTCTTCTTCTCCTTTTTGTCGGCTTTGGCACCATCCTCCTCTTTCTTTTGAGCTCCCTACTCTTTTTTCTTTTTCTTTTCTTCTTGCTTCTGCTTCCAGAGATCAGTATTTTTCTTATCAGTCTTTTGCTTGTCGTCTTGTTCTGCCATGTTGGTATTTCTTTTATACTCAATTTAATCTGCCATATTAAAATATAAGATTCAATATATTAGTTTTAGGGGTTG
>Ga0210025_1002485_pt1 | contig 17921 bp, 11 predicted proteins | sample CryGeyme20150102_FD_183989 | JGI IMG/M metagenome (GOLD analysis project Ga0210025, IMG submission 183989) | Groundwater microbial communities from Crystal Geyser aquifers in Utah, USA - Crystal Geyser metaG 2015-0102 (SPAdes) (version 2) | ecosystem: Environmental > Aquatic > Deep subsurface >...
ATCCACACAGAGACACTAGTCTAGTTTATCCATAATATTCATATTTACTCTTTATGTCTCCACACTAGCTTTTTACGCTAGTCTAGCAGTAGTCTAGTTGGAGTACTAGTCTAGTTTTTATCAACTCTTTGGGTGCTGCCACGGACGATTACAGACGACTGGGATAATCAGCATGGCGTTCCGCACTTCTCAATTCATTCAAAAGTACTCCAAACTCCAAATAGTAGAGAGCCTTCGTTGAGGTCTTAGATTAAAACCTACCTAGAAAGCTTTTGCCCGATTATCACCTATCTAGAATATACAATACAGAAGTATCGACTGAAATTCTAAACATATCTAAAGGAAGAAAAAAGCAAACATGTCGAGCGAATCAAACCTAAACAGCAAGAAGGATGCCGATGACGACGCAATGGACATGGACGAAGAAGAAACGTCCAATAGTGTTACCACAGGTAAAGAGAGCGATAATGGCGATGAAGGCGAAGCAATGAAAGATTATGATGAAGCTGGAGATGAAGAAGAGGATGAAGAAGATGACTTTCAATTTAAGTGGCTCGATAGTGGCCGTAACCGCAACGGACGTAGAGAGTACGACTCTGTATTTTTGACCCTCCACGGTACGTCGTTTAAGGTAACCAAAAAAGACTTTATATTATTGTGGGGTCTTCACGGCGAGGAACAAGAGAAAGAAGACGATATTATGAACCAGACCATTGAGGATATCTGGCTTTCGGCTGGATGCGCTCAAGTGGAGGCCATGTGGGAGGAGGTAGACGAAAATTCTCCAGACAAAGAGCCCAAGGCCATGTTTCGAGCACGATGGTTTTTCCAGGTACGTTATTGAGATCGTTTATGAAGTATACTGTCCTGCATCTTTGGTTCTTTGTATCTACTAGGATTGCCTGGCTAGATAGCTTTCACCCCGTACACACTTCAGTGTCATTAACTTTTCTGCTTCTCGCCGACATGTTGACTAACAGAAATCTGATCTGGAGCGCCTCTTCACCGATGGGGACTTTGAGAGCAATATCTCTTTAGAGTCCCTTAAGAAGCGCATGCTGGACCGAGAAGTGGTTGCTTCTCGTGAAACGGGATCGTACTCTATGAATACCATTGGTGGGCCTGCCCGTGTCTTCTTTCGAGCGGCTCCCACTGAAGAAGAAGAGGAGAAGCGACTGGCGGAAGAAAGAAACAAGCGAGCCAGGGGAGAGGACAACGATAAAGATGACCCGCCTCAGCTTCCCAAAGATGCTTTTACATGCCGCTACGCCATCAAGAAGCTCGATGTTGACGGACAGAGCACGAAAGATGACGACAGCAACACTATGGTTCAGAAAAAGTCTAAAGTGGAGGTCATTCCTTATGAACCTGATGAAAGCAGCGATGATGAGGGAAGCGATGATGACCACAATGACGAGGGGCGGCGTAAGAAAAGACGCCGCGGCAATGATGACACTGCTGAAGAAGAGGAGGAAGAATCTGACGATTCTTCTACCTCATCCGACGATGAATCTCGGCTTGTAGAATTCGTGGAAGGAGAAGGAGGGATTTTGAATCAAGGAAAAATTCGTGTAGGTCCACAGCATCAAGTGCCTGTTCCGGTTTTCAACCCAAAGACGAAAATTGTATCGAGGAATCCAACATTGGTTTGGAGCCCCAGCAAGACTCCGACACAAGCCAAGTTGGATGATTATTTTCAGGAGGTTGCTGCCATCTTGACTCCTTTTGCTGAGCAGCAAATGCTGGTAATGGGGACCAAACCGTTGACCTTAGTTCCTACCGAGCGCATGGAAAAAATCATGGAAGAACGTGGATCGACGGAGCCTTTGACGGTGTCCTCCGTTAGTACTTCCACTTCTTTAGCGTCGCCTTCGCCAAAGAATACCCTACTTCGGGAATGCGACGCAGATGCTCTTCTTAAGAATTTGCATGATCATAACTATTCGGTGGAAAAAGCTGTAGCCATGGTCAAAATGAGTCCTCGAGACTATTTAGCCAATTGGACGAAAGTCGAGCGTGAGACTTATGATGATTCTTTCCGACGCAATGGAGGGTCTCTCCGAGAAGTGGCCAAGTCTGTGGCGTCCTTGACTGAATCCAAGCCGCACTGTTTGGTAGTCGACTACCATTATCGCTTTAAAATTCCTGATCAGTTCCGTCGCTACCAAAATAAAAAGCAAGAACAAGCTGTTCGGATGATGGAATGTATTGAAGCACGAAAAGTCTCAGAAAATGCGGAAGTAAAAATTAAGAACAGAGCAAACGGCAACGAGGAACCTGTCGATTCCAAGCACCAGAGGACTGGAAATTGGTACGTATGATTTTGTATATAATAGGTGGCATGTCTTACTGTATAATAATGTTTGTCTGACCAACCATTTTTTATGCTTCTTGATGTCGTTCTTGTAATGCAGGTCTGATAAAGGAACAGCCGATGTCACCTACGCCGCCGAAGAGCGCCGCTCCTCTGCCAAGGAATTGCTGCTCGATATTCAAAGGGAGATGGGCAAGCAAATTATGGCTGAAGTTGCAGGAGCCATCATTTCTTTGAATCAAGGCTCCGAACGAGAGTCAAAGGAGGCATTGTTGCGCATCCTGAAAAACCAACCACGACTTCACCAGCGCCTCGTGGAGTTTCTTCCTCGCCGATTTTTCAAGTGAGTAGCCTAGATGCTTGAATAAAAGTTCAAAAAACGACCGACGTAAAGTATTGTAGGACCAGTAAGAAGGCAAGCTAATCATAATAAGCAGGTCAGAGGGAATAATCAGCCGACCATAATGCGAGCAACAGTCAATCTGTAATAAAGTCGGTGATTTGTTGTAACTATAAATCCTACGTTCCCTCAAATGTCCAAATTTGTCTTTCAAGCTAGTCTGGAATTACCCTTTTACCTGTCTTTACGTCCTTGCAAATCATGTTTGGTAGACCTCGGCAGCAGACCGTGCAACAATCGCAACGCACTTCAGGGTCAGGGCCTAAGCAGTCGGAAATCAAAACTGGCAGGTTTCGTTTGCATATTTCCGTCGGCATGGTACCAACCAAATTGTTGTCATGAAGATCCTGCAGGAAAAAGCGAATAACACGAAGATGAGTTATGTACATGTGATGGCAAAAGGCATCAGAGTGACTTCATCGACTTGCCAATTTTGTGAGCTTTGGGAGACTTGCTAGCTCAGAGGGGATCCGCCCGGTAAGTTGATTTGCATAGAGATCGATCACCTCTAGCTTTCTCATTTTTTGTAGTTCTCGAGGAATGGTACCAGCAAAATAATTGCCGAATAGAATCAGCTCTTTCATATTTTTCATATTGCTCATTTCTTTCAACAGGTTCCCAAAAAAGCCGTTCATATTCAACTTTAGTGTCTCCATTTTTTTCCAGTTGACGACTGCCAAATGGGGTATTACTCCTTGTAGATCATTGCCGTGTAAATCAATTTCTTTTAAGTTTTCCAACAGAGCCATTTCTCTTGGCAAAATTCCGCCAACTCCAAAAAATGTAATGTCGAGGCCGGTGACTGTGAATGCTGTAAAAGGGATCATAGATTCGCATCGGACTCCGTACCAGGTGCACTCGTGTGAATTTCCAAGCCACGGGTTGGCTCCTTCGTCTATATAAGCTGAAGTTGTTGCATTTGGGCTGCCGACGTCTGGGTACCACGATTCTAATCCTTTTGTCGCCACGAAGAAGACGGCAAGTGCGTATCTTTGGCGGAAGGCCTTGCGATCGCCATGAGTTTTCTTGCGCCTAGGATCTTGAAATAGCATATAGCAAGCAGCCTGATGTTGAGGAGACGATTTCATTTTTAGGCTTGCTTCATTGGTTGCCTGCAATAGCCAGGTCAGTAGCTTTGCCATCTTTCTCCCCTTCAGAGCTGGAGCTTTGATGTCACTGCAAAGATTTTCCATGCTGCGAGGAACTTCCATCAGCTTTTTCTTAGCTCCTCGAACCATCTGCAATTGATTCATTAATACAATGCAAAGAAGCACCGATAACCATACTTTATTTGCCATTTTCATTATGGCATGCTTCTTAAATATTTTGGTTTGATTTTTTTTGATGTTTTATGCAAAAGGGTGTGCTCTAATACAGTAGACCTAGTTGAGTTGATTTTTTTTCCCCATCATGCTGCGATGATAATAAGAATGAGATTGATTTTGGATTTCGTTCTGAAGATCTTGCCTGCCGCGTGGAAGATGATTAACCTAAGCCCTACTTTAACAGAGCCTATATTCCTCCTTATTATCATTATTACCAGTACGAGTAGTCCCATGTAGGTAGGGTCTAGTCTACCTTCATATGATTATTTCGCCAACCACTCTAGCCAGTGGGTGGCCTATCCAAGTTTTATTTGTGTGCTACTGATAAATATTTAGCTTACTATTTTAGAAGTAGGGTACTAAAAATTTGTATAGTCATATCTTAAGTTGGGACACCTCGGACCTCAAATTCCGACCGAGATAAATATTTAGCTTACTATTTTCAAAGTGGAGTACTAAAAGTTTCTATAATCAAACTTAACTCGAGGTCTGTGGACCTCATGCACTCTGTAGAAAAAAATACTAAATTTCTAGCACAGACCTCAGACCTCTTATTAGTAAACTATTTCAGGTTACGACAATTATCATCATAGGTCCATATACTTCTTGTTGTTCATGTAGAAAGTGTACTGGAGTCTACATCAGCTTGGTCAAATATTTCAGGTTACGACAATTGGTCAAATATTTCAGGTTACGACAATTATCATAGGTCCACATACAACTTCTTGTTCATGTAGAAAGTGTACTGGAGTCTACACCAATGACCCATAGTAACTCTGCCGCGGCGGAGTTATCGGTCATAACACAAGGGTTTGAGTTAACTCTAACTCTAAAAAAGAAGAGTGGTTGGCGTACCCCCCCCCCGCCAGGGGCCATTGATTCCCTCAAAAAATGTACTTTTTCTGGAGCATCTTCACAAACTCGATGAAATGGATACGAGTCTTCTCCAAAATCTTCGTTCCTTCCCCTGGCGCGCGCCGTTCCTCCCCCCCCTCCCTTTTGGGCTATTAGAGGAGATCTAGTCTCTGCTCGATGATGTTCTATTAACGGAAAATACTCTCTGCAGCCATTACCAGTGGTACATCCCTTGCCGCACCAGCACCTGTGCTCTGCTGAAAGGATCCATCTGTCTTCCATAGTACTACTAACATGGTACGATAATACCTGGTAGACTATGTAGAATTACTGCTAAAGTCTACGAGAGACGCATCTCAACGAGGCAAAACTGCGAAGTCCTGTGCACTAAAATCACAAGGGAGCTTTTAGGCTGCTTTTAACTAGTAGTGCATCCTGTGTGAATTTAGTGCACAGGATCATACTATATTATTCGTACACACAAATTATTCGTATTCGTATTGAATTCCTCTCCTGCCGTGCAATAAAATCGCAGGGCTATTTTAAGCTGGCTTTTGACTAGTGGAGCCCTGCAAATTTAGTGCACGATGCTGCGCGCAATATTCATATTATTTGGAACCTCTTCCTGATGTGGTGGTGTGCACTAAAATTGCAAGGCTATTTCAAGCTTGCTTTTAACTAGCAGAGCCCTGCAAATTTATTGCACACTGCGCACGATATTCATAGTCGTCTCACCATGTATGTGCACTAAAATCACAAAGCAATTTTAAGCATGCTTTTAACTAGTGTACCCCACAATAATTTAGTGCACGCTGCGCATGATATTCATATTCATAAGAACGACGTCCTGCTGTGCCTATTTTAAGCCTGATTTAACGAGTGGAGCCCAGGCGAATTTAGTGCACACTGCGCACGATATTCATATTCGTCTCTTCATATGCACTAAAATTGGGAGGCAATTTTAAGCCTGCTTTTATTTAGTGGACCCCCTAGTTATTCAGTGCACACTACGCATGATATTCATACTACCTGGTAGTATTCATGATGTCCTGCTGTGCACTAAAATCGCAGATCTATTTTACTACTAAGACTGATGTTAACTAGTGGAGCCATGCGAATTTAGTGCACATGATACACACACATGGTATTGGTACTCGGAAACTGCTGTGCACTAAAATTGGAAATCTATTTTAAGCTTGCTTTTAAGAACTGTAGTGGAGCCCTGCAAATTTAGTGGACAATGGGATTCGGTCCCTTTTTGATATGTTAGTAATTGAGGTTCCACGGTCTCTTTTTCAGTGATTTTGAGGGACTCTAAGGGGGATCCAAAGGTCCCCTAAATACTACAAAAAGTCTACTAGTACTTCATGTGTACTGGTACTACTACCAGGGATACTGAAGTAAATTTGAGCAGTGTACGGTACCAGGTACCATGTACCTGGTACTAGACTAGAATTATGCACTACTAGGGGTACGCACCCTATTGCTCGAAAAAAGACTTGGGTCCCTTTTTATTACTACCGGAGTAGTCTAGTACCACTACTACTAATATACTCGAGTACTCGAGTATTGCTACCGGTATGCTGGTAGGTGTAAGTGGTACTGTATTGTGATACTAGTACCGTACTACCAGCTAGTATTATTAGTACCAGTACCTGGTAGTGGTAGTGGTACTGGTATTACGGTACGGTACAGAAGGTTGGCTCTCCATTGTGATTTCACCTACTTACCTGGATGCTTCGGTAATCTGAGTACTGGTACCTGGTACTCGCTCCTGTGAACATAATATGGTACCTGGTACAGTACCTGGTAATCACAAAATATGATACCATGGTACTGTACTAGTACTTATCATGAGTAACTTGAACTACAACTTCAATGCGACAAGTATAATCCTATCCCGCCAGGGTGATACACATATTAATGTAAGATTCATTTGGATACCAGGTACTACTAATAGTAGCTAGAGTTAGCTAGAGTAGTAGTCTAGTACCAGCAGCAGCCATGGATACTACTACCGGGTAGTACGCCGTCGAAAGATGAAGAGAAAAACAGTACTACCAGGTACGACTACTAGCTAGTAGTACTAGTAGTACTAGTAGTCTAGTACTTCTTTCCATGCCGAGTCTGGTCCATTGCTTGGTTTCTCTCTGCATGAAGGCTTTTTAATTATTGAATGTCGTCATACTGCATACGGAAGAAGGCAAAAGTTCAGAAACTCTTGCTGTGCTCTACCATACTGGTTCTACGGGTAACTGTGGTACCTGGTAGTACCTGGTAGTAACAATTGTCTTCAAAAAGCACTACTAGGTGCTAGAGTATCCTCCAGTACCAGGTAGTACCTGGTAGTACCTACCTGGTACCAATAATAAAATGATTTTACACGGAAACATTCTTAAGACCACTTACTGGTATTTAATTGCTGTACTACTAGTATTACAGTACTAGCCCAATCACTACTACTACTGTAGTAGGGTACCTGGTAGTGGTACCAGTGTACCTGGTACCTGGTACTAGGTACTAGTACCTGGTACCTGGTACTACAGTACCACAACTGGAACCTGGTACTGTAGTACTACTGTACAGGTCCTGGTACCACCACCAGTCTTCATTTCATTATGTACTATTATTTGGAACATTATGGATCGTCTATCTTCACCAGTTAACGTGTCGGTCGAACTATTCAAACAAGACGGCTTGCTTTGAACCACGTGAAGATGATGACCGTGCAAATAGCAACGTGATGAAAAGAAGTTGTAAGTATTGTAAAACGCTTTGTTTAGAACGCTGTACGACCTGGTACTTGCTACTGTTTAAATTGCACTTGATAAATTCAAAAAGACGAGTGCGACCGCTAAAAGATGATGGAAGAGGAAGAAGAAGCGTCGGGTAGAAAACGACCAGGTTGCAAATCTGGTGGCGAAAGTACCGAAGTAGAAGCTCGCAAGAGACAGCGATTAGATGAGTCAGCAGCACAGGTGCGGGGAGAACAGCTCTCCTCCGGCGCTGTTTCTTTGGGTGCCACTGGCAATAGCTTTGGCGTGAGTTTTCCTGCAGTCGCAGGACTGAGGGAGCAGCCTCTGGGGTTGCAAGCAAATGCTTCCACATCCTACACAGGGATGAATTTCCTTCGTTTCCACCCAAACTTTCAACAGTATCCTAATAATGAACAAATTGCATCCCTGTTGGGAGGCCAAGCTCGATACCCTGGCTTGGATTATCGAAACGGTGCCGATGCCACCACCGCTGCTAATGCGTCCGCGCCGCAACTGCTAGGTAATCTGGGCCAATTCAATGATATAAATCGAGCAAATATGTTTGTCAGACAAGGCGGTCTCACTGGTCTGGGTGGGATGCAATCGTTTCCGATGGTGCATCCTCTTCTGCAAAATATACAGCGCCAAGACAACTCCCATCGACAGCTGGGGCGGCTTCTTGGAGCCGGCAACAACTTTCGTGAGCCGTCAAACGCTGCCGCGATTCAGCTTTCAATGTATAACATGGGCTTGATAAACTCGTCTCTACAAGGAGGTGGCGTGGCTGGACTAACTCTATCGCGTCCACCAGATACTGGACCAAGCCAGAGGAGCACTCTACCACATGTCAGCAACAACACAGCGGGCGCTCTGACCGCAGCAAGCGAATCGTCGAATATCTCGGCTGTGAGTTTAGCGCCTCTGGCTGCAACACCGCGGCAACTCCCTACGATTGACGAGGCACCTGTCGAGAATTACACCCAGAGGACTTTTCTGCCTTTGGGAATCGAGGAAGACAACAACTGGCTGTCTGAACTACACTGCTTGGTTCGCCTTAATTTTATGGAAGTCTTTCGCGCTGGTCGCCAAGAAGTAGCATCTCGATCAGCCAACAAGAAAATAGCGTACCTACAGGTGGGCGTGCGTTGCAGATATTGCGCCCATCTTCCATCCAATCTAAAAGCAGCGCGGTCTTCAGCTTTTCCTTCCAGTATTCGCCAAATATACCAATCATTTACCATGATGCTCCGCGATCACTTCGCTCAATGTATGTATATACCAGAGGCTGGAAAGGTCAGGTTCAAAACTTTGAAGACTGGTGCGACGCAAGGAGCCTCTCATTCTAAGCATTATTGGTATTATTCTGCTAAGAAAGTCGGTCTAATTGACACGGACAATGGAATTGTAGTGAATGAAGACAGCCTTGCAGCGGGCAAGTCCCTGCCACCCTTTGGTAGCCATGACGGCCAAGCGACCGCCTCGACACAGAAAATGCTAGTTGTTCCGGAAGACCGAGCAATCGTGGATAATTTCCTGTACATGCTCATGTCGCAAGCTTGCCTTGTGAATCTGCTTCCCTCGGAGCAAATAGGATGTCGCAAGAGTTTAAAAGATGGAATGCCTGGCTTTGGATGTCGTCATTGCGCCGAAGTGGGATGGCTCGGCCTGTCTCGAATATTTCCGGCCAGAAGACGAACACTCAAAAGCAAAATTGATGATTTATATTCGCATCTAAAACGATGCGCTCGGTGTCCTAGTGATGTGAAGATCCTACTGGAAAGGCTGGAGAGGCAACGCGTGTCGTTCGACACGGAGGGCGAGAGATTATTTTTTGATCAGATTTGGTCTCGGTTGGGGCATGACGATGCCTAAGGACAACTCCAGAGTCCTTGAATTGAGACTATTGCTACTGTTCGCACAATTCTTAAATACAAGAACTAGGAAATACAGTAAGCTATGAAATCGATATAATGCACTAATATGTGATGCGACCATGTCTCTGCTGTACTGGGTACTGGCTGTCACGTTGTCGTAAGGCGATTCCAAGAGAAAATAAAATATACCAGGTTTAACCGCATCGAGCAACACCGCCCCTGACTTTCAGTTGCGTTTTGAGCAACCGTGGATGTTTCCAATGAAATTGTCGGTGCCTACCCATTGCGCACGATTGATCTATTCTGAACAGTACAGTACAGTGGTCAACTACGACGTCTGTCACTTGATCACTTGATAGCGGTGGCGGTAGGAAGATTGTGGTCGTCGCTATTGATAGCATGTTCAGGGTTGGTACGACCGTAATAGTATTCTTCTTTGATGGATTTCTTGCAGACATTGCACTTGGCAAGACGATGAATTTGTGGCTGCATTGGAAACAACCCAAAAAACTTTTGCTCTTCCGTTTGCTGAAGGATATCTACCGTATTAGTCCCTGAGCAAAACTGGCAATCCCCAACTTCTTTTTCCAGAAGGCTGGTGGATCTTGCTCCAGTCATGAATATAAAGACCATTGCTATTGTTCAAATAATGAAGTCGACTTTCTGAACTGGTTAATGGTGGGTTTGCATTGTGTTCTGGAGAGTGGAAAAATCATGTTCGTTCGATGAATACACCTGTTGGGTGTTGGGTTATTATTGGTTAATTATTATTAATCGTAAAAGTAGAGTAGTACTGTACGTACGAGTAGTAGTAGCTTGAGTACGGCTGATTCGAGAGAGTGAGCGTCTAGAAACAGTGGGTTTTAGGCTTTTTCTGAAGTACTTCAGACTTTACAGGCACCCACGTGGAATTTCAATAATTCAAGTAACTGCTCGAGCTCGCTAGTCATTTCTCGGGAAGCAGCTGGATCAGTTGGCAGAGTGAATCAGGAGGGCTGTGAGAGAGGTAGGTTGGGAGGTTCGCTAATAACTCTCTTGGTATCCTCCTATTTGCTCATCCTTAGCCCAACTCCTTCTCTGTTATGTCGGGGCTCTCGCGCAGTCGGGCTGGGCTCTCTTGATTAGAATCTGCGGTCCTGGCCGTATTTACTACATGACTTTCTCCTGTAATCAGATGCGCACATTGTTATTAGTACCATTCTGCTTTACTAATGAACGCAGGGAGCTTCCCAAAATTGGAAGGGAAGGTTCTTTTTCGACCCCCAAATGACAGTCGATTATTATGGAGTGGTACAGTAGTTAGTCAAACAATTCTCTAAAATAAGATTTTGATCGGCAGACAAAATTTGACCAAACTAACACGTCTTATTTCCAACTCTAATACTGTGAAAATTCACTTTCTTCTGACCAAAAGCGTCTGCCTCGCGAGGTCTTGAAATTGACAGGAACGCAATTTGACCAAGATAAAGTCCCTTTGACTTTCTTTGGCACATCACAAATTAGTTTTTTATTTTTTATATTTCTAAATCAAAAATCAAAAGCACTTTTTTTTTTCGTTTTTGTCGTACTTTTATACATATATATATATATAACACAACCAACCCATGATAATGCAAGCTTCTCAGCAAATTTCCCGTCTACTTCCCCGCGGAAAAATATCGTCCGTATCATGCCACAGCAACAACAGTAGTTTTCAAAGGTGCACCCGCCGACTCAAGGCTTCCCGTGCCAGTACGACAGCTGCCACCTCCACGACGGCTGCAGCTACGGTCGCCGTGAGTCCTTCCATTTCCTTAGTGGCCAGAGCCTGGAAGTCGTACTCGCGGGCCTTGGAGCATTCTCCACTGTCAACGAAAATGACGGCAGCAGCTTTGATATTTTTTACCAGCGACTCGGCGACACAATACATCATGGACCCCGAGGCCTCGTGGGATGGAGCTCGGGCTTCCAGTGGAGCTGCTTTTGGTATCGTCGCAACAGGTAAGCCAGCTTGTAGAGAACTCTGATGTGTCGCCAAAAAAATTCAACAGGATTATTTTGTTCTCCATGCTCACACTTTGCTTTTTCCCAACCACAATTCTACATTCTACTCATCACTCACTCACTTCTCACTGTAGGATACTTGCATTTTTGGTGGGGATTTTTGGAACGAACGATTGGAGCTGTCATTCCTGTGGCCAGACATCGATTGATCAATACGGCCGCCAAGGTCATCATTGATCAAGGTGCCGGTGCTCCACTTTATATTTACACTTACTATATCATGACCAACACTTTGCAAAAGCTCCAATCAGAGCCCAATCGCAAGGCACTTGACATATTGGAAGAGACCGAATCGAGGGCGAGACATATGCTTTGGCCTACCATGCTCAAACATTGGAAAGTGTGGCCAGCGGTGCATTCGCTCAACTTTTACTTTGTTCCACTCCAACACCGTGTCCTGCTGCAAAATACCGTCTTGGTGGGATGGTCGGGCTATTTGAGCCATCTCAACAAGACAGGCTTGCCGGAAGAAAGTGGGAAGCTTATGACACCCAAAGAAGAGATTGATTCGACTTTGAAGAGTCGCAAGACGGTGAGTGAGACGTGAGACCACACAAAAGGTGGCGGCGACAGCTCCGATACAAACTCAGTATGGTGTGCCCAGCGAGGAAATGTCATTTTGAAGTGTATCAACCAATTTGATGTTTCAAGCTAAGCGAGTGTCACGCAAAGGCTACTATGCTATTTTGAAGGTCGAAGGCTAGAGCTGTTTATTTTTGAAATTTTGAAGCTACTATGCATAATGATTACGTGTTTAATAATATTATACTGTAACAAACAACCCATTCCGTTCATTTCTGGGCTCGAGAGAGCGCCGTCTAGAATGTTATAATCTGCTACAGCCAAACTTTTTCTGTGACGATTGGAGGTCGATCGTATACTGTAATAACGATCTAGCGAAACAACTTTGGGGACATCCATGAGCAGCTACTGCTAATAATATTAATGTAGTACGGATAAAGAAAAGAGTGAACGAGTTCTGTACAGTACGTGATCAGCCAAGTTTATTGGAGTGAAATAGATGAATATGAGGTAATATTTATTTGGCGTATTATTCTATCGAACTCCGGACAAATCTTTATTCCATAGAGCACTCCACCGAGATGAGCACCCTGGTACAGTACTACTTACCTGGTACTAGTACTAGTCTAGCTAGAGGATTAGTAGACTAGTACTATGGTGGTGGTAGTAGGTACCAAGTACTAATAAGTGCTAGTACCAGTACTCTACGTTATTGCAAACAGTAGTCTAGTAACTAGCGTCTCTAGCTAGCCAGTACCGTAGGAGTTGTGGGCAGTCTAGCTACTAGCTACAGTACAGTAGTACTACTAGAGTTCTACTTGTCTTTCACAGCATTTTTGATATTCGAAGTTGCTTATGTTTAAGAGACCTCGTGCCAAGAGGAGCGAAGAGGGAGCCTGACGTCGTACTCATGTTCTGGGAAAGAATGGACTCACATGACCTACGGTACTACAGTACCAGGTACAAGTAGCTAGCTATCATCAGCCATCATTCGATTACAGTACTACTACCAGGTAGTACTAGTAAAGAGTACTACTAGTGCTACTCCTCCTAGCTAGGATTAGTACTGTAATAGACAACTGTTAAATTTTGAATCGGCTCTCTCTTCTCTAAACAGAAAAAACACATGAAAAGGGATGCGTTAGGCGTCTCAAATCTCAAGCGAGCACAACAAGAATCATCATCCTTCACCCCATATCGTGCCATCTTACTTCTTTACCTTTGCTTCCAGACAGTACAAGCACTCTTCAAAATCAGCAAGCAAAGGAGGGTCAAACCAGGCAGGATACAGTTGCCGGTACCATCAGGAAGAAGTCAATGTCGAAGAGGATTTCTCCCATCGACGTTCCACCATCATCCCCACTTGTACTAGTAGCACCAACCAACGAAGCGGCAAGCAAAACGAAAAACAGCAGCACTCGTGCTCTAGTAGCAGCAGTAGAAGACCCCACTGCTACAGGGACTGTTAGTATGCACGCGGTGTCTCATGAGTCTTCGGTTCCCATTAGTACTTCTGCCGATTCAACCAGTGTCAAAAAAATAGTAGGAGAAGAGCATTGTGAAAGTTCCACCGTCACGGCCGCTGATTTTATTGGCAAGGATCAACAACAACAACAACAAGACATTTTAAAGGTGCTCAACGCGGAGAAGCCGGATTTGACCATTGACGCGACGACGCCTACTACCAGTAATGATAGTCACGACAATACCGATCCCGTACTAGTCACCCCAGATGCCCAAGCTGCAGTAAGGGCATCTGCATTTGATGGCTGTATTAAAAGTATTAGTGACAATAAGGATGAGAAACAACAGCTAAAAGAAAACGACGTCGGCGAAGACGACGATGCTTTGCCATCGCCTCTCTTGGGAAGTTTGGAGCACCCCACCTTTTCTCCTCCTGGATTGCTCACCGTCACGACTATTACTACGACAACTACAACTAATATTACTGCCGATCGCAACCGCGTCTTGTCGCTAGATCGTGATACCTTTGGTGGTATGAGCTATGAAGACAATGATCATAGTGATGATGATGACAATAAAGACGACGCTGACTCGAGCGATGGCGAGTCGTCGTATTTTGCCAAACATTTGCCCAGTCCCAAAGGTGGACGACGCTTTGAAGATTTCAGCAACCATTCAGCTCCTGCTCGAACGGCTCTCGCCGTGAAAGATGTGGTCAACAAACCCAGTGATGCCAGCTTGTCCTTTTCAGATGAAAGTGACGACGAAAGTTTGCCGCCAGCGGAATCTCCCGAACCTGTGGCTCCACTGAATCAACAACGAGGACAGGTGGCTGATATGCAGTTGCAGACCCTTACACGGGTCCATTCTGTGAGCTCCCTAGTGAGCACAGACGACGAAGCTAGTCAGCACAGTCATCCTGCTGCTGGAAATGTGTCGCCCAGCAGTAGCATTAGTGGTAATTCTGATCCCAGTGTCAATGCAGAACTCTCGACGGTACGGGCATCTTCCAATACCAGCAAGAGCTACGGTCGAAACTCGTCCACCAACAATGGAATACCCAGTGGACGTCGTTCTCCCGTACCAGCAGATCCTGCTTTTCAGCATTACTACAATACATCTCCCGCCAACTCGTCCATGTATGGTCCCCATTCGTCTCCACCCACCATATTTCCAGGATACAATGCAGCCGCCTATCCTCAGGGAATGTTGCACCCACAAGCGCAATCCTGGTCCACGAACCACCATATCATCCCCGCTGTTTTCCAACAACAGCAACAGCAAAATGCTTGGCCCGCGAATAAGATGTCGTCAAATAGATCGAGTGACGGCAATATCAACTTTCAGTACAGCGATGATGAAACAGACGATACGCCATTTATGAATCAGTTGACATCGGACCCGAATATGGGTGGTTACAATACATTTGGTGTAGGCAATAGTCATCGAGGAGTAGGAGGCGCCCCTGAAGACTTCGGAAGGGGGCCTGACGGCGCTATGAACAGCGGTAGCTATCCCCCATCCGGAGGCGATCAAGGCTCCTACGAATATCAACAAGCACGCAAGAATGCTCTTGGGTTAGGTGGAGACTCTGGTGGTATCCATGGCGAAAATTTATCGAACAATAACGATGACGATGACTTTCAAGTATACTGGCGACGTTGGTTGATGCTCTTTTTCATGTCCATTTTAAATCTACTGTCTGATTGGACATGTTATTCCGTCGCTCCCATCGCAATTTTGACTCAAGAAACCTTTGGAGCAATTGATCCAGAACGACTGGTAGTGATTTTCTTGGGTGCCAATGCCATTTCGTCGGCCTGTGAACCCATTATTTTGGCTCGTCTTGGTTTGAAAAAGACTGTGCTCTTTGGTGCACTCTTGCTTATGATCGGAAGTATCATCAAGAGTGGAGGCCTCCCCCCTATCATTCAGGGTGAGCTCCTTCCTGGTCGCGACGAATGGCGGCTAAGTTTTGGTTTCTTTTTGGTGGGCCTTTCTCAGCCCCTGTACCAGTGCACACCGGCACTTTTGTCTGCCTCCTGGTTCCCCGAAAAAGAACGCACCATGGCCACTGGTGTTGCATTGAATGCAAATCAGCTCGGAATTGGTTGTGCCTTTGTCTTTGGAACTCTCCTTGTGTCTACCAGTGATGATATTCCGGCTTACTTAGGTTTGCTGAGTATACTTTCGACACTTACATTCGCCGGAACGCTCTTCTTTTTTGAGGATGCTCCTCCTACACCACCTTCTAGCAGTGCGAAGGTTATGAAGGGTGATATAGTTGTACCAGATATGGGCTCTATTGTCCAATCAGTTCGCAATATGCACTCTAGTATTCGTGGATCAACGTCTGATAACGTAAAGGCCAAGAAATCCCCCACGACAGCGGCTAAAAGCAGGCGGAGAAGTAAGGAACTCGCCTCGGCTCCTTCTCCGGCCATTTTGGGCAGCACGAAGGATCCTAATTTTGAAGTTCTAGCCGCCACTCCTTGGGCGCGCAAAATGCACTCCAGTATTCCTGAAGCAGCTTCCCTTAGCATCAAGGCCAAGAGATCACCCAAGACAGCAAGTAAAAGCAAGCGGAGAAATAAGGATATAGCATCTGCCCCATCTCCAGCAATTTGGGGTAGCACTAAAGATGCACTTGCTTATCAAAATTTTGAGGCGCTAATTGCCGCTCCTTCGCCCATGATGCCTGGACCCACCCAATCCCAGGATGATGAATCGCCACTTTATGCTGACGGAAGTGTCCCCAATCCCGACCTACTGCAAGGAGGCCCTCCTGTTGGGTATCCCATGTACCCTGGAGTGGCATACGGAGTCTTTCCTCCCGGTGGATACCCTCCTGTGCAAGCAGGACCTGCCTATGGTTCTTACCAGAGCGGATACTTTGATCCACGTATGCAACAACAGCAAGGTTTCTACCCCCCACCCCCGCATCCGTACTACTACGGCTATCAACACGTTCCAACTGGTGGAATGTATGGCGCAGTACCGCCACATTATTTTGGTTATGGCTACGAACCAGAATGGGAGGAAGGTGCTGAACCAGTGGTCACTGTCGGAGACCACCATCTCGATATCAATATTCGAGATGACCAGGTGCTTCTTTCTATCCGTACTTGTATGGCGCGACCTGGTTTTGTTCATTGTCTCGTTTCCTTCACTGTATCTGGTATTGTAATCAACACTTTGTCCACCTACATGGACTATCTCGTTACTCTGAACGGTGCTGGACGCGAGTATGTTGGTATTGTCGGAGGATCCTTCCAGGGTATCATCATGATCGGAAGTCTGGTTATTGGAGGTCAAACAGACAGGACGCGGGCATACTACTCAGTCATTGTCTGCATGTTGGTATTGGGTGCGTTTGGTCTAGCCCAATGTGGTGTGAGTCTTGATGCCGATCGAGGAGGCGACCTTCGGTGGGCTTTACTCATAGTAGCTGGCTTGATTGGACCTCTCCAGCCAGTGTCTACGGAGCTTGGAGTGGAAGTTGCTTATCCGTTGAGCGAAAATACTGTCTTGGTCATCCAGCAGCTTTTTTCCAACTTGCTAAGCGCTCTATTTATTCCATTCTTCAAGGCTCTGAAAGATATTGGTATCGGTACCGGCCAATCTAATACTATGGACGAAAAGCCACAATACACGTTCTCCTTTTACCTTTTGATTGTGTTGCACGCTGGTGCCACCGTCTTTTTTGCCACGTTCAAGGGCCGCTACCTTCGTAAGTCTTCGTGGCACCTTCTTATGCTTTGTGCTTGTTTCCTTTGAATTTGTCTTCTGTCTGACACACATCAAATGAATACTTCTTGATAATAAATGAATAGGATACGAACACGAGCTTGAAAAAGAAGCCTCGAAAGAACAACGGAAATTGAATAAGGCAGCGGCAGCATTCCACCCTGTTGGCGGGTATTCTGATTCGTCCAATAACCTTGCTGAAGGCTCTAACGAGCACCAACCTCTTGCAAGCCATTGATGTACTACTGAAGAAAACCATTTGCTTGGAGCAAATCAATTGTTGTAAAGCTGGCTAACCTTTTCTTGTAACGTAATTAGCGGATGTCATTAATGCAAAATTTAAAAGAATTGTCAATTCAGGCATGCTCTATGCCTCGAACTCGCAACCTTTATTTTGCTTTATGGATGTAGACTGGCGGTAGCTCATATTCCTCGCCGGTGGCAGAGTCCTCAACTGTCACCATTAGCTCTACCTTGTCGCCAGTCAAATCATATATGTCATTTGATGTCGAGGACTCGCGCCCGGCAAATTCCTCTTCTCCACTGGTTGCTTCCTCTATCAGATCCCAGATCAAAGAGCCCTGTACTTCCTTGTCTCCTTCGTGCAAGAAGCTCGCATAG
>Ga0210025_1002488_pt1 | contig 17888 bp, 14 predicted proteins | sample CryGeyme20150102_FD_183989 | JGI IMG/M metagenome (GOLD analysis project Ga0210025, IMG submission 183989) | Groundwater microbial communities from Crystal Geyser aquifers in Utah, USA - Crystal Geyser metaG 2015-0102 (SPAdes) (version 2) | ecosystem: Environmental > Aquatic > Deep subsurface >...
AGCGTCGTTCAGCGAACCAACTAATGCAGCAACAAAAGATGGAGTCGAGGCCTATTCTCCAGTGATTCCTCACTCAATGACATTTTGATGCACATTCCCGCACACTCCAACGTGGATGGCGGAAAGTCATCTTTCTGCTATAAAGAGTTGCAAAACAAAGCTGTACACATAAATTGGTTTTTAGAGACGAACTTTTTCTTCTACGGTATTGTTTTCGGTTCTCTAAACCAGAACTTCTCCTGTCGTCACAGACTCACTCGCATGGATGACACAATTACACAATTGCTCAAATCATCTTAGCTTTCTTGGAAGTGGCCTTGTAAAGAAGGAAACCAGCAGTAACAAGTCCAAGAAAGGGGGAGACGAAAAATTGCTCACAGGTATACCAGGCGGACAAGATAGGCACGCAGACAGCAGTAAGGAGGTGCTGGCCAAAAGCATTGAGGTTATTGGCTTTCATGTACAACTGGATGGCCCAGTTGCTCCAGTTGGAAAATCCACCGGTAGTGTAGGTTTCATTTTCACACCAAGAAAAATCAATGCCACAGAGCAAGCGCTGGGGGGCCAGGAACATATGGGTCAAATAGTGCTGGTTGAATGGAACATGGTCCATCAAAGCCACATAAGTTGAAGCTTTGATTCCGTTCACCATGATCACACCACTTCTAGTAAAGGGCGCAAACACACCAGCACGCTTGACAGACTTGATATCCGTGACGGTTTTGCTGTCATTCAGCATGTCCCCGACTTTTACAGAGTCAGCACGTACGACGTTTCCGTTGACGAAGAGCATATGACGGGGAGTCATCTCGATGGGCGCTTCAGTAGGCTTGGTCAAGTCGGACTCGGCGAAGATCTGGAGAAAGTCGGTTTCGTGAGCGCCGTCACGGTGGGCGAAGCTGTACACTTGAGAGAACTTGTCCTTGTCGACACGGACAAAGTCGCCAATTTCCAGCTCGTCCATTTGGATAATCCCCTTGCCTTGGACACCCACAGTGGTAAACTTGGAGAAGCAACCGTCGCTACTGCCGTGATTGTCGGCGTCATGATCGGGCACACCATCACAATCGTGGTCATGATCGCCAGCACAGTCATCGAGCTGACGACGAAGTCCGGGGGGAGATGACGAAGCGGTAGCCGATGTGACAGCGAAGAAGGAAAGCGCGGTAAAGAGCTGGAGCTTCATGTCGAGAGGAATTCTTGTGCGGGACGAAACCGCGGGCAAATATGAGAACTGTGTAAGGATATTGAAAAAGCGCTCAACAAAAATTTACTCGAGCCCAAATTACCTTTTTCTTTTTTATGAGTTGAGAATTTGTTTGCTAAATTCAAATAAATTGAAAGATTGTGATCTTTTGTAATTGCAAAAGTTTGATTAAAAAGTTGGGCTTCGAAAGCTTTGCTTCACGCATATCCTTCGCCAAAGAAAAGCCTCCGCTCAGCTAGCAAACGACTGAGAATAGCCAGACCTATCTTCTAGATTGCTTTCCCCGCAAGAAAGGCGCCAGTTGCTTTCTGGATGCTTCTAGGTCTTTTGATATAGGGCTTCTAGGGATTGCAGGGGCGGTTTAAAGATTCTGTTGGATACAAAACAGAGTACTCCGGAGTAGTAGCTATTTGCGCAGCGTCTAAGCGGAAGGGTTAGCTGGGAAGATATCAGGGTACAAAGTTCCGGAATTTTGGAGCTCGTACCCTATAGGATAGCTCGATCTTGCTTGATGACCTGGTGAAGTTGAAAGAGCTCGTCATGCAAAAAGATTCTGATACCTCGTGATGCAATCATCTGCAAATAAATAGGATCAATGCTATCGTTTCACTTCTCCAAACTGCGAGAATTCGAGAAACTCTTTCTACGTGGTACTATCAATCCTTAGTTTTGCCACTTTAAAATAGCTTGTAAGTCAAGTTTGAAGTAGAACTTTGGCATCTTGGAGAGTAAGATCATCAGAAGTATGCATCCTCACACTGAATGAGCCCAAAGCGCTTATCTAGAACCTGCGCTCATTATTGTCTCGCGTATAAATGCATCAATCACAGTGATGAAGAGCTTTGACCGGTGCATGCCTGTCATCTATGTGTCAATTCCGTGGTGAGAAAATTCCAGCAGGCGCTTAAAATTCAGACGAGAAAACATCATTAGGTAGAAAATGTGTGAGATTGTGCTTCAGCAGCACATGTTTCTGTAGTGAAATGTGACTAGGTAGAGCCAGACTAAAGTGATGTAGCAAACATGGATAATTATTATAGCACGTACCATCTTTGGTCGAAGACGCAGAATTTGTGACATAGCGTTATGTAGTATCTTCAACATATTGTGTAACAGCAGCCACCGCAGCAAGAACGATTGTGTGAAAGAAAACATCGAAACGCTATTTTCAATGTGCACCCGCACAAGCAAAAGCTCTAAAAGTAGAGGCACTGCATGCAAAAGCGAGAGATATCATTGCTAATAATAGCTGCAACTATTAGCTAGTACTGTACCTGGTAGCTAGACGCCAGGTACCTGGTACCAATCGAGCAGGCTTTAAATGTCACATATTTCCCCGTTGGATCTGTTTTAAATAAACCGCGGAAAATTGACGCCGGAAAATTACTCGTATGTTGAAGGCCTGGCAATAATCAGGATCTCAAGAATTCTGCCGGCGCAGCGTGCCGCCGGCACTTCTCGCCGGACAATAATATTTTTATTTTTCTTGTTTTTCCTTTGTTCGCAAGTGAACGGTACCATACTACTAGTGGGACTAGAGAATACTAGACTAGTAGAATAGTACTAGCAGTAGGCAATAATAGCATAAAAAATTGGTTAGATCCGTTGGTACCTGGTTGTACTGCTGTTAGTAACTGCTAGTGTATGTTCCCAATATAAAACCAATGCTGCATTGCAAGTGTTCCTAGGCGCGTGCCTTCACGAGCCTCTAACTGGTATCTAGACTATCTGGTACCACTACTAAGAGTGGTAGTAGTTCAAAAAATAATAAATAATGAAGCATAGTGGAGTGTCTTTGCTGTCTGCTTCTACAGTAGTAGTCTCGTAGGTCTAGTAGTAGGAAATAACAGTCACTAGACTACTACCGTAGACTAGGTAGTAGTACTACTAGGTACCTGGTACCTGGTACCTAGCAGCCGATGAGAACCCGACAAGAGTACCTGGTTCTATTAGTAGTAGACTACTAGTATTACTACTACTACCAGGTATGGTACAACCTGGAAATGTCGCGGGCGGTGTGTGTCTGTTCCCACCAGCCAGGAGTTTCTATTGTTACTACCAGTACGTACAGTAAGACGTACCAGGTACTAGTACCAGGTACCTGGTACTACCTGCTACCACTACCGTACTACGTACTTCTACTAGAACTATGTTCCTGGTACCAGGTACCTGGTACTACCAATACTGCTCCTTGCTATGGTAGTGGTACCTAGTACGGTAATCGTGATAATCAAATAATGTCACTACTACTGGTAGCTTGTTGTAGTAACTAAAAAATCCAAAAATGGTTGTGCAGTACCAGTACCTGGTACCACTACCTAGTATTGCCCAGGGTGGCCGTGACAGTCATAGCCAGCTTCTTTATATAATTTGTTCCCGTTTCTTAATTAATGCATTGATAAAGTCTTCTTGAAAATATATTTATGACTGCTTAAATTATTTAAATGATGACTGACGTACCTGAAATTTCTCCCCTTGTGACGTGGGCAAAGAATCTCATTGCAGTTGAACATCATTCACTATTCATATCAACAGTACTAATACTTTCACCTTTACTAGGTAGTATTACTAGGTTGACAAGTGTTCAGGTGCTGTTGTCAAGCTCGGGGCTTAAGTATTGCCCCTCGTGATTGCCTGTGACAAGGAAGCTTTGGCATTAGGTCCGGCGAAGAGCGCCGATCTACAGTACGTACTCAAGCACCAGTACACATGCATTTTACTGTACGTACCTGGTACCTGGTAGTAATAATTTCTCAACTTGCCTTGAACCTTCTCCAACTTCTTCTTCTTCTTCCCCGTCACACTCTACGCACACTGAGATCGTTCATAAATTTAATTAACTTATCAAAACACAAGATCACTAGTTTACTTGGTTGCTTGTTCATCTTAATCGATATCGCTATTACATTACCATAATGATGCTATTGCAAAACCTTCAAGAAGCACAAAGCCTCAATACGGCAGGCGCCAGTATGCTGGCTAAAAACAACCGCAAAGGTGCGGTAAGAGCCTTCAAAACTGCTGTTCAGATCATGGAATCTGTTTCCATGAGCCCTGAAGCAGACGGAAAGATCCGATCCAATCAAGAGCAGCCTTGCGGAGCCATGGGAAGTATGCCCTCGCTGGATGACTCATTCTATGTTTACAACCAACCACTGCTTTTCCACGTTCTGCCCCAAGCCATTGACATGGGATTCTACAATGGAATCATCATGTTTAACTTGGCACTGGTATTTCATCAAGAAGCCGTCTTTAGAGGAGATTTTGCCAAGTTCCAAAAGGCCAAGAACCTGTATCAGCTCTGCATCAACCTCATGACAGGCGATAAGACAGCTGCCTCGGGCGCTGTCATCCTGGCTGCCATGAACAACAGTGTTCATGCTTCTCTCAGGCTTGGTGCCTACGACGATTTCCGATCAGGCATTGAGAACCTTACGGAGCAGGCAGCTGCAGTTTCAACTCAAAAGTCAACGGCTCCTACTCCCTTCGAGCGAATGCACCTTGAAGAGTTCTACCTGAACATAACGCTTGCAAGCGAACCAACTACTGCGCCTGTGGCATAGTGAAAAGGAAAGCACGCCGCGCCTGCGGCATCGTTCTCCTCTCTTGCTGGCTTGGATAAACCTTGCCTTCCTCTGTGGTATAGTTTTCTGTTCAAAAATGATACGAGCAAGACCTCAAGGAGACCTGTATTTCCTATTCTACATTCACACTACTTGTAAATGAAGGCAAATGACATGCTTGAATGCATGATTGCACCCTCCGGACAGACATCAACAAGATTGCGCCGACAAGTACATACGTTTCCGCTAATAATAATCTGTGCAATAGAAGCCACTTTAACTCGCCACAAAAATGCTACTTTTAAAAGTCTCGCTTACTCGCTACTCTAGTACCCTAGTAGAGCTTTGAAGCCTGCTTTGAAGAGAGTCGCTTGTTCCATGCAGCAGAGCATTGCTCATCCATATCGGTGTTGTGATATTAGTTTCCTACTACTAGTACTGGAGTAGTAGTACTCTAGTAACTGTACAACTAGCTACTCCGAGTAGCTACTGTAGTAGTAGCAGCAGTTAGCTACTAGAGAGTAGGACCAGTTCTGTAGATTCTAGTAGTAGACTAGTAGGACGGAGTATTGGTACCTGGTACCCAGTTCTCGAGTCCGAGTCTTACCAGTAGGTACTACTACAGTAGTACTACCATAATAGTAGACTAGCTGCTAGCACTCTAGTACTGTGTACCTGCCACTCACTAATTAATAGTAGCGCTAGTCTACTCCACTAGATTACAAGCCATCCAACCAAAATCGTCCTCACAAATGCTTCGCTTTGTCCATTTAGTTGAATTTAATTGAGTGGACGTTCGACCTTCAACTTTTGACACCAATGTCTTGAAACCAGACAGATGAGAATTCGTGTCTTTGGTTGGCAACTGAATGAAAAAGTTCATCCTTCGGATTTTTTGCACAATCCTGTGAAGTACGTGTGAGCTCTTCTATTGGTGGGTAGCTTATCTGGTGGATACAGGTCGGTCAACCCTTCGACAGCTATCACCAGCAAAGGGGGCAAGAAAAGTCTGCTATTCGTCGAGCAAGGGGAGCTCAAAGCCATCCTACTAATGAGATTATTATTTTGGCTACTACTAGTCTAGTGGAATAGGCAACAAATAAGCTCTGAGCCAATTGATGATGCTCGCGATGCCCATCATCCGATTGAGCCCTACGCACCACCATAGAGCTTCTTACAATCTCAAACACGAAGCACACTAAATAATAATAATATTTTTTCTTGAGCAGAGTTTGCCTCGCTTGCGCAGTCTTGATGAGACTGGTTTGAAGTTGATTTATTTCGCCGCCAAATAGTACGTACAGTAGTATTCGACTGTTCTTGCAATGACTGGCTCAATGTTATCGGTTCTCCTCAACCCTAAAAACGATCATTTCAGGTTTCAGGGTCTTGCTGCCCCCTGGCTTTTCGAATCTTTCAATATTCTGCAGCTTGGAGTACTACGGTGTAGGCACCCCATGCTCACCTTGTACTGCACTTGCTGTGAGTCTCCACTACGAGGTAACAACCATGAACGAAGCCCGGGGTGTAATTGATGGATGTGTCGACAGTGCCTGTCCTCAGTTTGTTCAAAATGGATGTGGTTGTGATGCAGCATGTGGCCAGGTCGCCAACTGTCTCGAGGCAGTAAATCCTTTCCTCGAATGGTTTGCGGATGTTATTTGGGTCTTTGGATCTCCTCTGGCATTTCCCTTCATATTTTGTTTCGATCCCGAGACGACAGATTCGGGAGGTTGGCGTATCAGCATGCTACAAGCTCCCTTGCGGCGGCCTCTTTCCTGCTGTGGAGCCATGACTTGCTGCCCCTGTGGCCAGTGGTATTTGAGACGCGAAGCGCTGGGAGGAGATATGACCAAATACAAATTATGGCAGGGTTATCACGATGGACCTCAGTGCATGGCCAGGCGCTGCCCTGGTGCTCCAATTACAATCCAGTCTGGTACATATGGAGAGCAAAATTGTCCGGAAGCCTTTCTTTGCCTGGAAGTCTGGTGTGCTGCGGGAGTTTGGTCTATCTGTTGCGCCTTTGACGTGACCCGGCGCATGATGAGGGAAGAACGTGGCCTTGGAAAAGATCCGACGGAAATTCGGCAAGAAAAATGTGTCAGCTTCTTTGGTCAGCTGGCTCACCAGTGCTGTATGATGGCATGCTGTCTTGGCATCTGCAGTTGCTGTGTAGGAACCATCGCCCAAGACAGCGAAGGTGCTCAAGAATGCAGTGGAGAGACTGGCCGGGCTAGTCGGGCCTGCTGTAGCATTGTCAGGACTTGTTGGCGAGGTATTTATTCCGTCAAGGTGAGTTTCATGCAAGAACACATGCTTCGTCTGTTTAGAAGTGTTGTGTATTTATTTTCCCATTCAATTTTTTCTCTGTACCTGTTAGGTTATTGCCATTGGTTGCATGAGCGCTCAGATGATTGAAGAAATTGATAATGGACCCGCCCCGGGTCCTGCTGCCCCGAAAACGAATGTCATGGAAGAACGTTGAACGGTACACTTGCTGATAACAAAATCTTATAGAAGTAAATATTGCTTACAAATTTGCATTATTCCTTGCCGGCTATTACTTTGAAACCGTATTGCTTTAGCTTAATCGACTGACTGATGGTAAGTCGTCTAGAAGTGCTTGCGCCCTACTTCGATCACCCTTGCGACAGTAAAGGTGAGCCAGATTGCATGAGATAGCATACAGCAAGACTTTGCAGTCTTCTGAATAATCAACAATACTTTGCACTAGCCGCAAACAGTGCTCATACAAGCGAAGGGATTGGCTAAAAGCAAATGTGGAAGGATTCACAGCAATACGGCCAATTGCAGCTGCTGTCAGTTTAGGGCTCGGTGTCAAGCCCAACCCAAAGCTAGAGTCAGAGGATGAACGCATGGCACTGCAGATCGATGCTGCAGAAGGACTTCTCGACAAATGCTGATTGCTAGCGCCGCCGCCACTGCTGCAATTGCTTATGGCCCCGAAGCTGCTGGTGCTGATGTTTTCCACCAAAGGCGAACGTTGGGCCTTTGCTGAGACCACGTGTTGCTTATGGTACATTAGAGCGATGTTATAGATTATCTGCCATTATGTATGATGAGCGTTAGAAATGTCATTCTCGCAAAAGAGTACCAAGACATCTCAACAACAAACTCACCACAATTGTATAAAATATGACTAGTTCTGTTGGGCACTGTGAATCACAGCCTGGAAGAGATTCCTCAACAGGTACAACTAACATCAGCGCTTGGTTAAAAATAACGTATTGGTCGTCCCTGAGCTCTGGGATTTCTGTCATATTTTTCGGTTCATCGAGTCTAAGTTTAGCATGTATTTGATAGTTGATGTTTGTTGGTACTAGTAGTTTTGAAGAAAAAGAATCAATGGAACCTCCCCTTTTCACCGTAGTTGTAGGGGCTTGCCGAGAAGTCTTATGTAAAAATGAGGAGGGGGGCGTAGATGGAGTATTTTTGGCGCCACCAATTTCTGATGGGGTTTCGTCTAAAGTGTTGGTGTTGCTGCTGTTTCCCCTGCTGCTGCTCCTGTCGCTTGGATTATTTCTGGGGGAGACACTCGATGCTGAACCGGAATACGATGTTTCCCTTGAAGATTCTACCAAATCGGACATCCGCCGTTCAACGATAATCAGCGCTTTCCGTAGCGTTTTTACGGCCTCTTTCTCTCCACCTTGTGCCAGCAGCGCCGCACCAGTGTTGTTGAGCTCGCTCACCTGAGGGATAGAGGACATGGTTTCTGCAAACTATTGCAACTACTCGATACTCGATCTTTTAACTATGGTGCACGTGTTATGTTTTATTCTGCATTACAATGATGTTTCACTCTTGGTCAGTGTATAGAATCGCGAAGCGCTCAGTGATGCCGAGTTCGTTCCCAAGCAAAAAGCGAGTATCAAGAACTGCTTTGGTATTTAGAGTTCTACTGCATGACACTTACTACCTGGTGGACTACGGTACCGGTACCTAGTAGAGTAGTACCTGGTAGCAAAGGAGGTAAATATCCAGTTCAGAATAGAAAAAGTGTAATTAAAGCACTCAACCCCACCCCGTCTGGGAGAATTCGGAAGAATTCGCAAATAATTTGGTTGACACCGAGCTTTAAAGAATATCAGAAGACTGCTTCTACTCTAGTACCTGGTAGTCTACTGATAGTAAAAGTAGTATCTATTACTACTACTAGCTACCTAGTAGATACCTGTTACTGTACCTTGTAATAGTACCAGTACCAGTAGACGAAACATGACACGGAAACCAAGTGCGTAATCAAGGTTTCTAATACCGGTACTGGTAAGCATGTTCAGGAACTTGTACTCATGAACTACCAGGTACCTGGTATTACTTAGTAATTACCAGTAAGACAGGGAAAAGAAGAAAAAATAATACAGTCAGTACCAGTATTAACAAATGTCTTATGCTTAGGTAGCCAACGCACGTTTTAGATGGCGAAGATGCGCGAACGATAATGATGGGCTTGGTTTCGGCAACCAGCACTACCATTATTAGTGTACCTGATACTAGCTAGTACCTGGTAGTAGGTACCAGAGCGAGTAGCTACTCTAGAGGTACTGTACCTAGTAGTAATGCTATTACTCTTGACTACCTGGTACTACAATAGTAGTAGTACTAGCACTCTACAGTAGTAGTACTGTAGCTAATAGTGATGGACGAGGACATTAGTTCGCTACTGGTACCAGTATTAGCTGATGTACCAGGTAGCAAACTACTACTCTACCAGGTACTACAGTAGCTAGACCTACTCGAGTCTTAGTAGAAAGGGCTTAACTTAATTTTTCAATGGCACCTCATGTCTGGTCTCACACAGCACCAATCAAACCCAACGACGAACAACTGTGCACCATTGCTTCACATTGGCTGCCAACAGTTATTGATTATGGCCAACCACTCCTCAAGTGGGTGGCCTACACAATTTATTTATCTCTTGTGCCACAACATAGTTTACTCTTTTTAGAGTAGAGTGGAAGAAGAATACAGCCAGCAAAATCTGTGTTTTTCTGCATTGCAGATCAAATAATAAGGCTATTTCAGCAAGTTTTTCTCTTTTTTTTTTTCCAATTAGACTATCGCTTTGTCCAAATGATGAATCGCGTGCCCAAAATCTTGAAAAACTCTAGCCCCACCACGAACATGCACACTGCAAACATGCAATACCACCACTTGTATGGTGCAATGAGCTCGCCATCTTCGAATTTTGCCCAACCAAAGACAAACAAAATAACCTCTCCCGGGAGACCGTTGGTGATAACATCAATGATAGACTCTGCCACAATAGATATACCAGAAACCATGTAAATTGCATTGCTGATCACTTCTTTAATTTCTTGCAGCGTTCCGCCGGGCAGAGTAGCATTCAAGAGACACAGTACCATTTCTGCTTGTTGCTCTTCTGTCAAGAGTCCAAAATTAGCAATTGCAGAAGTATCATTGCCTCCGTTGCCAACCAAAGTGGGAGATAATATGGAAGCTGCCGCATCAATAATGATGTTGGAAATGGCGTTCTCGCCAGCACCTGAACCCAGACACTTTGCGACGTTGTCGCTGCCATCTTCGAAAGCCGCCGCTGCTGCGTCAAACTCATCCCCACAGGGTGGAGACTGTAAAATACCAAAGACAAAGCAGCTCATAAAGTTTCGCGCAACGGGCTCAACGAAGCAATTATTGTCCATTCCACAGTCAATCATATTCGCTGTCGTACCAAGTATGGATGAGTTCCAGTTTTGATTTAGCGATGGACTGGCAGCAAGTACAAGGTTCATAATGGTAGATGCCTGACCGGCACGGCTCCCTGGAGACCTATCGGTTCCTCGTGGAGTAAGGAACATGTTGGTAGCATTGCCACCTAGCTCACCGAAGATTGTTGCATTTGCTGAGCCTCCCTCAACTGTGTTAGGATCAAACAGAAGGTACCGATTGTCACCAAGCTCATTGGAACACATGCCTTGGATCACATAACGCAAGAGATCAGCATGATTGGCCCATTTCCACCCATCTGGCATTGCATTCAGAGTGATGAGGAAGCCCATGAACAAGACAGAGAGAATAGTCGTGAGCCCAGCTAAACCGTTTGCGGCTTCTTCGTTGGGTGTCACAATGGCATAGACTTCCCCTGTCTCCGACAAAATCAGGAAAGGAGTGAGTACCATATCAAAGTTTCAACATGCGCCAACTACAAAATTTCACTTACCGATGGAGGTGAAGGCCCAGTTTACAAAGAATAAAATAACCAGGAAGTACGCTGGGCGGTTGCCACCACGCTGAAAGCCAACAATAAAATAAAATCCGACAAACATGAGAATAGCGTTAACGATATGAAAGGGAATGTCGGCAAGTAGGGAAGCAATTGAATAGGACCAGCGAGAGTACAACCCGGAGGTTGCCTCCCGATAAAGAACAGCTCTGTCGGCAATCAAAGGCACTACGGATGCCTGCATAGGTACCACCAAGACGAAGGTCAAGAAGAATGTAGACCCAATTGAGAGAACAGCACCCTCGATTGTCGACTTATCTGCTCCAAAGAGGATACCAAAATAGATGGAGAGCAGGAGAGACGCACATAGCCTCGTCACAGAATACGCGGGATTCCGCCATTGCGTAATGACCATCCGCCTTGTCAAAATATGAATCTCCCGAAAGAAGCTTCGACGCTTCGCAACTTCAGCTTTTGTCCTCTCCATTGTCTCGATTGCAGCTTGTTTTTCGGGTTCGGGTAAGCTTGCTTCCTCATTCAGCATTTCCATCAGGCTAAGATGTTCCTTAGACTTTCGAAAGGCAGTTTCAGCCTTGTCTGGCTCTACCGTTGCTACAGCCGAAATGACATAGTCGGCGGGGTTACAATTAGCGGAGATGCGTGTCCCGGATAGACCTGCGAAGTATTCCGTCACTTGTTGCGATTTACTTCCTATTTCGCCCATGTACGCCACCTATGTGATAGGACAAAGGAACAGTTAGGCACAAGGACGGTCCAATTGTGGCATCAAAAACAACATAAACTTACCTTGCCCCCCCGTGTCAGTAAAAGAAGGTCATCGAAAGACTCCCAGATTACTTTAGGCAAAAACAGATGGCAAAGAGGATTAGCTCAATGTCCCTAGTATTGAATGGTGGCACTTGATACAATGAACACTTACGCATTGAGGGCTGGTGGATTGTAGCAACAGTAATAAGATTCATTTCCGTTGTTGAGCGCCGGATGGCTTCCATGACAAGATTAGCGGCAGTTGTTCCAAGTCCAGTCGTTGGTTCCTGAGCAGCCAAAACAGAAGGCAAATATGGAAGGTGAGAAAATTGAATAGTTTTTTATTGACACTGCGAAGGTCGAGAACGTACATCCAAGAACAAAATCTTGGGCAGCATCACCAGCTGAACGGCAATAGTCAGCCTCTTTCGGACGTGCTTGGGAATTCCTTCACCGTCCTTTTCAACTCCGACAACAACATCGACCCAATCTTCCAACTTCATGAGCTCCAAAATTTTGTTGATGAGAGTAATTCGATTCATTGAAGCAGGAAGTCGACAACTGGCGGTGAACTTAAGAGTTTCAAGTACTGTCAGATAGGGGTTCAGAATATCATTTTGCTCTGCATACCCACTCAAAAGCTGCCAAATCTGCTGATCCTTTGGGAGTCCACTAAAAGTAAGACACCCTGTAATGCGCCCACCTGTCTTGTAGCCAGCAATGACATCGAGCAAAGTCGTCTTTCCGGCTCCACTAAATAGTAAAGAATGAAGAATGAGAAAATATTCAAAACCTCATTTAAACCAGAGCTTTTCCAAGTTGCATACTCAAATAGTTGTCCTACCTGGTCCCCATGAGCGCAGTTGCCCGGCCTGCTCGGAAGGTTGCTGATACTTTGTCTAAAAGCTGCAGTTCAGACTGCTCCTTCGTGGTTGCCAATTTGTCATTACCTTTCTTTTCGCCAAGCAGCAGGGGGCCAAAAATAGAGCTAACGCTACAGCTTTTGGGCCGGGCTTGTGTTTTCAAAGGCACCAGATAGCAAAGATCTGTCACAGTGAGACTGGAAGGCCACTTCGGCGGTTCGGCGGCATCGCCTGTCCCAGTGTCTGGCAAAAAACTCAAGGAGGTACTTGTTCTCTGCGCTCGGCGAAGTTGGCTGAATAAAATTCGGCGGCTTCGTTCCATGAGGATCATGCCCAAAAGATCGAAGACAAAGGCAAGAACAAGCAACATGGACAAGTCAAAAAATTTGATGGTTGTAAGGTTGTCTGTCCAGAGAACACGGGGGATTTGTAGGGTGTTGAGCCAGCTTTCGCCCGGAACAGTTTTGCTTGAGGTGTCCAAGGAATCGCCGTTCGAAAGTGTAATACCATCAAGCTCACGACCGACGTATTCGTTGATGGCCAGAGCTTCAAAACCGTATGCCGGCGGAGAGAGCCAAGACAACCACCTAAAAATAGGAGGAATTTGCTGGAACTTGGGCATGAAACAAGAAAGCGTTGAAAAGATAAGTGTTGCTATGGAGACGATCGACTTTGCCACCACTTGCGTGCGAGAAATAGCACAAAAGAGCCTGCCCAAAGCCAGACCACAAAATTCCATCCCAATAAGAACTGAAAGGAAAATGAAATAGAATGGTTAGCATCGCACACACATATGAATAGTTCAAATTTTCCACAAGAAAAGAAAATTCTGAACAAATGTCCAGCATTTACCTGCAATGTAGAAAATGACCCGCTCCGCCTTCGGGTTCAGGTCGACCCACCAATAGGAAACCACTGCAATCAATATGGCTTCTAAAATACTGAGGGGCAACTCGTAGAGAACCTGACAAAAATAGTAGACGTGACTTGAGTAAAATTCAGAGGACTGGCGCTTGAAATAGGTAATTCTCTCTCGAATATTTTGAGGGACGGTGACACCTGTACTTAATAGCAACACCAAAAAAAGGTTTTGAAACATGAACGCTGTCCTTGCCAGTGATGAAGGGATATCTTGGGTCAAGACGGAGAAGAGGGATCCAACCACTACTCCAAAAAAGACGGCAACAAGCAACCGCAGATAGGTTGTAGGATTCCGTTTGATGAGCATATACTTGCGTCGACCAAGAATTTTGAAGTTATGCCTCATGCCTGACGCATACTTGGACTTGGGCAAGAGCTCCTCAATATTAACGAGATTCTGAGCCTTTCTGTTGTTTAACAAGCAAAATTGCTCAAGCATATCACGATAATTATCCGATTCCTTGAATCGGATTTGAATCGCATTGACAACCTCATCTTCTCCAGACATTCTATTTAAACACATGTCACTGATGCTCCCAACATCCAAATCGGCATCAGTTGTCCCTAAAAAGGTTTGGCGCAAGTTGTTCCGGTCTGAGGGAGGACCGAAGAAGACCATTTCTCCTCGATGATCCAGAACCAGAAGATTGTCAAAAAGCTCCACAATCTCATCCGAGGGTTGATTTAGACTTACAACCGCTGCTGATTGAAAAGAAAGGCAGGCCTTCTTCAGCTGCTGGCAAATGATAAAGGAATCCTGCGAGGATAGTCCATCGGTAATATTTTCCAATCCCAAGAAGCGCATACGGTACGCAATTAGCATTTCGCCAACCGTCACCCTTCGCTTCTGTCCACCTGATATTCCACGTAGATTTTCGTCGCCTATTTGAACAGAAAGAGAAAAAAGTGAGAACACTGATCATCTGTAAAGGAGGACTACATTATTTCCGATGCTTACCCACGACAGTATCTGCGACATGAGACAAATCCAGGCTTTCCAGCACCTCATCAACCTGCGCAAGAAGAGGAAAGAAAATGTGCCAGATCACAGATCAGCACAGAGTGCCACAACTATCGCCTACTGTGGTGACTTCTTTGTACTTACAACATCGTCAATTTCGCTATCGGTAGCCTTTTCAGATCGAGTACATTCGGCAGCAAAACGGAGCGTCTCTCGCACGGTCAAGACTGGAGCATGAGTTCCATCATCAGCCGAAACGTGAGCCGCAATGCGTCTCCACCCTTGAAGATTATTCGTAGGAATCGGCCTGCCGTTCACCCGGACCGATCCACAAATGCTGTACTTATCCGATAGGCGTCCCGTCAGGGTCTGAATCAATGCTGAGGAGAATTGCATGTCGGGACTCAAGACCAGGACCATTTGTCCGGATTTCACGTATCCGCTTGTTTCGTTCAAGGCGTAATAGGCATCCCTCTGTTCGACAGTCCATCCCCAGTTCTGCACCATGTAATTGGATACCGGCCGTGTCAGGCACGTGCATCTCGAGAAACAACCGTCGGTGCAGCAGCCTTTTTCTTCGGGAACGTAAACAGATACATCTTGAAAGGTCATGACAAAAGGATGCAAGGAATCAACGTAGGACTTTACAGAGGCATGTCGCACTAGACCGTCATGTGGACGAATCGATGGTTGCGTAAGAGAAACCGACGGACCGCCGGCGGGCTTCTCAACTGCATCAGTCATTATTTTCGAAACTTATAATTCGCTTCTTCTTTTTGAAGACGAGGCGCCTGCAGTTGTTTGAAGAACGGATTGAGATGTTACTTTGGCTTTGGCTAAACTTCAAAAAAAAATAGTCAAAGGTTGTGTTACAAACACAGGATTTTGAGTTTTGAGTTGTAGTATCTTTTTAAACTACCGGTACGGTATTTGCGAACCTTTGTTTATTACTACTCGAGTAGTAGTACTGGTAGGGGTGTAGTACTGGTACCAGAATAGCAGCGCTCAAACAACATACCAGGTACAGTATTACGGTAACTGGTACTCTAGTAGTAATATTTGAGCCTGCTGATTTTTTTTTGGAAGATTGATTTTCTTTAGCAGTACCAGGTAGCCATAATACGTAGTCACACTTAATGCAATCCATTCTTTTTTGTGTTTCTTTTACAGCAGTCCGGCGGAGAACAAGAGAAAGGAAACTTTCTGGTTTTGAACTAGACTACTGGTATTCCATCTAAGATTTTAATTATTAGTACCAGTACCGTACGACAGATCCGGAAAACAGTTTTCCACCCGGGCCATCAACTCTGCCCCACCTACTACTGCTACTAGCTAGTACCTGGTAGCTAGTACTGTAATAGCACTACACGGTCCAGACTTCTTATTCTAGTCTACTACCAGGTAGTTCTACTGTACCTTGGTATTCGATAAAAGGAGTAGCTACCACTCGTAGTCTACAGAGGACTAGACTAGTCTAGTAATACTAATGTTAGTAGTATTGTACTAGACTACTACTACTTGTATGTACTATTATGTAGGAGTGACAAAGATAAGGCGAAACGAAACATTTTTTTATCACAAAATAATGTACTCAACATGACTGTAACCCCCACCGAATTTTCTGAAGAACATTGACAAGCGACAACAAAATGAGCTATACAGATAATGTGGCTGCTCGAGATCGAGTCTCAACTCTACAGTAAAGAAAGCTAGTGGCAGTAAGCAGTGTCTTGTTTTGGGACCTACAAAGCCATTTTAGCCGAAACTCGTCAACGAAGGAATTGCACGCGCGTATCATTTTAAGAACACATGGGTGCCTCGCTTTATGGATTCTTCGTCTTCTTCTTCATCTCTGCGCAATGTGGTGCCCAAACCCATCAATATAATTTGCACTGTAAATCGCCCAAGGGTATGTCCGTTGCCCATCTTGCGCTGCTTACGACATCTGCGACTTTCTTAGGTTCCAGGGATCGAGTCTCGGGCATTCATTACTTGCCACGAGTTTCTCGCAAGAAATGACGGATCAGAACTGCTAGTCGTTACTAAAGTTTTCTGGAAGAAAAGAAAAAGGCATCAGATCTCCAATAATTGCTTCAGTAGGCTCCCCCATTCAATTCTCGTATTCCACCATGTCACGCGTCCTTGTAGCTTTTCTTTCGTGTCGTAATTTGTTGTGAGTATTGTGTGGATCACTGACGGTATTTTGGCTAGATCAGAAAAAATGACACCCCCACACTGTCGATAGTACTTGTTCACACCTAACTGATCCCCAAAGGTTTCCACCACTGACAAACATCCCGATGGTGCCATTTCTGAAAGCCGATGATACTCTCCCGGTGACTTTGTACCACCCTGTTTGTTGTTGGTGGTGTTGTCGTCGTCGTCTTTATTACTGCCACTGCTACTAGTATCTCCCACAAAGGAATGAACAATCAAACAAATTTTGCTGCGTTGGTACAGGTCAGCCATGTAGTCTAATCGACTGCCGGAATCTGCTACTTCTTCAAAAATGATATTCCACTCTTGTTGTAAAGCAATCTGTTGAAGTTGTAATTGAATTTCTTTTCGTCGTGGTGTCATAACACCAAAGAATACAACATCAATTGGTCGTGTCTTAGGATCTTGAAAATCAGCATACTCTGCATTAATAACATCCACCACGACATTGTTCTTGAATGGAACTTTACCTTTTTCTATGCCGATGGTTGTTGTTTCCGTCAAAGAAGGAGCATTGTAGTAATATGAATTCAATCGATGCTGATGGAGCGTCGGCAACAAAACGACGCTGTCTTCCAATCCCTTGGTGGATAACCATTGGTAATTCAAGTACGAATATTCCCAGATAATGCAATTTGGTGATTGGTGACACATGGTAAGGTATGATTCGGCATGTTGTCCGTACGGCGAACAACAGACTTGTTCCGTTTGAATGATAATGACGGCCGCGTTTGGAACGTTCATATAAAACGTTTCCATGGTAGGATCTTTTCTAACAGGAGAAAATAAAGTTTCGACCTTGATCCGCCCTGTACTGTTGAAAGAATCATCATTTTTGTGTTCTATCCTGCTTCTCGCAACCACAGGTTCATCCATACTGTGAATTCGCTTTAAACCGTACCCTTCCAATGCCACAACCATGTTATCCGAAACATCATCAAACAGCTTTTGATGGCCTCCCAAGTCGATGAAAAAGTACGGATGTTCATCGAGAATTCTTTGAAGTTTGGTACGCGTCATAGGAGCTGTTCGGGGACATGATATGCGAGCCATTTTCAAAGCCAGGGTCGTTTGTGTGTGAGATGTTCCGCAATTTGGTTGTAGAAATTTGGAGTTGTCGTTTTTATCTGTTTTGTCCTTTTTCATCAGACAAGTATTAGAGCTATCATCATATTTCTCC
>Ga0210025_1002494_pt1 | contig 17863 bp, 10 predicted proteins | sample CryGeyme20150102_FD_183989 | JGI IMG/M metagenome (GOLD analysis project Ga0210025, IMG submission 183989) | Groundwater microbial communities from Crystal Geyser aquifers in Utah, USA - Crystal Geyser metaG 2015-0102 (SPAdes) (version 2) | ecosystem: Environmental > Aquatic > Deep subsurface >...
TCAAAGCATTGACCACGTCGAGGACGGCAACGACACGAGATATCGAGCGAGCAAAAGTGATGTTGGGCTACGCCGATGGTGCGTCCATCACCGAGTTGAAGTGCTTGCTGGGGTTCAGTCGGGCGACACGGTGTCAGGATCGAGAACATAGCCGTTCGCACTGTTCGGCAGTGAGCCAAGCGCTGCCGCCGTACGCGAAGGCAGAACCCAGTCGTGATCCACGCGTCGCCAATAAACATAAATGCAAAAGTTTTCGAGTTATTCCTTTTTGGCCAACCTTACAATTGTTTCCCGCCTTCGCGCTAAAGACTTCAAAGCCAACATTTTTGAATGAAACGCCACACTTGATTATGACTACTGTTCGCTCTTCAATAACCACTTCTGAAGGCATCAACCCCCATGCAGTCCAGCCTACGTCAATCGTGGCGCTGGGCAAAAGCTTTTGGCGCAACCGTCAACTCATTGGGCAAATGACCAAGCGTGAAGTTGTCGGCCGTTACAAAGGGTCGGTGATGGGCTTGGCCTGGTCGTTCTTCAACCCCGTGTTCATGTTGCTGGTTTACACCTTTGTTTTCTCCGAGATATTCAAATCCCGCTGGGGCGCTGGTGATGACAGCAAGACCCAATTCGCACTGGTTCTCTTTGTCGGGATGATCGTGCTCAGCCTGTTTAGCGAAGTGCTCAACCGCGCCCCCGGATTGATTCTCTCCAACGTCAATTACGTCAAAAAAGTTGTTTTCCCGATTGAAATATTACCAGTCATCACCATGGGTGCGGCCTTGTTCCATAGCCTGATCAGCTTGGGTGTGCTGTTGACAGCCTTTGCGCTCTTCAATGGTTACCTGCACTGGACGGCGGTTTTTACCCCTTTGGTGTTGCTGCCGCTGGTCATCCTGACAACAGGTCTGGCTTGGATGTTGGCATCTTTAGGAGTTTTTTTGCGTGACGTTGGACAAACCATCAGCATCATTACAACTGTCTTGATGTTTCTTTCTCCGGTGTTTTACCCCATGACTGCGGTGCCAGAACGGTTTCGTTCGATCATCATGGCTAACCCGCTAACCTTTATTATTGAGCAAGCGCGTGAAGTGCTGATCTGGGGGCGTTTACCTAACTGGCTGGGACTGGGCATCTATACCCTGGCGGCAGTCGCCGTTGCCTGGTTGGGCTACGCCTGGTTTCAAAAAACCAGAAAAGGATTTGCGGATGTCCTGTGACAATATCGCCATTCGCGTTAAAAATCTTGGTAAGTGTTATCAGATTTATGACACCCCGCGTGATCGCCTCAAACAATTCATCTTGCCGCGACTGCGCGGCACAAAGGGTCAAGCCCGGAAGCAATATTTCCGTGAATTCTGGGCGCTCAAAGATGTTTCATTTGAGGTAAAAAAAGGGGAAACATTTGGTTTCATCGGACGCAATGGGGCGGGCAAATCTACGTTATTGCAAATTCTCTGTGGCACCTTAACACCAAGCAGCGGCTCCGTTGAAATCAACGGGCGCGTAGCCGCTTTATTAGAATTGGGCGCTGGATTCAATCCGGAATTTACCGGCCGAGAAAATGTTTACTTGAATGCCTTGGTGCTGGGATTATGTAAGGAAGAAATCGATACGCGTTTTAACAGAATTATTGAATTTGCTGATATCGGTGAGTTCATCAATCAACCCGTCAAGACCTATTCCAGTGGCATGTTTGTTCGCCTGGCCTTTGCAATTGCAATACATGTTGAACCAAGCATACTCATTATTGACGAGGCGTTGAGCGTTGGTGACATCGCGTTTCAGAATAAGTGTATTTTAAAAATCAGGGAGCTTCGTGACAAAGGCACAACGCTTTTGTTTGTGACTCATGATTTAAGCACCATGCAGTTGATCTGTGATCAAGTGGCCTGGCTGGATTGCGGTGAGATTGTCATGATTGGTGATCCTGTGCCAGTCAGTCAAGAGTATTACGTCAAAACCACGGGAGTCCAAACTGATCGTAAAATTTTGGCTACCGTTATTTCCCAGAAGCAGACGGGCATGGCGAAATTCATTGAGGCCAAGCACGATATTCCAGAAAGCACCACAAAACCTGTCTTTAGTGTCGGCGACACCATCCGTTTTAAACTTGCAGTGCAAGCGGTAAAGCCGATGGGTCGCACAGTTTTTACAATCAGTATTTTTAGAGCCGATGGCGATTGGGTCGTTGGACAAACCAGCTTGGAGGCAGGTGTATTCTGGGAGCCACAAGACGTGGACGGCATCCAGCGCGGGAGGTTTGTTTTGGAACCCAACTGCCTTGCGCCTGGCGATTACCTGGTGGCATTTGGGGCAAACTCAGAAGACTTATCAGTGTGCTACGCACTAACCGACCTTGCCTTGCCTTTCTCTGTACGCTGGAATTTCCCAACATGGGGAAAATTTATTCATCCATGCCAGTGGATTCCATTGAACTCGGGGCACAGCGCACCATAAACACCCATCACGCTTTCAATTCAATAAGCCAAGGTCAAATGTGCACACCCAGCGAAGCAACGCCGTGTGCCACTTGATATGCAATGACATGACCGAAATGCAGCCTGCAAACACCAAAAACCAACTTACCGTAAATTCACCTGCCGCCAGCACAACACCAGCCTGTCCGATTTCAAAGTCGACTGATGTGCAACCCTTGTGTCAGGTCGACGGCTTTGCTGTCTGGCGCTGCCCAGAGTCAGCCACTGATTTTGTATGGCCCATGCCAGACGACAAGACACTTAAAGACTTGTATGACCGTGAAGCCTGGTTTGAGGGGGGCGAGCGCGGCGGCTACAGCGACTACGACGCCCAAACCGAGCCCTCCCTACACTTGGTAAAAGAGCTGCTGGGGCGATTTCCTGATGGGAAAGGTAAGTTGACGGTACTTGACGTGGGTTGCGGCTACGGCACGCATCTGCGACTGGCTGCCGACCAGGGTTGGCAGTGCTTTGGCATCGAACCTTCTGCGCACGCACGCACCATGGCGCAGCAGCGCCATGCTGATCGCCTAACCGTGGTGGAGCAGGCCGAAGACCTTTTCCCCATACGTTTTGACCTGATTCTCATGTTCGAGGTCATTGAGCATTTGCAAGACCCCTACAAATTGTTATTTACGCTGTTTGGCAGAGGGGCGATCGGACCCGAGACACTGGTGGTCATCAGCACGCCCAACGCGCGCAGTACCGACGCCGTCACTGATCCTGCTGGCTGGGCGTATCGACATCCGCCGTCACACCTTGTCTTCTACTCAGCGAAGTCATTTCAGGTCTTGCTGCGGCGCTTGTTGTTCAAGGACATCAAGATTTATGGGGTGGTCAAGCTGCCCGACCAACCGGCGACACGCTTCGAAGACGAGCCGCCGTCAATCAATGACGAGTGGGGCGACTTCCTTGGCATCGTCGCCGAGGCCAGTGGCAGCGAATTCAAAGAATTCATGCATGAGCGCTACGTTCCAGATTCGTACTGGAAGCTCACAGAATACGAGCACTTTCCGCGTTACGGTTTGGCGACCCACATGGCTCAAGGCGCGAGAGTGCTTGATTTCGGCTGTGGCACGGGCTATGGCACCGCCTTGCTCGGGGAAGTTGCTGAATCTGTGGTGGGCATGGACATTGCCGACAGCGCAATTCAGTGGGCCAGGCAGACCCACCGCAACCCCAAACTGAGTTTTGTGCAGCGCGCCGATCTGGGGCGTGGTTTGCCGCCGGGTTCCTTTGATCTGGTGACCTGTTTTGAAATGATTGAGCATGTCGACCATGCGACGCAACTGGAGACCATCCGCAGTGTGGCGCGCCTGCTGACTTCTGGGGGCAAGCTGGTCATTTCCACACCAGACCCACTGTTCACGGCTGCTTATGGGGACAATCCGTACCATCTGCGCGAGATGACAGAGTCGGAATTTATGGAGTTGTTGCACGAAGGCTTCAAGCACGTGACGATGCTCAAGCAGTGGGTTCGCCCAAGTGTTTTGATCGGCAAGCATTCGGTGCCAGGCATTGAATCGGTCATGTTCGATACGCTGTCTAAGGATGTATCAGCGGACGCGCCCGTAGGTTTTGTCGCTATATGCTCAAACCAGCCGATTGAAAACCCACCGCAACTCTGTCAATTCGACACATCGGTCGACTTCAATCGTCAGGCCCTCGAAACAGAGCACCAATTAAACCGTCTTCGTTATGAAAACTACACGCTAACGACCAGCAAGCAAATACGCGAGAACAGCGTCGCCGAGCTACAAAAACAAGTGCAAGCACTGAATGGCAGCGCGGCCTGGCTGGAGTCCCAGCGCGTGGCTTGGGAAAAACTTGCCAACGAACGAGCGCTTGACATTGCGCGCCTCAACGCTGCGCTGCAATCGCTTGAAACAAGTGTTGCATCACTCGAAGCGCAGCAACTGGAGCGAGACAAGCACATCACTGCGCTCAATGCAGAACGTGACTTTATTTTCAGATCAATGAGTTGGCGTCTCACAAGACCGTTGCGGTATTTGCGGCGCAAATTAATCTCTCAACCACTGGGTTTGATGCGTCAGAAATTTCGACACCTGCAAGCGCCTGGTGGCGAATCACCGGCTGTAAGTGGCGGTATCAATACTTCAGAAAACCTGGGTGAAAAGCACAAGGTTCTGCTGGTGCTGCACGAGTTCTCTCGCACGGGTGCGCCGCGCGCGGTTCTTTTCTTGGCCAGGGCACTCTTTCTGCAATATGGTGTACGACCAGTCGTCATGGCATGTGTCGACGGGCCTATTCGGGAAGAGTTTGAAAACGAAGGGTTCCCTACGCTGGTTCAACCACAGTTGTTCGATTCCAAAGACCGTACGCCGGCAATCCGCGAAATCATTGCGGGGTTTGAAAGAGTCATCGTTACACCTCTGGCTTCCTTCCCGTTTGTTCGTAACTATGCAAGTGTCGCCAAGCATTTGACATGGTGGATCCATGAAGAAGAAAAGGGCTTTGCCTATGTCGCCGACAACTTTGCGCCGGACCTGGCTGCGCTCTTCTGCGCATGTGAGTCCATCTGGCTTGGCAGCCCCTTGTGTTTTGCCCCGGCTTTGCAATACGTCGCCAAAGAGAAGTTGCATCTGTTGGTTTACGGCTGTGACGACATCGCGCTGCCCCATCGTTCACCTCCGCTGGAGCGCATGGTATTTACGATGGTTGGCACGATGGAACCGCGCAAAGGGCAGGACATTTTTCTTGATGCCATCAAGCTGTTGCCAACTGAACTAAGGCACAAAGCCTTCTTTCGAATGATCGGCTCCCCCTACAACGATTGGTCAGCCAATTTTTACAAGCAGGTGTGTTCCGATGCTGGCCTGATTCCCGAAGTGGAGTGCCTTCCCAATATGCCATTTTCACAATTGCTTGAACAATATGCTGAAACAGATGTCGTGGTCTGCGCCTCGCGGGCAGACCCCTTGCCAATCTCGATTACCCAGGGACTCATGTTTTCCAAAACATGCCTATGTTCATCGGTGACTGGACATGCAGCCCTGTTGACGGATGGGGAAAATGGCTTGATATTTGAAAACGAATCTGCTGTAGCCTTGGCCGAAAAAATGACGTGGGCTCTACAAAATCCTCAAGCCATCCTTGCCCTTGGTATTGAAGGCAGAAAAATCTACGAAGAACATTTCCTGATGAGCAGTTTTGCAGACAATGTAAAGAACTTGCTGCAAGAACACACTCAAATGATTGCCAAATCCAGTCAAATAGCATCATGAAGATTGACTTCAGATTATTGACAATTGTTGCGTGTGCGTTTGTTGTTGCAGGCGCGGCAATCGTCATGACTCGGCAGGCGACAAATTCCGCTGTGGTGATGGAGATTATTCCGCCCAAGGGAGTGGCCATGACCGACCGTGTACCCGACGGAATGCAGTTGGAAGTTACCGCCAAAGGGCTCACGTTAACGCTACCCGAATGTAATCTTGATAAATACCAGGACAAATTTTTTCTGCACTTGTATACCCGGTCTGGGTTGGAAAAGAACCCGCCAGCCTTCATCAACCTTGACTTCTTTCTTGCCCAGGAAACAGGCTTGGCGCAGCAGATTCATGGCGAAAAGTCCTGCGTCTATCTCAAGCCATTGAGCGATTTTTCACCCCAGCAAGTCAATATTGGTCAGTTCACCGTCCCAAATGGCAATTGCTGTGAAATCACGTGGTCGCGGACTTACATTTTTGATAGAAACCTGCTTGGCAAATGATGATGGCTACCCCTAAGCCAGCCTCAGCCGTGGGTGCTGAGTCGCACGACCGGATGTATGGACTTGACGTTTGTAGAACCATGGCCATTCTCTCGGTTGTCTTTGGTCACATGCTGCAGCATTCAACACCCCATCCCTATCTCGCCTCGGTGGGGTTTATGGCCATTTTTGGCGTGGACCTGTTTTTTTGCCTGAGCGGTTTTCTGATCGGTCGAATCTTGATGCAGGTTTCCGAGCGATGGCCGCAAGAGCAAGAACGCGGTGTCATGCAATTTTGGTATCGGCGCTGGATGCGCACGCTCCCCCTCTATTTCTTTTTCTTATTCGTCGAGCTACAGATATATTGGGGTGGTGCGTCCAGCCTCTCTGCCCAGCAGGCTTATTTGGTTTTTGCGCAGAATCTTGCATGGCCTATGCCAAGCTTCTATGGTTTGACCTGGAGTTTGACCGTTGAAGAGTGGTTCTACTTTCTGTTCCCACTGCTGATCTTGCTGTCAATTGGATTTGGCAAAACGCCTCGTGCTTCGGTCTTGACCGCTATTGTGATTTTTTTGGTGATCCCGCCGGTATTGCGTTTTTTCTTGTTTGATGCAAGCGAATGGGATTATTTTGGCTTGGCAGAGACCAACTGGCTCGTCACGGTCTACTTCTCGGTTGTGGCGCTGGTGTTTGCCGGTTTGATTCCGTTTTTTTCAGGCCTCAGCCCGACCCGCTTCGCCTGGTTCAACCGCTTTGTAAAATACACCAGCCAGATTGCATACTCACTGTATTTGGGCCATGTTGTCGCATTTGCGGCTTGCATTTATATGTTTAAACGATTGGGCTGTTATGACACCATTTATCCCAATCCTTGGTTGACCTACCCCATCTTCATGGCGTTGGTTTACTTGCTGGCCTCGTTCACCTACTTTGCCATTGAAAGGCCATTGCTGACACTTCGTGACAAACGTCCCAAAGTGGACGCAAACACGCCGATCAAAGCGCAAGTTCCCAATTAGCAGCGGAATTTTTTCAATTTTCTTATGATTAATTTCCTCGAACCTGACTACACCGACCTGCCCGGTCGCCGCGTGCTCCCTCGTCCATATCAACGAATTGCATCAGTCGCTCCGCACATCGATGTATCCGTCATCACCCCCTACTACAACACTGAAGCGTTCTTTGTTGAAACGCTGGTGTCGCTTCAGGCACAAACCCTGCAAAACTGGGAGTGGATCATTGTCGATGACGGCTCAACCGACAAGGAATCAGTTGAAAGGCTCACCCGCGCGGTCGAAAAAGATGAGCGCATCCGTATCGTTCGTCAAGAAAATGCCGGGCCTGGTGCGGCGCGCAACACGGGGTATCGCCATGCCAGTGGCCGCCTTATCTGCCTGCTCGACAGCGACGACATGTTCGAACCCACTTATCTTGAAAAGTGCGTTTGGTTTCTTGACTCAAACCCGGAATTTGCTTTTTGCAACGCCTACAGCGTGGTGTTTGGGGATCAAAATTTTCTGCACGCCGCCGGGTTTGAACGCGGCAAGATACACCTGCAAGCCAACGTGGGCCCGCCAATTTCTGTGATTCGGCACGCGGCCTACGCAGACTGTGGTGGCTTTGATGAATCCATCAGGTTTGGTCATGAAGACTGGGACTTCTGGTTAGCCATGGCAAAAGCCGGCCACTGGGGCTATACGATTCCCGAGTATTTGCAGTGGTACCGCAAGCGCGGTGACGGCCGCTATGAGCAAATCATGCGCTCCGGCAAAGTCAATGCTGAATTTGAAGCCCAGATGCATCGCAAATACGATGGGCTGGACAAGCACTTTCCCCAGCCCATTCGACGTCAGCCGCAGCCCTATGAGTCGATCACGACGACGGCGTTCGTGGCGAACCCCTTAGCGACCAACGCTGCTGGCCGACGCATTTTGTTCCTCGTGCCGTGGATGGTAACGGGTGGCGCTGACCGGGTGAACCTTGATCTGATTGAAGGTTTGACAGCCAGGAGGCACGACATCACGGTTTGCGCCACCTTACTGGCTGATCATGGTTGGGAGCATCAATTCAGCCGTTTTACCCCCGACATCTTTGTATTGCCAAACATTCTGCACCCGTCGGACTACCCAAGGTTTCTGGCTTACCTGATTCAATCCCGGCAAATCGATACCGTGCTCATCACCGGCAGCACCATCGGCTACCAGCTCCTGCCTTACCTCAGAGCGGTTTCTCCCGGTGTGGCCTTTGTGGACATGTGCCATGTTGAAGAGCCGCACTGGTTGAATGGCGGCCATCCGCGGTTCGGCGTGGGCTATCAGGATGCACTTGATCTCAACATCGTGACCACCCGGCACCTGGCTGAGTGGATGCAGGAGCGCGGTGCAGATGGCACACGGATCAGAGTGATGTACACGGGCGTTCGCTCTGTTCGAGCAACCCGCTTGGCGGGGCTGCGAGCCCAGGTTCGGGCAGAACTGAACCTGCCGGCAGAGGTGCCGGTGATTGTTTTTGCAGGACGAATTTGCGAGCAAAAGCGCCCTGCCCTGCTGGCTGCGATCCTCAAGAATGCGCATGAAAGCGGTTTGAAATTTCGGGCTTTAGTGATCGGCGACGGTGAACTGAGAGGGCAGTTTGAAGAGTTGATCAATCAATACCAGTTGATCGGCCACGTTCAGATGCTGGGCTCGGTGTCGCATCAGCGCTGGCTGGACATTCTGACTGCCTCCGACATGCTCTTGATGCCTTCTCAATATGAAGGCATTTCGATTGCGCTCCTGGAGGCCATGGCGGCAGGCGTGGTTCCGCTGGTCGCCCAAGTGGGTGGGCAGGAAGAAATTGTCAGCCCCGAGGCCGGCGTGTTGATTGCGCACGGAGCCAACGAGTTGCAGGAATATACGCAAGCAATTCAGCGCTTGCTGTCAAACCAGGCGCAATTGCAGCAGATGTCTGGGCAGTGCCAGGCGCTTGCTGCCACCAAGTTGTCTTGGGGCGGCATGATTGACAACTTTTTGACCATTTTGGATGAGGCCCATCAACGCCGCCTGACCCACCCCCGCCACCCAGTCAGTGCAGGCTTGGGGCGCGAATGGGCCGCGCTGGCGCTTGAAAACAAGCGTCTTGCCAAGGCGGTAGATTGGCTGTGGAATAACAAGCCTCTTTTAGCCGGCTCTGACACCCCGTCACTCACCACCCCGGCAGAGACACAAGCGGTGGTCAAATTCGCCGTTCTTTTGAGTCAAACCTGGCTGGGTCGCATGATTGTTCGCAGCCGTTGGGTGCAGCTGGCGGGCAGAAAACTCCTGAACAGGATGGCCAAACCCCATGCGGTGTAAGCGCAACCCGCATGACCTGACAGCTTTGGGTATTATTTTGGACAAGGATTCTTCATGAACATTGTGATATTTGGTGGTGGCGGTTTTATTGGGTCAACCATAGCGGATCGCTTGTTGCTGGAGGGCCATGCGCTCAGAATTTTCGAACGCCCACGGGTTGCACCCTACCGCAAGTTCCAAAAGCACGAAAGAGTTGAATGGATCACGGGAGACTTGTCGAGTACGCACGATGTGGACGAGGCGATCCATGGCGTTGACGCCGTATTGCATCTGGTCTCTACCACCCTGCCAAAGAACTCCAACGACGACCCGGTTTACGACGTGCAAAGCAATGTGGTGGCGACCCTGCAGATGCTTCAGGCCATGGTGGTTCAAAAAGTGCAAAAAATTGTGTTTATCTCGTCCGGTGGCACGGTCTACGGTAACCCGGTGTACTTGCCGATTGATGAAAAACACCCCACCGATCCGCTCGTTTCATACGGCATCACCAAACTGGCCATAGAAAAGTATTTGCAGGTGTTTGAGCGCCTGCACGGCATTCAAGCCATTACCCTGCGCGTGGCGAACCCCTATGGTGAACGCCAGCGCATAGAGACGGCACAAGGCGCCGTGGGCGTATTTCTGCACAATGCACTTAAAAACATTCCCATCAACATCTGGGGTGATGGCAGCGTGACCCGCGACTACATCCATGTCAGCGACGTGGCCAGTGCCTTTGTCAAGGCGCTGGCCTACACCGGCAGCAAACGCACGTTCAACATCAGTTCCGGCCTGGGCACCAGCTTGAATGCCCTGATTGCCATGCTGGAAGAAAGTCTGGGCAAACCGATTGAGCGCAGCTACCTGCCGGGCCGGGCGTTTGATGTGCCGGTGAGTGTGCTCAGCAATGACCTGGCCCGGGAAGATCTGCAGTGGCAACCCGTGGTCTCGATGCCCATGGGTATTGCCCGCACGGCCCAGTGGATGGCTGCGGAACTGGCGCGTTGAAAATCCTCCTGACCGTTCACCAGTTCTTTCCAGACTTTGCGGCTGGCACGGAAGTACTGACGCGCTCGGTCGCGCTGGAGCTGATGCGGCGCGGCCATCAGGTGCACGTGTTGACGGCATTTCCGTCTGAGCACCTGTTGGCTGACGACCAGCGCTGTGACGAATACGACGTTGAGGGCATCCACGTCTACCGCTTTCACCATGCCTACACCCCCATGGCAGGGCAAAACGCCATGGTCGCTCTCAGTTACGACAACCATCTGGCCGCCGACTACTTTTCAAAAATAGTGGCACGCTTCAAGCCCGACGTGGTGCACTTCTTTCACCTCAACCGGTTGGGCACCGGGCTCATTGACCGGGCGGTACAGACGGGCCTGCCGGCCTTCATGACCCCCACCGACTTTTGGTCTGTGTGCCCCACGGCGCAGCTGGTGCTGTGCAATGGTCAGCTGTGCCAGGGGCCGGGCATCCCTGCTGGCAACTGCGTCAAGCACTTTGCCCAGAGCACGCAACAAGGCCTCACCGGCGTTATGGCCCGCTGGCTGCCCACGCCTGCGGCCAACTTGCTGGTGCGGTTGACCCAGGCAGGTGTGCTGCCGCCTTACCCGCACCGCGCAGAGGTCTCGGCCATCGGTGCCCGGCTGGCAAGCAACGTGAGCCGGCTGAACAAGCTGACAAAAATACTGGCCCCTAACCGCCCCATGCGGGATCTGTTGGTGCGACACGGTGTCTTGCCCAGCTTGGTCACCCTGGCCGGTTATGGTATTGACCTGGCAGCGCCGGCGCAGGGTCAGCGGCCACCGCCCCGGCAGCCACTGCGGATTGGCTTCATTGGCACCCTGGCCCGGCACAAAGGCTGTCATGTGCTAATTGAAGCCTTCAAAGCGCTACCGCCCGGTCGGGCAGCGTTAAAAATCTATGGCAACGTGCACGACTTTCCGGGCTACGCCCAGGCATTGCAGCAAAGCGCCGGCCAGCATCCTGGCATCGTGTTTTGCGGTGTCTTTCCCAACGCAAACATAGCGCAGGTGCTGGCCGGGCTTGACGTGCTAGTGGTGCCCTCGCTGTGGGCTGAAAACACCCCGCTGGTGCTGCACTCTGCCCAGGCGGCGCGCTGTGTGGTGGTTGCGTCAGACTTTACGGGCATTGCCGAAGTGATTGAACATGAGGTGAACGGCCTGCTGTTTAAGGCCGGCAACGCGGCCGCACTGACCCGGCAACTGACACGACTCACCGGCGAGCCCGGCCTGGCCGAGCGCCTGAGTGCCAACACCCGGCCGCCCAAATCAACCGCCCGCTATGTGGACGAGCTGCTGTCCGTGTGGCAAGCTGCCTGAATGAAAAAAGTTGCCATCATCATTGTCAACTGGAACTCGTGGCCCCTGCTGGCGCGGTGCTTGCAGGCGCTGGCGGCGCAAAGCTATCAGGACTTCAGCGTCACCATCATCGACAACGCCAGCAGCGACGCCATGCCCGACGCGCTGCTGGCACCGTTTCCAAAGGTGAACCTGGTGCGCAACAGCCGCAACACCGGCTTTGCCGCTGCCAACAACCTGGCGGTGCAACAGCACAGCGGCAGCAGCGAATGGGTGGCTCTGCTTAACCCCGACGCTTTTCCAGAGCCCGATTGGTTGGCGCAACTCATGCACGCCACCCAGGCACACCCGGATTGCGCCGTGTTTGCCAGCCGCCAGCTGGACGCGGCCAACCCCAGCCGGCTTGATGGCGATGGCGATGTGTACCACATCAGCGGCCGGGCCTGGCGCGCCGGCCACAGCTACGCGGTACCGGCACACAGCCCGGCAGTGCGTGCAGCGTTTTCACCCTGCGCGGCAGCCGGTCTGTACCGCCGCAGTGCTTTTTGCGAGGTGGGCGGTTTTGATGAAGACTTTTTTTGCTATTTTGAAGACGTGGACCTGGGCTTTCGGCTGCAACTGGCCGGCTACCGCTGCCTGCTGATCACCGGCGCCGTCGTGCACCACTTGGGGGCATCCTCCACGGGTGGGCAGCACAGCGATTTTGCCGTCTACCATGGTCACCGCAACCTGGTCTGGACTTATGTCAAAAACATGCCCGGCATCTTGTTCTGGCTGCTCTTGCCCTTGCATCTGGCACTCAACCTGGTCACCCTGCTGCACTATGCGCGCCGATCTGGCGTGATATGGCGCGCCAAGCGCGATGCCTTGCGGGACTTGCCTGCTGTCTGGAAGAAGCGCCAAGTTATCCAGCGCCAACGCCGCGCCAGCCTGGTAAGCATTTGGCGCCTGCTGCACAAACGCTGGCTCTAGCCGCCTGTCGGAATACCGTTTGTGGTGCGCTGCCCGTCTTGATCTGGGTCGAAGGGGTAGAAGCGCCCTTCGACGCAACCCATAACTGGCCAAGCTTGAGGCGCACGGCTTCATCATTCGGGTGGATGCCATGACCACACCATGGCCTGCACCATGCCATCATTACTATTTATTTAATAGCTGCTTGCCCTTATTCTATAAGGGCTAGAGGCCTAAAAGGCTTGAAAGTTTAGGCCGCTTTGCAACGATCCCTTACGCCCGCTCATGAAAAAACCCCAGCGCCACTTTCGCGACGCCGGGGTTTGACTTAGCCTGGCTAAGAATTACTAAACGGGTTCAGTAATTATTGAGCGCCAGTAACATCGCTGAAGTTGCCGTTGGCATTAGTCAGGAAGAACGACTGGGCTTGCAGCGCATTGGTCGCAGCAGCTACGCGCAGACGTGGGCGATTGCCGCCAATAACGGTGGGCGCACCGAGAGCAGCTTCAACTTGAGCCGACGAGAGCGTCGTTGAACCACCAGCAGTAAGGCTGGCAATCAGCGTACCAGAAGTACCGACGGTACCGTTTTCATACAACCAGACACCAGTAACAGGTGCAGTAACGCTACCCGTGTTGATCACACGCACAAAGCTGGTGTAGCCAACGGTCGCTGCGGGGATGTAGCTGCGTACATCAACAGTTGATCCATTCAAAGCGGTTGCAAGCAACGGTGTGGACGCAACCACGGTTGCCAATTCAGTTGCGGCAGTCTTGGCAAGACTGGCAGTAGCTGAATACGCTGTTGGTGTAATGGCGGTTGTATTCGTCGGTTTGACGGTCATACAAACATACATCGGCACGTTCACAGTCGGCCGCGTTCCACCTGAAATCGTGGCTGTGGTCTTGCCCGTGTTGTAGGTCACTGCACCAGCTGCAGGCGCAGCGATTTGTGCGGTACAAGCCAAGTCAGTGGCTAAGAACACGCCTTTGCTTGCAGCAGCGGCTTCAGCCAGCGAGAAGTCACCGGTAATCACAGCAGACAAGCCGGTACCAGTTGCTGCCTTGGCCAAAGCGTAATCAAAACCAGCGCCGTTGTCTTGGATGCCAGCGGTCTCAGCGAACAACAGCGCGCCCAAGTTAACTGTGTTGGTTGCAGCACCGTTAGAGCCAACCGTAAAAAGAGCAGCTGTCGGTGTTGCCGCTACGTTAATTTTCTTGGTTTCAGCTGCACCTGTTGCAGCACCGCCTACCGGTGTGAACGGGAAGGCGCTGGAAGCAATGTACGTAGCTGTAATGGCGGCTGCGGATTGAGCGATGTTGCCAACATGAGTGCCTGCAGTGTCAAAATTGGTGCCGCCGGTAGGCACAGCAGCGAGTGAGACGGCTGCGGTATCGTTGGTCCAAGTTGATGTAATAACGCCACCTGATGCCGACAAAGCAACGTTTGCATTATCGACTGACGCGCCTTTCGGAATGTAGGTGCAAGTGCTGTTGGTGTTCAGGCCACTAGCGCCGGTGTTGACCGAGAACACAGCATATGTTCCGTCTGTGGAAGGTGCGCCAGTAGTGGCCGTTATTGCAGTGCTGGCAGCATCCAAGCAGGTTAAGTCAGCGGGGGCAACTTTGCCAGTGACAAATTTTGCGCCGCCAGACAATTGCACATATATGCTAACAACCTGATTCGCCGCAACTGGCACGCCGAATTGATATGTGATGGGCGTTGGCGTAATAGCAGTTGCAGCGGAACCAGCACCAAAAACTTCTGATGCATAAGTCTTGAAGGTTGTTGCCAGCGTACCAGCGCTTGACACGCCAGCCATAGTCAGCAATGCCGAAGCAATGGCTGTATGAAGAATCACATTACGTTTTTTCATTTTCAAAACTCCAATAAGAAAAAGTTAGTCAAAAAACATGACAAACCCAATCGCTTTGCGGCTGTCATGCAATTGTCTTTCGAAAGACGAGTGAACTATAGCAGTTGCGGCCGCCTATTCAAGCCGGAATTCATGCATTTAGTCTGTAATTTGCAACAACTTTTCTAATTGCTGTCCGATTTGGTGGTTTTTATAGGTGTTTACCCGGCGATTGAAGGGCTATAGCGGGCATCGCCGCCACGCCGCCAAGGGCGGTCTGCTTAACAGGTGTGCGGTTTCTATAATTTGCGATTTATCACAAGACGGGGCGCAACGTGAACCACTTTTTATATGTCGTGGCCTTCAGTTTGTTGGGCAGCGCTGCCGCTGCACAGGGTGTGCCCGATATTTTTGTGCCCGCAGCCGCAATGGCGGCCAGGGCGCAGGCGCGCGGGCGGGGCTTGGCTGTGCCGGTGCCCGCGCCCGGGGTCACGGCGGTGCAGTTGAATACCGCGGCGCTGACGGCCCTGGCGCCCCATGCCGAGGCCTCGCTGCTGCTGCCGGGCAACAAGGGGCGCTATGCGATTGTGCTGGACCGGCTGGAGGCCGCCCCCAGCGGCAACATCAACTGGATCGGGCACCTGAAGGCGCATGGCAAGAATTACCGCGTTATTCTGACCGCCGGGGCGGCGGGCGCCTACGGGCGCATTCTGACACCCGGCGGCGAGTTCAAGCTGCATTCTGTGGCCGGCAACCAGTGGTTGACGGACACCGCCGCGGCTCAGCTACAGCCTGTGCTCGCGGCAGCTCAAGACAGCCTGGTGCCGCCGGCCGCGGCAGTTGCGGCGGCTCTGGCCGCACCGGTGGGCACCGGGTTGCGCCCGTTGGCGGCCACGCCACAGGCACAGGCCGCAGGCGCTAACAGCGTGGTTGATGTGATGGTGCTGTATACCCCCGGCATGGTGGCGGCGCTGGGCTCGGTTGCGGCAGTGCAGGCGCGCATTGACAACCTGGTGGCAATTGCCAACCAGTCGTACCTGGACAGCGCGGTGGCCATCAGCCTGCGGCTGGTGCATATTGAGCCGGTGGCTTACAGCGATGCGGGGGATATTGCCAGCGCGCTGGTCGCGCTGACGAGCGGTACCAACCCGGCCTTTGCCGGCGTGGCCGCGCTGCGCAATCGTTACGGCGCTGACCTGGTGAGCCTGCTGCGGCCGTATCTTGGCGCATCGACCTGCGGTGTTGCCTGGCTCGGTGGCATTAACGGCACGCCGGTTGCGGCGTACGCCAGCTATGCTTATTCGGCGCTGGCCGACGGCACCGCCAACGGCTTCTATTGCTCGGACTACACCCTGGTGCACGAGCTTGGCCACAACATGGGCAGTGTGCATGACCGGGTCACCGAAGACCAAGCCAGCGGGGCCAGTGCGGGCGCCTACAGCTATTCCTTTGGCTACGGTGTTAATGGCGCGTTTACGTCGATCATGGGCTATCCCAGCTCATTCACGGCGGCGCCGCGGATTGGCCGTTTTTCAAATCCCTTGATCGCGACCTGCATGGGGCAGCCCTGCGGCATCGGCGAGGTTTACAGCAATGCGGCCAATAACGCGCTGTCGCTGAACCAAACGCGCTTGGCGGTCGCCGACTTCAGGGCCGATGCATCGACCCTGGCGAGCAAGCTGGATATTCGCACGTATGTACCCGCAGCGGCTGCTGTGGGTGGCTACAGCAGCTTTTTGCGTGTCATCAACACCGGCCTGGTTGCCACGCCGCTGGCTGTGGCGGTGGTGGCGGGGGCCGATGGCACGGTCGGCGTGGCGGGGCCGCTGCTGGCCGACCTGCCAGCCGGTGCGGCCATGACCTTTACCGCCGCCCAGGTAGAGGCGGCGCTGGGGGCTGCCTTGCCGGCCACCCAGCGGCCGCGGATTCGTGTGTATGCCGCAAGCGGCGCCAGCGTCGAGGCGCAGTCTTTTCTGCTGCAGCCTGGCGGTGCGTTTAACGAAGTGTCTGGGGCGCAGAGCGGCTCGGCCATCACCGTGCGCACCTATGTGCCGGCCGCTGCCGCGCTGGGCGGTTATGTGAGTTATCTGCGTGTGATCAACAGCGGCCAGGCGGCAACGCCAGTAACCGTTGCCAAAATTGACCCGGTTTCCGGTTTGAGCGGCACGCCGGGCACTCTGGTGGCGGCGCTGGCAGGCGGTGCGGCGCAGACCTTTACAGCGGCGCAGGTTGAGGCGGCGCTGGGGCAGGCTGTGGCCGCGGCCGAGCGGCCACGCCTGTTGGTGTCGGGCGCGGGGGCACAACTGCAGGCGCAGTCTTTTCTGATTCAACCGGGCGGTGCTTTCACGGAGGTGTCAAGTGGCAAAGCCGGCACGGCGGTAGATGTGCCCAGTTATGTGCCGGCGGCCACGATTGGTTACAAAACATTCTTGCGGGTGATCAATGCCTCGGCCACGGCAACACCGGTGATGGCCGCGTTGATTGACGGCAGCAGCGGCGCTGCGGGTGTGCCCCAAACCCTGATTGCGTCGTTGGGCGCTCGGGCTGCTGTGACGCTGAGCTCGGACCAGATCGAGGCGGCACTGGGGGTCAGTATGGCGGCCGGGGAGCGGCCACGCATCAGGGTCAGTGCGGCTGGCGCCACCCTGGAGGTGCAGTCTTTTCTGCTGCAGCCGGGCGGGGTCTACAACGAAATATCAAATGTGCTGACTGGCACTTCAGTGCTGGTGCCTACCTATGTGCCGGCAGCCGCTGCAGCGGGCGGCTACACCAGTTACCTGCGTGTGATCAATACCGGGGCAACGGCCACGCCGGTACTGGTGGCGCTGGTGGATGGTGCCACCGGTGTGCGCGGCAATGCCGCCAGCCTGATGGCTGCGCTGCCTGCGGGTGCGGCGCGGACCTTTAGCTCAAGTGACATCGAGGCGGCCATGGGCCTCGCTGTGGTGCCCGATAGCCGGCCACGCCTGCTTGTGAGCGGCAACACGGTGCTTGAAGTGCAGTCATTTCTGACTCAGCCAGGTGGCGCTTTTACAGAGGTTTCCGGGGGGCAGTGACGCTGGTCGGGGTTGGCGATGGCTTGGGTTTGGCCCACTCGCCCAGGCGATTGCGAAAGGCGTCGGTGATTTCTTGGGCATCATGGTCATCGGCGACGATGTAAGGGGTGATGAGCACCAGCATCTCGGTTTTGCGGCCGTTGTCGCTGTTGGTGCGAAAGAGCTGGCCGGCCACCGGAA
>Ga0210025_1002508_pt1 | contig 17778 bp, 10 predicted proteins | sample CryGeyme20150102_FD_183989 | JGI IMG/M metagenome (GOLD analysis project Ga0210025, IMG submission 183989) | Groundwater microbial communities from Crystal Geyser aquifers in Utah, USA - Crystal Geyser metaG 2015-0102 (SPAdes) (version 2) | ecosystem: Environmental > Aquatic > Deep subsurface >...
AGTCCTTGGTGATGCTCTGAGCGAATAAGATCTCGTCAAATAAATGGTGCAGCGTAGTGTTCGAGAAACATTAGGACTATGGTGGTATATTCAGATACTTCAAAAGGAAGATGAATAAAAAACCAGACGAATCCTGGAAATATTCAAACAAAAAGTATCGATGGAAGCCTGCTTGTTGAAACAAAGACTTAAAAATCTTGAACTGTTGGTCTACAAGAATATTTTCATTCAAGATGAAATTTCAGAAAATCAGGATTAAATCGATACAATTGTATTTGAAGAGTTAAACCATGAAGACGCTGATTTTATGAAACTCAGATACATCGAGATGAATCTAGTGAGAATGTTTAAACCAGGCAAATACTACATGCAGAGAAGGTTCTATGTTCTTTGTTAAAAATTTGACAAATTCACAAAAAATAGATAAAATATATACGATATTGTGATATTCAGAAAACTGAGGACTACTGTGTTATGTTGTTATATCATGTACCTGCTCAAAGAAAATCGTTCGATAGAAGTCATCAATATTCTGGAGCTCATTTCGAAAAACCTATTTAATTTGTTTTCGAGAGAAGCTAACCTCCTATTACTTCGTCTTCGATCAACATTCTATAACTTTTATGTGCTTCCTTAGTTTATCAACAGATGGCCTATCGATCGATAATATTTCCTTTCTCGCTAAAGCAAGTCGATGAAGCTAACTCATATTTTTCTTGTATACATTTAGCTTTTAACATGCAGATACTATGAAAGAAACATGAATCACTCCCTACCAAACAAAAAACTAATAGTTACTCTCTACAGATCTTTACTCCTCCACGATAAAATTTAGAGAAAATACAATCACCAAGATGTATAATTATTTTATCGGTGCATCAATATCATGGAGTGGGAAAGTAGAATTTAAAAAAATCCTCGGCTGTTAGCTTATATCGGTCGGAAGCACAAAAAGCTTATTGAGCGTATTTTATCTTCTGAAAACAGTCAAGCACAAACCTAAAGATTAGATTAACTGAAATATTACGCTTAAATATACCCTATTTTTATCAAACAAACAAAGCAGAGCTTCTTGCTGAACTTAGGGGAGCAGCACCATTCTCTCTTCAAGATGAAAATAGCAAAAATGTATCGAATGCAAGAGGAACAAAATGACATAAGAGTTGAGTATGATTCAGACTAATTGGATTTTTGATATTTATCATACTGCTTAGTCAGATATGATATAAATTAAACGTATCATTCAGCATGGGAAATCTCTGGGGACCTGAATACAAATGCCCTGAACATAAAGATAAAAGTATGCTAACTGTATGCCTTGATCCCAGATGCATCGAACCTCTCTGCGATACTTGCCTTGAACGTCACAGATAAAAGCATGCCAACATTGGAACTCCTCCTGACCTCAAAAACACCAATGAAGTATACAAAGCTATGACGGACTCTATCAACTATTAGGTAAAAACGTTCAATAAAATGATTGATTTTTCTGAACCTGTCAGAAGGTTAAGTACGCCAGAAACATTAAGATAATTCACCAGATAATATTTTCTGAAGAAACGATCGGAGGTCACAAAGGAAAAACCTCTCAGTATCAATGATTTCCTCACGAACTTGGAAATGGCTGAAAGGTTGAAATAGCCCGCAGCTCAGGAGAGCATCAGGAGCTTTTTGAAGGCCTATTTAAAAGTAAATGAGGAGGTTGTAGATGAGTAGTTTCGACCTATGTATAAGTGATATGGCGATTAAATTAACTGTGGATATATATTTTAAAGATGTTTGGAAGTCGAGCAGTACCGATGTTTGCTCGGTGCATGTCGATAGCAACCCGTCCCTTCTACCTTCCCAAGCCTTCTTTTGCACTTGCGAATATGTACAATCTCATTGATTTAGGGAGACAACAAATTTGCTGAGCAAGACATCAATGGTGCCAGGAAACCTATTGATCCGCAATATGCTGTAGATGCTGTAGAAGCTAAGCGAAGAATCTGAATCCTAGATCGACAAGAATGTGAAGACTATTTCTATGCTTGGACAGGGAACCTTAAGAATGAGTCACATTCGTATTTGCTTAGGACCTTGATCGAAATACTTAGCATAAATCTCAATGCCAGCAATTATTGAACTTATTGATGAGAATGGGTCAGCTGTCCATAAATATTATTATTCTATAGTCGGCTAACGATGTATAAATATACTTACCTTCTCAGTGACTCCTACAGACAAGACAAAGGGGTAAGTCTACCTTATCATCCGAACCAGCCTATTCAGGAAAGGTCTACTTCCAGAAACCATCGCCAACCAATAAAAAATGTTGAAAGAGCACAGTCATCTGCAGGACGTTTGTATGAACTCAAAAATCAATATCAAAACTTTCAAAGGAAATAACTGGAAGTCCAACCTCTTTCTCAACTCCAACACAATCAAATCAAAATTAATCGTAATCCTCACGAATTCAAAAACAAGCCTTATCAGAATGAAATTAACCTGGATCAAAGATTGAGGAATTTATCTAGCTTGGGAGATAGACATTCTCAAGCTTTGAGAGAAGCAACGCTCGCAGGAAAACTACAACACATATCAAACAAATACAATTCTACCAAAGAAGGGACAATTGATCTCAATAATCGCAGTATCAGTCAATGTCGAACAGATAAATAAAACAAGTACTATGTAGCTAGCTGCTATAAGGAAACATAAAAAATATATGACTGCCCTCACAATGACAAAGAAAAAATAATGAGCTGTAACATAAGCTTTAGACAAATGCCAAAATATGAATCGACTTTATCGTAAGTCAGTCGAACCCAACCTCTGGACAGAGAATCTCGATCAACTACAGGAATAGTAGATCCTGTCATTCCCAAGAGTATCTGTGTCAAACCAGAAGATGAGGTGACAAAAAAATCAGTGAAAAACATGGTTGACCAGTATATGACAAAAAGAAAAGCACTTGATCATCCTCGCTAGCCCCTTAAAATAAGTAGTAACAATAGAACCAACTAAGATCACTCAAAAAAGTTGACTGATTTGCAAAAAAGAATTCAGGATTCGATACAACCTTATATGAATAGTTGATGATAGACTTTGTTATAGTTACTCAAATATCACATAAAAAGCTTGTTGAATTCTTTTTTTGGAGGACCCTGAGGATCATAAGTGCAAGGCGAAATATTATTTGACTTCTACCGATAGTCAAAGCGGGGATTATTAGACTACATCAAGCCCTTTGGCTTTTTTTTTTGTTCTGGTATTTTGACTTCTCTTTTTGCTTGCCTATTCTGACTCAAGTATTCTTCAATCAGATTATTGTTATTAATCGCTGTTTCATAAAATCTTGGAACCTGACTCGAAAAAGGAGCATTTACCTGATATTTGTCCCCTACCTTGCTCTCTAGAGTACCAACTTTGTAATCATAGCTGATTGGCCTTTCATCGATTCCCTCATCAGTCTTAGTTATGATTCTATATGGGCACCGATATCTTTTGGAAGATTTTTTCAGTTTGCTATGCTGAGTTTAAATTGCTCCAATTTGTAATTATTTGTTATTAAAGAGAGGATTTTCATTTTACTTCAATATTTTAAAACGGGGTTGAATCGATCCAAAACACCCAGGCGACTTTTGTTCCTTCTTAATTTTTCTTTTCTTTTCTTGATTGTTTTCACCAAAAGGTGAAACGAAAGGCTGAGTTGTGTACCTATATTGTTGGGAAGTAGATCTTCCAAAACAAACACTATTCTTTTTTTCTTTTGCGACCGAAGTTGGACGTTGTGATATCAAGTTATAGTCACCTGGTCCAGGCGTTTTGGAAATCTAAGTTTGATAAAATCTGGATACCGTTGACCCAAAAAATTAATCCTTTTTGACTAATTAATTTTTCTTATCGACAGTTTCACTACTGCGTGTTTTTCCTTTCTCTGACTTGAACATGTTTTAAAGATTAGGCTCTTCTGGTTTGACCTTATCTTCAGAGGCAAATATTTTGACAAATTTTGACAAAGAATAGCTACCCTCGTTCTTAAAAGATTACCTATTATTTGCTTGAGTTTTATTTTTTACTTCAATATTGTAGGATCCTGGGCCGACAGAAGTCTTAGGCCTCTCCTTATTTTATCTGTCGACTGAACTATTGAAAGGAACATACCTCTTCTCGACATTTCTTTGAAACCCTTGCTACCTTCTTATCTCAGTATCGACATCTTCTTCTCCAAACATTAGCACCAAATCCTGCTACTCCTCCATAGGTTTTTGTGCATGAACAGTTTGAAGATATTTTTGAAGGCTGCTGTGCTGACTTACAGGCCTATCTTTCGGTATCTTGCTTCTATCTATAACGCTAAATAAATAATATTTTACTATTGTCCAGGTCCAGGACTCTACTGCTTATCTTTCCTAAACCTTTCTGAGCCTGATCTGAATATTGCTGTCTAAGCAGATGCATTAAGGGTATAGGTTTTATTGCCCGATTGAAATACAATACATGTTTCACTCTTGTCAGCTGTTTTATTGTAGTCTGCCGGTCCAGGATTTTTGCTCTATTTCCATATTTTTCTAGGAGATGTTTGATTGAAAGGGGCTGCTGATGGAGCTTTGTTCTAAAGGTTAGGTTGGTTGGTTTTATAATAGCCTGAATAGAAGGTTCGGTACCTGGCCCAGGAGTTTTGCTTCTGGGATATAGCTCTTGCTTGTTTCTGAAGACGAATGCCATCTTCTAATATAATTTCGATGTAAGAATTCTATACTTCTGATTATCGAATCAGTGATTAAAAAACTAAAATTATGAAAGTTTCACAGAAATCTCTAAAAATATGAGTTCAAAACCTGGATTTTTTTTGAATGTTGAGATAATTCTGTTGAGCTTAATTAAATATTAAAACAAAAGGAATGTTTCGTGTGCTTGCTTCAGGTTTTAAAAGATAGGCTTTTTTCTCTTCACAGTCAAGCAGTATTTTAGAAAAGAACTCAATACTTTTGACCTACCTGTCTCCACTTAATAAATATACCTTTCTGAACATATCTCCGATCAACATTGGAAATGCTATTCAATAAACCTCTCAAAAATTGCAGTTCTAGCCTCTCGATCATTTTGTGTCCAAAATTCAAGAAAGAACATATATTTTAAAAGCCTTGAAGTAGGAAGATTACACTCATAGAGATCTGTTAAGACTGTAAGGTGAATAGAAACCCTAATCACAGGTGGTAAATTAGTTTGCAAAGTAAATCATGTCCACTGCCTTAACATTTTAGTAGCTTGTGAGACAAATCAAATAGAACATCAACACAAAAAACTTTCCCTTATGGATGTAGGCTTGTCTAAAAATATAAGTAATAGATATCAAAATATGGAGCCTGCTTCTGAAAAATGCACGGCTATACATTGGCTCGTTTGATTAAAGTGTTCAAAATAGAATAATATCAATGACGCATACTTATCTGAATACTAAATTCATGAAATTTACATTTGTTCCTTCTAAGTTCATCTATCGGTAGAGCTGTCTCGGGGATATCGGTAATATTTCGGATCTTCTGCTAGTTTATCTACAAACTATAGCTCGACATACACATTCAAATGAAGATTCAATCAAAAGCTTTGCAACCACACTTGAACTACTGAAAAAATTAAGTAAAAATACTGTAGTAAACTTTAACGCTTTATTTATTGACTATATCAACAGGGAATAAGATTACCTTCGCCTTATTGAAAAATCCTAACTCTCAACAATTCTTACTTTTCTCGAATTTTACTCGATAGTCGGAATAAGTGAAACAAACAAGCTGGCAAAAATATAAGAAAGAATATTGACTCAACTTGATACATCACAAGCAACGATCAGAGATGTTAAAAACCTTTTTAAATCATGGGGCGCTCTCGCTCATCATAATGAATAAATATTTAGAAAGATTAGACCGATAATACTATAAAATTTGAATGATCCTTTTTTGAAGAATAACACAACCACTCTTCTCTTTAACATCATTTCCTCCAACATACAAGATCAAGTCTTGTTCCAAAAAATGATTAGTTCAATTGAAAAAAACTTCTAAATCGACAACAAGATTTTTCATATCGTCAAGCACTACCTGAACATGAATGAAAAGATAAATGCCCTTTCATCCTTTCCTCACTGCTACCCCAATTCTGTTTCACACTAGATTGTCAAAAAACATGGTAAAGCATACTCTAGCTGCTTCAATAGAAGCTCTTTTACCAAATCATTACCTCCTCCTCAGTCCAAGAATCATCTAGTTACATACTAAAAATAAGTTGGAGCTGAGCATAACCCTCATCAATAGTTTTGGTCCCATATTCTTCAAAAAGCATTTGATTAATTGACCCGTTAGTATCCTCATTCGAAAAATGCTCTCTACTTTAATTTTTTATTCTGCGTCTTTTAGTTAGATGCCTTAATCGTTTTGGACAATAAATATATAGCCTTCGAAATTATCGGAACACATTATATCCACAAAAATACACAGTTCGGAGAGTAGGAAACTCAGCAAGGCAAAAAAATGATCAGATCGAAAATTTTGGATAAATATAATATCAAAATGTGTGAAATCAAAAGCTATGGCCTAATTGAAAGAACGATCAGTTCCTACAAAGACAAGAAAAAGGGGCAAAAATATGTGAGGGAAAAAATTCTCCAGATATTGCGCGAAGCTGATTGAGATTACATCTGAATTAAATATCATATAAAACAATATGAATCTTTCGAAAGTGTTGCTAAATGGTAATCAGCTGGCCTAGCAGTGCCTCAAAAGCATAAAGCTGACTATTGATAAGTAACGATAAACAAACTAACAATTTTACAAACTAAATCCTCAGTTTGTTCATCCTCAAATCGACATCGTTAATATTGGATTTAATGCTGCTTCCCTTTCCTACATCAAGAAAAAGATTACACTTGCAAAATCGTTGGGTATCAACTTTTAACTCCATCAATATGTGGAAAGTAGATAAAGAGGACAGCATGATTTAGACAAATTCAAAAAGGTGATGAATAAAATATTGCCAGAACATTTTTAACTCAAATATTTTCGATAAGATCATGGACAAGAATGCTTCAAATAGTTGTCTTCTCTCATTCATTCGCTTAATAAAAAAGCACAAGTGTCTGGTATACTCCTTCAGCTACCTTTGATTCCTTATCTAGCTGATCACAGTAAATAACTAACGAATATGATCTCTCCTATGAAAGATGTCGACTGTCTCACAGTTTAAAACAGAGCTAAAGTCATTTAGCATTAGTCCCCTTAGTTAATGCCCTGTACACCAGCAGGAGTTCTCAAAATCCTTGATGAGCACAATATCGATGTTACTGGGAAAACAGTGGTCATGGTTGGTAGAAGCTCACTTGTTGGCCTTCCTCTCTTTCACCTTCTTCTCAATAGAAACGCTACAATCACTCTATGTCACTCCAAAACATAGAAGCTTAACTAAGTTACATCTAAAGCAGATATCGTCATATCAGCAGTTGGAAAACCAAACTTGATAACAAATATCAAGCCTGGGGCTATTGCTATAGACATTGGTATCAGCCGAGACGATAGTGGGAAATTGTGTGGAGATATTTGTGAAACTGCTAAAAGATCGGCCTTATTGGGAACCCCAGTACCTGGAGGTGTTGGACCTTTGACCGTAGCAATGCTCATGCAAAATACAGTGAATCTGTGGAAGCACCAAATGCATATAATTCGTAAAAAGAGTGGGTAAGGTTTAGAAGAACCCCCATTCCAAGAGAAGTTTAGTAGTTGATCGAATTATATCTATCGTTTTTTTCTCATTAAAAGACTTTTGTTACTTTTCTTCATATGTTCGCTGAAAATGCAACCCTGATGCATAATAAAACAAATCTATGGTTAAAAGTGCAAGAACAGTAACAGAAAAACAGACAGTAATACAATAAGACAGTCAAATGATGTAGAATTTTAGTATTTTATCGTTGCTCATTGATTTTTCTTCATATATTTCATCATCATCGCGTATTGATGAGGTTTGTCTTGTTTCAACTGCTCCATATATTCCTTTCTTTTCTGCTCTTGGTATTCCTGCATGTTTTTACCTTCCCAAAGCCGTCGAGATAGAAGCTCTTCCTGCTATTTTTTATCAATCATCTAAATGAAAACAATTCTACATCCCATCTAGAAAGGGTCAACTTTAGGGTCTTTACAGTCAATAAGACCATGTCATCTCGAGTATAGGACTCCTTCTTTATGTTGTATTTAACAATCCATCGAACTTGCTTTTTCAACCACAAAAATAGGTGGTATGGAAGCAGTACAATTTTACAGATGAGCATGTCCTTCAAATTTGGCCTTGAATATCCCCCTTCGATAGATATCTAGTTTATCATTTATTATTTGACTTTTTCTTTGATTTTCTTATTGTTTCCGCATCTTTAATTGACTTTTGTTCTGAAGTCATGGCTTTAACTAATATTTTCAATTGCCCTTTCATACATTTGTTTTCTCATTACATACTGCAAAAGGGATACAACAAGAAGGAGGCCAATAATGACAACTGAGGGAGGGATCTTGGGGTCTTAAATATAGTGATGCTTGTAGTAACGATACTCATGGTAATATTCTGATTCTGTTGGATTTTGTAAGTGAAGATTGTACTTGAATCTGCTCTTTTAATCTGTTAGTATCTCGTAGGCTTTATTGATCATTCTGTTTAGGAAGGTAATTACTGAAAGTACTCTGTCGTGTCATCTCTATTTTTGTCCGGATGATATTTCTTCGCCATCTCTCTATATGCCTTCCGAATAGTAGCTTCATCATCTCTCTGGCTGACCCCCAACAGTTCATAGCAGTTATAACTTCCACAGTAACTATCACTTTTGGCCAAAACAACCAGCATCAAAACCCATAGCTTTGCGATGAACATTATAAATAATATGACATATAAATGCTTTGATTTAAGCGAAGGGAAAGGTAGAACAATAAATTGGAGATAGTGAAGAGAATTTAACGTTTGGAAAATAAAAATTATCCATAGTATTTCGAACATGAATAAATCTCCAAAAGTTGTACAAGTTGACCTGCTTCAGTAAAGCCGCAAGAAACATAAGTCACCAACTAAATCACGTCTGTCAAGACAAGCATACTAAACCAGCTAAGTTCATTAAATTTCTTTCAGTAATGAAAAAAAGTTCAACTCACCGATTACATCTCAAGTCAGCTAGCACAGGAAAGTCAATAAAAACCTGTTTTATAACAACTCTCCTAAAAAATCGCCTCGGAAGTCACAAGCAACTACCACAGCTTACAAAACAGACAAATCAAGTTGTCGGAATACAAGATTATCACCAGAAAAAAATCAATATCTAACTGATGGAAATAATGAGAGACTGTTCAAGAAGTCGGTTGACAAAATCAAGAAGACTTTTTTTCGTGGAGTTCGGGATAACAGATAGGCGACCATTAAGACCCTTAAGGCAATAGGAAATAATGCAAAGTATAGAGCTTAACATAAACCTATATTGATCGAGGATTCTGAAAGTCTTCAAAGGAAGAAATAAAAAAATATACCTGTACAATTCTATGGCTGTGATCCCAACTCGACCGTATCGAAATATTCAACCAATAGATTCAACCCTAATAGATAACAAAATGTCAGTAAATCTTCAAGGCTAAAAGACTCTACTTACAGGACAGCTCAAACTCAAGCAAGCCCAGAGGTTGAAGATATAGGAACATATATCAACTTCGAAGAAAGCTGGAAGCAAGAGGTAATGAAAGGCCTCGCTCTTCCATAACATGTGTCTGAATATCATCAAAAAAGTAGTAATATTCCTTCTCCTCAAAATATTATGAGTGAATCTATCCTCATACAATAGTAAGCTTCTCCTGATATTTTGACCCCTAAGCATCAACACCGTTCCTCTTCAGGCTTTGACTCAATCAACCAGATTTAAATCGATACTATTTGTTAAATTTACGAAATGTGTGAAAAATACTAAGAGAACGACAAACTAACTCTTCATGAGCTATACAAACTTCTCGAGTAGTTCTAGCGTCTCTACTTCATTAAAGTAATTCAACAGAGTCAGTCTAGCAAACATAAAACAAGTAGAATATTTGAATCTGACTTCAACCTTCTTCTGAAAGGATTAGAGGAAGCAATAAGAGTAATTTTTCACAGAAAGGAAGCATGCGACATATATGATAGCTTGTATTACCTCAAGGAAACCAACAACCTACAGAAAGTATGTACCTTGTTCTTAGGAATCAAGAACATACTGCAATTATGATGTTTATTGTAATTTTAGTATTTATCATCAACATGCTCAACAATCGCAACACGATCAATACTCTCTACACAATTTAAACCATCCTCAAAGTTGCCTTCATACTTATGAGCCCCTTTAATTTGCCTTTCACTCTTCTGGTCGCTTTCGTGTCTTCAGCGATAGGAGTACTACGAGTATTCAAAACTGTCGAGATGAGTAAGTAGTTTTTGCAGAAGATTCTGATGAACAACCACGGTCAGAACATTATGTACATAACCCTTGGAATGGCTGGACAAGTAAACTATCTATTCTATGCTCCGATTGCTCTCTTTTTTGGATATGGAGTGGCTGAATACGTCAAGATTAACTATCCAAGCAACAAGTATATCCTTCAAGTTGACATGATTCGCAACAACAGAGCCTAGATATTCAAAACAAAAGGAATATTGTAAATTATTTTTTTGATCTATCTCCTGGTAACCATATTCTTTGATTTTTTCAATCGCCTTATAAAAATATTTCTGATCGGGCAAATGCTGATCATGAAATACAAAATCAACCAAGAGTTCAGGCTATCGTGTGCAGTAGTCAATCAATGGATCATCAACAAAATCAGAGGAATAGACCTCCTATACAGCAACTATTCGATGATTACAAATAAAATTTATAGCTACGCAGCACAGGGTATGCAGTGATGTTTATAGATCTGTCACCAGAATAAATAGCTATGATAATTGATAAAAAATAATCACTCGAGCAAGGTTGAGAACTACTCCTCCACCTTCTTCAAGGCCTCCTCGTCTTACTCTTAGTTCTCAATGGTCGAAGTAAACAGACCATCTAACTCTTATCCAATGCCATCCAAAGATTCTTTTTTGGTTGTCCTCTGTTGTTCCAATTCGCTCATTTTTTTATCATCGAGTAAGATCTTATTTTTTCCATACTAGTGAGGATTGGTGTCTTGCTGGTTGATGAGAGCCACAATATGATGCTTTGAATTAGCCTTATTGGAGGTTGTCTTGTTAGGGTAATAGTGATTTCCTCCTTTCATTCCTAGGGATTTGTTGAGGGGACTAACTAAAGGAGTTCCTGTGTTCATATTGTTAAAGGTACGATGCTCATAATCTTAGTTCTTGTCTGAGTTCAAAGTAGTCCTGTTTTTATTTTCAACCATAGAACTAGTATGGTTGAATTTGAGGGGACTCGACATTTTGTTTGATATACTACTGCTCAGATATTATGATTCCTTGTTAGGTGATCGCCCTATCATGTCCTTCATTGATTTGTTGTCAGCAAGGAGGTTCTGCCCAAACCTATCATTAGCACGATGAGCACTTTCAGGTGAATCTAGGTTGATACTATTTCGTCTTTGGGCCAGAAACTCCCTTTCTGGAGACTTTGCTCTAAAAGGTTCTGAAGGGTTAGTTTTCATTTCCGATATCTTGTCACTCAGCTCGGCGAGGCTCTTGATGTCTGCGAGGAGTGTATAGTCACACCTGAACCATAATTTGAGGTAGTTGATGATGCTTTTAATCATAGCTGTTTATCCTTCTGGGGTCTTAGGGAGGTAAATTTTAACATGGTTTTCGCGGATGTCCGGGTTGATCCATGTGAATATTTCTTTTTCACTATTGAGGAAGATCATATTTTCGTTGATCATGAAGAAGCCGTAGTGCGAGATAAGGAATAGCAGGTGGCAACTATTTTTTTGGCATAAATGTGACCTCGTTCTGAGCTATAAACTTCTTTCAGGCGATTTATGGGATAATTTTTAAGATCATCGCACCATATTTCCTGAAGGTTTGCTTCAGCTTTCCCCAATATTATTTTGGGCGTACCTTCGAGTCCTTTTTCCTATCTCTTTTTATAGAGCTCCCGTTCCTTTTCTGATTTTATAGGGACGCGATGGCAAATTCTATCATTGGACTTCATCAATAAAATAATAACTAAGTACGGACTTAATTTGCAATGGCTTCAGCTAATTTCCAACAAATCACTGCTAATATCTCACCAGTAGATCGAGCTAAAAACACTGATGTCCTTTGATCACAGTCATTCCATTTTTCTGAGCCATAGAGGTGCTTGATGAACTATACTACTATTGATTTTTGATGATTGTAAAAGCAATAATATTTATTGGCAGGGGCTCATATTTTAGGCCAGGAATTGAACTATCAGTATACCGTTTAAATTAGCCGGCTTAAATTTCAACATCGTCTAAGTTGCCAATAATATTTGAATCAGTAAGGAATAACTATCTTGAATGAATCTCTCTAAAAAATTGTCATCTTCAAGTGTTTCCTCTCCAAACAAAGTCAGCTCAAACATGAATAAAATAACAGGCATGCTTTCCCTAGCCATCTCGGAAGTTCAGAGAAACCCATCTCCTCAAAAATCCCGATGCTCCTAATCTCCTGAGAAGAGGAAGAGCACCGACAGCTCTGATTGTGAGTCGATCTCATAAGTTCTCCAGAATCTCCACAGAGGATATCTTGTTATGAAACACTCTGACAAATCGGACAAGCAATCTCACAAATTCGTTTACGTTTCAACTGATAATCGTTTTCTCTGCTGGAAGTCGGTAGACAAAGAGGACGAGAAGAGATTGGAGTTAATTTCGATCAGAAAGGTCATCAAAGAAGGAGTATAATTCTACCTCAAGACTGCCAAGATAAACAATCTAAGCAACTGTCTGATGATATTTTCGGATAAAAGGAATCTCCAAGTGGAGTGTGCGACTTAGCTGGAGGCTTAATACTTCAAGTTTTAGCTTGATCAGGCCATTAGATACTCGAGAAACTTGCGATTCAACTATAAATATATGAAAGTTTGAGTAAATAAAAAATCCCACCAGTGATTATGATATTATTTTATGCTTATGCCAAAATATTTCTGACAAAAAAGAGCTGATAAGATATTTTCAGCGAAAAATGTGGATAAAAGAATGTTTAAAGGTTAAGTTAGGATAGGTATTTGACTACTTCTGATTCTAACTTTGGAAGTAGCGCATAAACCTTATCTGAGAATCTTAACATAACCCTTAGTTAATGATATGACTTGATATAAATCGTGTATCCTGTTTTGATTAAAGAAACAATAATTCAGCTATCACCATCTGTAGATCTATCAGTCCTCTTTTATCATACTCCTAAGAGTAAATGAGTCATTGTTGTAAATTGGAGAAACAGCTGCCACCAACTAACCTTTCTTCAGCTACTCATCCTTAAATGCTACTCCCCAGTAGCTCTCATTCCTGTAATAGCCGAGTGTTCCTTATACCATATCTAAAGCTACACCGATGATGTCTCCTGAAGCAAGTTGCGTTCCGTAGGTCGGTCCAGTCGAGTTACTGTTATGCCTGGTTTGCCCGTTATATATAGCCCATCCGTTGAGCCCGTCCGAAAAGGCTTCTTCTAGATTAGATACTACAGGCCGACATACTCCTATCTTGATGAGTTGACCCTTGTTAATGAAAATTTAGAAATAGTATCTTCCTCCTTCACTGAAGATCTCGGTTCCCATGGTGGTTTTGAACCCATTTCCTTCCGTCGACTTGGCCTTGAGGCATTATTGATCTAACTTAATCTTGAAACTCGTCTTTTGTGGGTTCCAATTGAATAGAGCTACATGAAAACAAAAAGTACGCGCATCAAAGCCTTCGGGAGTGTTGATCATGATTTATTAATTATCTTCTTTTTCATCTGGATTGTTCATTGGGAGAGAAAATATTATAAATCAAATATCAGGCAAAAAGATAAAAGAATTAATGTTGGTGTATTATGACTATATCATCTATTTCAAGAACAAGAATCATCAATCAATTCCCCTTTCGAGCTGGTTTAGCTCCTTTCTCTCTCAACCTTCTATCCGCTCTTTGAATCTATTCTAATACCTTTTTCTCCACTTGAGATTGTTCAATGTCCCTTATTTTGTGGTAGAGAACATCCAGTCGATAGTTGGAGTCAGAGGGGAGAGCAATCTTGGGATACTCTAGTGGGTAAACATGTTTGTTACTATTCATTAATTCACTATTGATCCTGATTTATTCGAACCATGTTCCTTTGATTTCGCATAACTTTGATACCACATCCTTGCTTTTCAAGCCATCAAACTTTCTGAGTGATTTTTGTTTTGAAATGTTCTCCATTACCTGAGGTTTGATCTAAAAAATTCCACCGAGGATACTACCCGGATACAGTTTATCTGAGCCCTTATCATATAATCCCTTTTTGGCTTCTTAAATACTGATTTAAGCAAGAAGATTGCTCCTTTTCTCTAAGACAAACCCTTTGCCATATGCTCGAAATGATCGATCACCAAAGATAAGCCCTGAAACTTGGCAAGGAGGAAAATAACATTGGAATTATGATCCATTTCTCATTTTGATATAGGTAATGCCTTAATTTCCTCCTACAGCAGAGTTCAGACTGAGGTCAGCAAAGGCCACTAAATTTCCATACATTGTGAATTAAGGGCATGTCATATAAAATGAACTAATTGGAGGATGATGGCTAATTTGCTCGTAGTATATAGGAATTCCTTTTATGTAGGCTTGAAAGGTTTATCCCAATATTGGATTGAATGGTTTTAACATCACCAGCTCGAGAGTTGGAATGTTTGCAAACAAAGTTGTGATGTTTTTGATCTGGGTCAGAGGATCAGCATCGGAAACTGGAATGAGGTAGTCAGGTACTAGCCCAAAAGAAGAAGCACTTCTTTAGAGCAAAGTTCGGGGCTAAAATATATCAACAGGCAAAGAGACATTCAGAACAGACTTACCAGAAATAAGATTAGCTCCAACTTGTTTAATCACAAACATCAATGATTTTTTCTGACTTTATATGACCTCTCTATTGATAAAGACCAGCTCTTTATTTTAGTTCACTTTGAATTCTTTCTTTTTCAGCAGCTCAGACAAAATATATGAAGGAATGTAGTTGTCGTATGTCTTGGCTATTGATTGGTCAAATTTAGATCTGAGGTAGTAACGAGTATGGAGGTTATTGATGACTAACCTTACGTAATCAAGAGCAGGAATGCAAGTTGGCTTGATAAGCTTTAGCTTGAAAAATAGAGATTCCATATCCAATTCAACATCTTTCGGTATGCAGTTTTCAAGGGAATCAGCTGTTCCCATATTGTCAGCCTATTGACACTTCTTAATCGGAAGCAGATTATCACTTGGGGCTTGTTAATAGTTTTTTAAGAAAGGCTCTTTTTCTGACTTCAATAAAAGTTTCTTTCTCTGATGAACTAACATAGGGAGGTTCTTTTGCATATTTGATAGCTTGAAGTTATTCTCAAAATATCTAGCTTATTTGAACCACTTTATGAGAAATTGAGAGGAGTCTTGAATAGTATAAAAGTTTTTCCCATCGAAGCTACAGTCAACAAAAATCCTAATTCCATTGTAGCAGCGATATAATTTAACTGTTGAGCCAACGCTACAAATTAGCTTGTTATCCTTTTTGCCATTATTAATTGTTTCTTCAGTGATTTAGGCAGTATTTTTCGAGCAAAAGACAGTTACCTTTGTTAGGGTTCCCCTCTCTAGCTCGAAAAAGCTCTCTTTTTTGAAAATTCTGAAGATCTCAAAGATATTTTATTCCAGCTAAACGATGTTTTCTGATATTATTGAAGGGCACCATTATTGCTGATGAAGATAGTAGTTGGTGATTGAACAAAGGTCAAGAGTTGATTTTACGAAGAGGTTGATGTGAATTCTAGACTGTGTCTTTGAGATGAACATGCACATATTTTAGCTTTAATCTACGATGCTGTAGCCTTCTCCGAATTATTTCTGAACCATTTTCTCAATGTTACTCATTTCCTCATTGTCAATGTATGATTTATCCTTTGAGTCTCGTATGCTCTTGTAAAGTTAGCCCTCTTCTCGGCTGCTTACGTTTTTAACTACGATTTCATTAGGATTTTTTTGTGGAAAGGTCTGAATGGACTCGATTACGACTGGAAATTTTTTCCCTTACTTTCCATCCTCTATTTTGCTTTCAAGATGTCTATAAAACTATTGGAATATCTAGGTGGCCATAAACTTAATCGAAACTGCTAATTTTTATTTCTGGAAAAGGTCAAAAGTCTTCTTGCTCTTGCGGATGTTGCCAAGACTCAAATTTTCTAATTTGTATTTGATCACAAGTTTTTCAGTAGACAAGGTCAGCTATTTGATATTGACAAATGCTTTAGCTTCTTTCCAACCCTCAAGGAAGCCATTGAACTTTATCTTACATTAACGCTCTAAACTTTTCTTTTATACGAGAAGAGTTCTAACTAGTGTTGTGAATATAATCACCAAACTTTTGCAGTCTAAATGTGCTATTTCTCTTGCTTATGCTGATTGCTAATCGTAAAATTATGATGAGTTGAAGGGTTGCTTATTAATCCTTGAAGCAATATATAAAAGTTTCCCTCGCGTTTAGTGGGGTATTTCTTCCTCTCGAACTCGAAATATTGCATTCATTTAATCAAATTAAGACCACAAGCTGTTATCCATCAGATTCTGTCCTCGAAACTAAATTTTATAAAGTATATAGGTTTTAAGTCTGGAAGATATTTGAGTTCTCTCGTCTATCTGGTAAATATGGTTTAAAAAGCTGTATAGGGAAGGTTTCTCCTAAATTTATCGAGGTTGATAAGGTGTTGATTGACTTAATAATCATTTACATATATATTAATTGATGGGATTCGAATAGGTAGTACCCCCTGTTCCCGACCGCGTGGCTGAACTGCACATGCTCAACAAACTCGAAAAATCATGGCTGGATCAACCCTACAATAAATACTATATCCAGGAAGATGTGCGAAGACCCAAAATGGTCTACAATACCTACAACATGCAAGTAGATGTTTCTTAAGTAAGACAAGAGGCAAATTCCTTGCTAACTGCATTTTGTTCAGTCTCTTCACGATTCCTCTGGCATATGCTACTCGAAGATTTTATGTCTATAGTGGTTGGGGACTCTCAAGAGTACCTTTTGTCAAGAAGTACAAATATTTTTACTTAGTATGACCTATTTCACTCATGACAGAACTCCTGTTTTTGAAAGAACAAAGGCTGCAAACAAAACTTTTGTTGGTGTTTGGTTCGTCTCGACCCTTATGATGAGTATCGTATTCACCAACTGGAGTTACAGAAACGACGAGAACTACGACCTCTTCTCCAAAACCGAGAAAATGCTCTGATAATCAGCAATCATCAAAAATTGACTTCTATCAATCATACCTTAATTATATCTAAATCAGCTTTTATCACTTTTTCGGCGTCCAGTAAAATAATCGGTGATCTTTTCAGACCTCTTTCTTTGAATCCTTGAATTCTTCTATAGTTAAGGTTGTTTATCCTGACTCTTAGGTTTAGGAACTTCTTTTACTTCTTCTTCAGCACATTACTTTTGAGGATTAATTGATTTTTTAAAAGTCTACACTAACTCCTGATGATTAAAAGACTATTTCTGAGTCTTTGACTTGGAATGAGGGTGTTTGGATTCCTTTTTTCCTTTAGGCTTTTTTTCTTTGGAACTGGA
>Ga0210025_1002510_pt1 | contig 17770 bp, 11 predicted proteins | sample CryGeyme20150102_FD_183989 | JGI IMG/M metagenome (GOLD analysis project Ga0210025, IMG submission 183989) | Groundwater microbial communities from Crystal Geyser aquifers in Utah, USA - Crystal Geyser metaG 2015-0102 (SPAdes) (version 2) | ecosystem: Environmental > Aquatic > Deep subsurface >...
CATAACAAATTAGCTACGCTGCTCTTCGGGTGTCGCTTAGTCAATTTGTATTACGTAGGGAAAAGGCAAGCCTTTTCCTCCATACAGGCATTTTTTTTGATAAAAACAGCTAGTTTAGTAAAAGGCAAACCTTTTACCTACAAAAAACGACAATTTGTTATACCCCCTATATACGAACCTACTTTAGGTCAAACATAATTTTACTACACAACATAATCATCTTTAATGGAAAAAACTGAAAATCAATTTCGTGCGTTTGCCTTCATCAATTTTCAAATAAATTCCTTTTTAATCAAAAAATATGTAGTTTTGCAGTATCAAATCTGTTTCATCAGAACCTTTTAAATAAATCAACTATGTTAAATACACTTCTCTTTATCGGTGGACTTGGAGCTTGGGAAATTGCCCTTATTATGCTTATTGTCCTTGTATTCTTTGGCGCAAAGCGCATTCCTGAACTTGCTCGTGGAGTAGGTCGTGGAATTCGTGAGTTTAAAGATGCAACCAGCGAAGTACGCAACTCAATAGAATCAGAAAGCAAAAAAGAAGACGTTTCTACAACTAAAAAAGAAGCCTAAAAAAGCATAACAGACTTCCTAGTCTGTTACAAAAAATTAGAATATAAATAAATACGAAAGAAAACTATCAGAATTTTGTAAATTCTATGCTTTCCTTCGTATTTTTGTTTTTATATAAAAATAATTATTGATTGCTGTTTCTCATAGCAATATAAGCAGCAGCAATTTAATAAACCTAATTAGCGAAATTCGTAATTAGCTTCGCTGATTATTTCATAATTCGTAATTAATAATTCGTAATTGAAAAAAAATTGAATACTACATTAGAAACTCATATAAATTCCTTTGCTTCTGTCCAAAAAGCCATTCAAAACAAAACACTTACTTGTGCAGAATTGGTAGAACATTATTTGAAAGTCATCAACGAAAAAAATCCTTCTCTGAATGCTTTTTTAGAAGTGTATGATGAAGAAGCAAAAGCACAAGCAAAAATTGTTGATGAAAAAATCCAAAACGGAACAGCAGGAAAATTAGCTGGAATGATTGTCGGTCTGAAAGACGTTTTGTGTCATAAAGACCACAAATTAGGCGCAGCATCAAAAATGCTAGAAGGTTTTGAATCTCAATTTGATGGAACAGCCGTAGAGCGTCTTTTGAAAGAAGATGCTATCGTAATCGGTCGCCAAAACTGTGATGAATTTGCGATGGGTTCTTCCAATGAAAATTCTGCTTTTGGAGCTACAAAAAATGAAATTGGTACAAACCGAGTTCCGGGGGGAAGTTCTGGAGGTTCTGCTGTGGCAGTTCAGGCAGGAATGTGTATGGTTTCGTTGGGTTCTGATACAGGTGGTTCGGTGCGTCAGCCTGCTGCTTTTTGTGGAATTGTTGGACTCAAACCAACGTATTCACGCATTTCTCGTTATGGTTTGATTGCCTTTGCATCTTCATTTGATAGCATTGGGATTTTTGCAAATAACGCTGCTGATGTTGCTATTACTTTAGAAGTAATTGCAGGAAAAGATGATAATGATAGTACAGTTTCTCAAAGAGAAGTGCCGAAGTATTCTGAATTATTAAACAAGAAATCAGAGAATAATAAAAAGCCAAAAATCGCTTACATCAAAGAAACTTTGCACAGCGAAGGATTAAGCGAAGAAATAAAAGCTGCAACAGTTGCCAAAATTGAAAAATTAAAAAGCGAAGGCTATGAGGTAGAAGAAGTAGATTTTTCTCTTTTAAAATATGCTTTACCGACGTATTATATTTTGATTACAGCAGAAGCAAGTACAAACTTATCAAGATATGATGGCGTTCGTTATGGTTTCCGTAGTCCGAATGTTACTGACTTGGAATCTATGTACAAAAAAACACGTACAGAAGGTTTTGGTAAGGAAGTCAAGCGTAGAATTATGTTAGGAACGTTTGTTTTGAGCGCAAGTTATTACGATGCGTATTTTACAAAAGCTCAAAAAGTAAGACGCAAAATACAGGAAGCAATGAAAGAATTATTTACAAAATATGATTTCATTATCTCTCCAACAACGCCTACAACAGCTTTTGAAATTGGAAAATACGAAGGCGAAACGGTAGAACTTTATCTAGCTGATTTGTTTACTGTTCCTGCTTCTGTGGTCGGAATTCCTGCTATTTCGATTCCAAATGGAACAGACAAAGAAGGTTTGCCTATCGGACTTCAAATAATGGGAGATTATTTTTCAGAAGATAAATTATTGGCGTTTGCTGATGAGTTGATAAAGTAAAAAGTAGCCGACACTTTCCAAGTGTCGTAGATAATAGTAATGTCAAAAAATCGTTTAAGTAATATTACTTGAACGATTTTTTTACGGTAGAATTTTCTAAAAATTAAATAAATATAGATTATAAAATTATGCAAAAATATATTTCCATTTTGAGAGGAATCAATGTAGGAGGAAAACGAAAAATTTTGATGAAGGATTTGAAAGAAGTGTATCAAAATTTAGAATTTCTTGATGTTCAAACTTATATTCAAAGTGGAAATGTAATTTTTGAATCTGATAATTTAGACAAAAGAGAAATTTCTAACAAAATAGAAAAAGCAATTTTTGATACATATAATTTTGAAGTTCCTGTAATTATAAGAACAAAAGAAGAATTACTCAATATTCAATCTTCAAATCCGTTTGTGAAAAATGAGGACGAGAAAAAAAATAATTTAGATAATCTTACCTTTTTAGAAGAGATTCCGACAACTCAAAACCTAGAAAAAGCAAAAGAAAAAAAGCAAAAGAAATTGAATCAAAAACTTCAAATAGATTTAAAATTATAGAAAATAATATCTTTGTTTTTTGTGAAGGTAAATGAAGGTAAATATCATACTTCCAAACTGACAAACAACTTCTTTGAGAAAAAGTTAAAGACAAAAGCAACTACAAGAAACTGGAAAACAATAGAAAAATTAGTAGAAATAATAATTGAATAAAGGTTCTCACGGTTAATTTAGCATGTTCATTTTTCCATAACGTAGGGTTTGCAAACCCTACGTTATGGAAAAATAAGACTGTTTTGATTTCTCACAACTTACTGATTATCAAACCTGTAAATAACCGTGATAACGTTTAATAGGTAAACGATTTTTTTCTTAAACCAGCCTTTTGTATTTTATCAAAATAGAAACTAGTATTTGGCTTTGCCAATTTTCAGTTATCTTCATTCATCATATAAATCATACAGATCATTTACCAATAAGTTACAGTATTTTCAATTTCTATAAAAATCTAGTAATTTTGTAGTATTCTGTTACTTTTCATTCTTGAAAGTATTTTAATTATAAATAGCATTATATCTTTAGCTACAGAGTAGCGTAATATTAGAAAAAATAAAATCCGATAATGGTATGTTCAAAAAATCAGCACGCCTTCCCAAACACAAAAAATTTGAGTTTCAACCTCGTTTTTATAATCCTGATAAAGAAGATTTTGATAAACGCAAACGTTGGGCAGAAGCCGAAGAGCGTCTAAAAGAATTAGAAAAAGAGGAGGTAAAAGAAGAATTGAATGAATTGAGTAAGTACAACGAAGAACATTCTGTTTTGAGAGGTTCGTTTGGAAGAGCAAAAGAAAAACGCAAAACACTTTTTGGAAATATGTCAATCGTTGTTTTGGTTGCTTTGTTAGGGGGAGCAGCTTATATTTTTATCAATTTGGGCAGTAAAGGAGAAGATTATGGCTGGCAGCTTTATACCTTACTTTTGCTAGTTCCTGTTTATATTTTGTTTCGTATTCGTGCTAATTCTAAGATTAAGAAAGACGAATAAATTTAGAAAGTTCAAAAAGATTTTTATAAAAAAACGGTTTTAAATATGTATTTGAAATCGTTTTTTTATGATTAATTATTTATCTAAAAGATATATTTCCCACCCACAATCACAGTAATTCCATTATTTGGATAATAAACAAAACGCTGATAATTCTGTCCAATCAAATTATAACCATTTGCAAAAGCAGAAATTCGTTCAGTAAATTTATACGAAACCGAAATGCTCAAATCATTTATTGCATTCAAATCATAGATGGTTTGAGAAACAGGATTTTGAGTTTTGATTCCAAAAAGTTGCTGCAAAGTAAGTTCTGTTTTGAGTTTTTCTATAAACGTATAACCTACACTCAAACTTGTTTGAAAGTTTGGACGATGATGAGCAATTTCTAAATCGGTAAGCGAGTAACCAAAATAGTTAGCCGACAGACGAGCAGATAAATTATTTTTTTGATACGAAGAAGAAACTCCCAAACGGAAAACATTTACTTTATCATACAATAAACCAAACTGCGAAGAATCAGCAACAGAAGGAGCAAAAAATGGCATATTATCATACATGGCAAAACCAAGTTCTGCATTTGCTTTCAAGTTATTATTGATTTTGGCTTGAACTCCAAAATTTGCATCAATTTGTGAAAATGTATGACTAAGAGGTTGCACAGAAGCCAAAAAAGGATTTTGAACCGTTAGCATTCTCAAAAATTGTGGTTTTACACCTCCACTTATTTCTCCCAAAATCCAAAGTTTGTCCTTAGAAAGTTGGTATGAAAAATCAATGTTTGGATAGAAAAAAAGTTTACTTCCAGTTGAATTTTCTAAAAGAGAATCCGAACTATACGCCATTCCAGCACCAATATTCAGCGTCAAATTTTCAGTAGAACAATTATAAGAAGAAGCAAAACTAGCTAATGTTCTGTTATTTGTAAGTTTTACAGTTTGATTATCAGCATTGATAAAGCTGCTATTTTGCTGTGTTTGATGTAATTCTGTTTCAACTCTTATTTTTGATTTGTCAGAAATAGAATACGAAATTTCACCTAAAACAGGAATTTGCCATTCACTAATATTATCTCTAGCATCAAAAAGATTAAAGCCAACAGAAACTTTATAAGCTAATTTGTCAGCACTAGAATCTCCAAATTCATCAGTTTGAGGAAGTGAAGTCAAATTAAATTTTGTTTCTAATCTTTGATAGGTTTGACGAATATCTCTTTTGTTAGGTATTTCAAAATCTAATCTATTTTTTGGATTATATCCGTAATAATGAACTCGTTCTAAATTATAATTGATAGAAGAAGAGAAGGTAAATCTTTCTTTTGTATGTTCTGAAAAAAGCAAAACATTCGTATTTCCATAACCCGAATTTTGTCCATCAACAACACCATTCATGGAAGAGAGGTGATGAGCAAAAACACCAAATCTATTATTTTCATTCAAATCACGACTATAAAAACCTTCAAAATAAGGTGTTATATAATTTCCAAAACCTGCTTTTACATAATTCCCAAAAGCCTCATTTGGAATAGTTGGGGCAAGTTCATTCGGAATTTCTCTAAAAGTAAGCCTATTAAAACTTATCGTTTCACTAAAATCAACTTCTTCATCTTGAGAAACAGTTAGGGTTGGAAGTGGATTAATTTGAGCATTTGTTTTGATAGGAGGTTTGGATATTAATTCAAATTCGTTGGTTTTATTAACATCGACGTTTTCTTGTTCCAGTTCTGCTTGCCCTTGAGCAAAGCTCTTTTGTCCAAAATCTGATGAAAAGACCGTCAGAAGATGGATAAAAAAGTAAATGGATACTATTTTTGTAGCTATTTTTTTCATTTTGGAAAAGCTATTTTATGTATTAGGATAGAATTTTTAGGAATTTTTATTTTAATTTCAAAGCAAGTTTATTTGCTTTTTGTTGTGTTTCTTTTTGTTCTGCAAATTGATTTTTCAAGTCTTGCAAAATTGATTTTGCACTTGCATTATCTCCAATAGTGTGCATCAATGTAGCTAATTCTAAAAGAGCCTCTGAAGCATATTTTGGATTGGCTTGTCTATCGTTTCCTAGTTTTGAAAACCCTTCAATAGCTGCATCTATTTGTTGCTGACCTGCTAAGATTTTATTTTCATACAATCGAACAAAATCACTACTTGAGTATGATTTTTTGTTACGAATAATAGCCAAATAATCATTTGCTGTTGCATAATCTTCTTGCCTACAATAAGTTTGAGTAAGTTTTTCCCACGCCATTACACGTAGTGCATCAGTAGGAGCAATTTTTGCCAAACTTTTGTAATGTGTAATTGCACTATTGTAATTTTCTCTACCAAACTCAATATCTCCCATATCAGCAAGCGCACCTGTTTGCATCTGCCCACCTACTCGCTGCAAATTGCTTATAGCTTGATTGTTATCGCCATAATATTGATAACTTTTACCTAAATAATAATAAACGGGGTCATAATAAGTCGTTCCTGCAATTTCATTGTTACGGATAATATCTCTAAAAACAGCGATTGCACCCGAAAATTCATTGTTTTTATAGAGTTTGAGGGCTTTATCAAACTCTTTTTGAATAGCATCTGTAGTAGTAGAAGGGTTTGTAATAGAATTTGATGTTGTAGAATTAGGATTATAATTTGAATTATGACTAGCATATATATTTCTAAGTTCCTGCATATTTTCTACTTCTATACCAAAATCAGGATAGTTTTCTAAGGTACTCAAAGCCATTTTTGCTTTTTCTGTATTCGGATAATTTGTAATCAAGGCAGTATAATCATTGATTGCATTTTTGTTTTCTCCCAAACCATTCCAAGCATTTCCACGAATATATAATGCTTCGGCTAATTTTTCACTTTGAGGATAACGCTTAATAAAATCATTCAAGAGAGCAATAACTTGTTTACGATTGCTTTGATTTTCATAAATTTTTGCCTTCATAACCTGTGAATATTGAGCATACAAAGAGTTAGGTGTTTGCATTACTTTATCAAATTGATACATCGCTTTTTGATAATCATTATTCACAAAATAAATCTGACCTAAAGAAAAATTGATATATTCGGTTTCAGAATCTCCCAAATTCAAGGCTTTCATAAAATTGATTTCTGCTTCTTTGTAATGCTTATTTACAGCATAAATTGTCGCCACACGAGTAAGGGCATCAACAGCTTTTTCTTTTACAATACCTGTTGGAGTAGATAAATATTCTTCCAATAAAACAAGTGCATTTTGTTTGGCTACACTACTATAATTAGCTTTATTAAAATTAATAACTCCCATTCCATATTTGGCATCAGCATAAAAACGGCTTGAAGTAGGTATTTTTTTGTAATACGACTCGGCTTCTGTTACTTTTTCAGTTTGTAAAAGAGCTTCTGCTGTATAGAAATTAATAAAGTTTTGAAGTGAATCATTCAGTTGTATATCATTTTGGAGCTGATTCATTACTTGGCTCATTTCATTGTATGAAGACTGATTGAAAAGCTCTTTGATAGACTGTAAAGCCAAATGAACATACATTTTACTAATTTGTCCTTGATTCTGATTCGTATTTTTAGCATCTCTAGCTTTAAGATATGCCATCGCTGTTTTTGCATCTTGATTGGTAGCTAATGCACTGGCTGTAAATAGAATCACTTCTGGCAGATACAGACTTTGAGGAAATTTATTTTCAAACTTCTTACTTTCCGTAATCAGAAAGGCATATTCTTCCGACAAATAAAGATTTTTGAGTTTGGAATAATAGGCTTTTTCGGCTTCAGATGGATTAAAGGCTGCTAGTTGGTCATACGTAGAAGCTGCTTTTTTGTAGTTATTTTGTTTTTCATAAATACTTGCCTTCATCAGCAAAACAGGAGAATAAAAAGTACCACCTGCAAGAAATGAGCTTTCATAATCTAAAAACTCATCATAATTTTTTGTTTCATAAAGTGTATTCAGATATTGATAAGCAGCAGAGTCTGAAAGCTGTTTGCTATTTCTTTTATAACGACCAAACCACTCATACGCCAAATCAAATTCTTTATTGAGATAGGCACACTGAGCAGCGTAATAAAAAAGCTCAACGTCGTGTTTTTCATTGGCAATAGAAGAAAGAAAATCACTCAAGTTTTGACATTCTTCTAAAGAATAATAAGATTTAGCAATTAGTTTGTTGGCACTTTCTGTATATTTTTTGTCTGTCTTTGCTTTAGTTAGATTATCGATAGCCTGCTCAAAACTTCCTAATTCATAATTGATAAAACCTACATAATAACTAGCTTGAGCATAATATTCATTATTTTTAGATTGCAAAGAAGAAAAAGTACGCAAGGCTTCTTTCGTTCTACTAATTTTGAAATACGAATAAGCTAAACGGAAATTGATTTCTAGTTCTTCTTTTTGAGTAGGACGAGATTTTTCTAAAGGAGCAAAATAATAGGCTGCTCTTCTATAATTTCCTTCTTCATAAAAAGAATTTGCTAAAGCAAGTTTGAGATTGTCGGCATACAACGTTTTTTCATATTGAGAAATAAACTCAATACTGTTTCGTTCTGCGTATGATTTTTTGAGGTACAACTCACAAAGTCGTATATAATAAGTAGTTTCTATTTTCTTATTTAATTCATTCTGAGGAAAAACAGAAGAATTATCAGAAGCCAAGTAAGATAAAAACGATTTTTGAGCAGCTTCATAGTGTTGCTGTTCGAAAAGAGTAAGGGCATTTTGGAAGGTGGTATTTAATGGATTTGAGCCTGTAAGTGTATGATGTTGGGAAAAAGCATACGAAAGAGGCACAAAAAACACTAAAAAAATGTACACACACATTCCCACCAAACTATTTAGTAGGTTTTGGAAAGGCATATTTTAATTATTATAAAGGTAACAGATAGGATATTTTTAAGAAAGCTACATTCAAAGTAATTCTATGTAGTGCAAATTCGTTTATTTTATCAATTTTTGCAAATCTTGTTTTTTTATTTGATGTAGATAATGTGTTAATTAAAATAAATTTACAATTCCATTCTAATTATTTTAATTACTTTTTTTACAGGTAATTTTATTTTTAAATTATCTTGTAATACTAAAAATAATTAAGTCTTTTTAAATAATGAAGTAGATTAACTGTATTTTTTTACTTGAAAGTAAGTAAAAATAAAATGCCTACAAAAGGGTAAATGTGAAATTATGAGTTAATTCATTGATTTTAAGGTTTTTTAGAAAGTAGATAATACAAAGATTTTTACTTATATCAAATTATATCAAAAACTTTACCCATTCTTGATACAATTTCTGCACAGGTAATCCCATTACATTAAAATAACTTCCATTTATTTTTTCTATTCCTATCATTCCGAGCCATTCTTGCGCTCCATACGAACCTGCTTTATCAAAAGGTTTGTATTTTTGGATATAATAATCAATTTCATTCTGACTTAATTCTTTAAAAAATACTTCTGTTTCATCTGAAAAGCTATGTAATTTGGATTTTGTACAAATACAAACCCCTGTAATAACTAAATGCTTTTTACCAGACAAAAGTCCTAGCATTTCTCTAGCTTCAAACCTATTTTGAGGTTTATTTAATATTTTATCTTCAATAACTACAATCGTATCCGAAGTAATCAAAACTTCATTCAAAAAATCTGAATCATTCTCTTTCAGTTCCTTTTGTTGTGCTAGAGCTTTTCGTTCTGCTAGTTTTTGAGCAACTTCTTTAGTCTGCCATTTGGGTAAAATATCTTCATTTACTTCCTTGACACGCTGTTCGAACTCTATATCCATAGCAGACAAAAGTTGTTTGCGACGTGGCGACTGCGAACCCAAAATGACTTTATAATGGTGTAAAAGATGATTTAAGAGCATAGTTTTTTAATATAATTTTATTTAGATTGAATATTCTGTTCTACAATGCCCAAACGTTTTTTAGAGATTTCAAGATACTCTTCTTCAAGCTCAAAACCTTTAAACTGTCTGTATAATTCTAAAGCAGCGACACCTGTCGAACCACTTCCCATAAAAGGGTCAAGAATGATTTGATTCTCAAAACTAATAAGTTTTATTAAATGTTGCATCAATTCAACAGGTTTTAAAGTAGGATGTGTATTAAACTCTTGTGCTTTTTGGCGAACCTTTGGAACAAGAAAAAATTTATCATACCCATCTCCATGTTCCTCTACTCGCAGAATATTTGAGGTAACTCTTCCTTTTGGATGTGGATTATGTCCTACTGCTAGTTCATTTTCTGCTAATGGAATGCGTGTTTCTTCCAAATTTAATGCTCCTGTACCTGTTTTGATGATATTTTGAGCTACTGTTAGTCCTTTTGGAATTGGTTTTTGAATCAAAATAATAGGTTCATAAGCTGGTTTTACACCTAATCCTGCACCTTTGTATTTTTGTCCTAATTCTGAAACAGCCTCATATTTTGTTTTTCCTTTTTTATAACTATCAGAACCTCCTTTTTTGTAGCCCTGTACGTATTTATAATTTCCTATTTCCTTACTTTCTACTCCTAATTCTTTGTCAATATCCAATGAAACATCTCTACTTTTTGGCATTCCATTCAAAAAAACCCAAAACAAAACATCTTTTATCACAAAACCACTATCTTCCAAATCTATCATCAAACGGTGCATTAATCTAACCGAAGAAAACACTAAACCTACTGTACCCTACTATTTTTATTAAATTGTAGAGATTAATTTTCTTGCAAATTATTTATTTTCAAGGTTTTATAAGTATTTTGTTTTGCAAAAGGGTATTCCATTTAACCCACAACTTCAGTTGTGGGACAAGAAAAAGAATACGCTTTGCAACGGTTTTAACCGTTTTGTGCTATAAAAAACCGTTAAAACGGTTACTAAGTGCCAGTTCGCTTTTTCCCACGAATAAATTCGTGGGTTTTAGAATACCTTTTGCCATGAACAAAAGTATTAAATTTTTGATAATCAGATATTTAAACCATAATTAAATTCTACAAATTAAACACAGAGTTACAGAGAACACAGAGAATGAACTGTAAAGTCAGCGAAGCTAAAATACATTTTTTAAGAATAAATCATCTTGAAATTAAATTATTCAAACAATATTTTGTATTATATTTATTTTTAAATCCTATTAATCCTACAACCAAAGCTCGGCGAAGCCAAATCCTTCACCAATCCTACACTACAAAAAATAGTAGGGTACAGTACACTAAACCAAAAGAACCTTCCTTCAAAACACGCAACGAATCTTTCCAAATCTGTTTTTGAGGCAAATCTTTATCCCAATAATTATTTTGATACGAAATTCCATAAGGTGGGTCAGTAACAAGCGCATCAATAGAATTATCTTTTAATGGCTTTAATCCATAACAAGATTGATTATAGATTTTGTAGTTAGAACTTTGCTTTTTTTGCATTTTATATTCAAAATTGATTTTCAAATTAAACCCTAATTTAACACTTTTTGCAACACTTTATCATCTTTTTACGAATAGAGAGTAATTCTAACAAAACTAAAACAAAAAACTACTCACTATGAAAAAAATCTACTTCTTACTTCTTCTCTTTTGTCTTTCTGTTACTTTCGTTTTTTCTCAAAACAATCCAGCTACAAAAAATTCTTATCTCCCAACTAGCTCAACAGAAAGTGAGTTTGCACTCATTTACAAACTCAAAGACAGCAAAAAAATATTTCAAAACAAAAATATTACTGAACTTTTAGACAAAAATAAAACAGACTTGAATAGTTTTATGACTCTTGTTGATTCTGTCGAAACAGATAAATTAAGTTCCTTTAATTTTTCTGATTCTATGGAATATGGCTATTATTTGACTGTTTGGACAGAAAAAGAAATTTTGAAAGTAAAACTAACAACCGTTGCGCCTTTGAATGTAGTCTTACAAAGCAATGCAAAACGAGCTTGGCTCATCGTTTATGATTCGTTAGGAAATGAATTACAGGATTTGAAAATAAAACTGAATAATCAAACGCTTTCCTACAATAAAAAATTAAAAAGCTACACACTTCCCAACCGAAAAAAAAAACAGCGAATATAGAAATTGAGTACGCAGGGCAAACTTGGCATTTACTGGCTCAAAGACAAACTAATAATTACTACCATTACAAACGCCCTTTTTTAAAAAAAGTAGCTTATAGTTTTCCTATCAAATATTTTTGGATAGTTCCGTATCGTCAAGTCAAAAAAATAGTCGAAATTATCCAATATGGAGAGGCTGAAGATTTAGCTCTTATTCGTTTTTTTCTCAAAATTTTCACAAAAGACTATGAAAGCGAATATGATGATAATTATGATTCAAACAAATATCCTAATTTTAATGGACAGCGAAATAATGGAAATGGATATATTGTAACGGATAAACTAAAATATCGTCCATTAGATACGCTTCGTTTCAAAACTTATTTGGTAAATAAAAGAGGAAAACCGATTTCAGCTAATGAAATTGATGTTTTTATAGCGACTGACAGAAATACCTACAAAAAACTGCACTCTGTAAAAGCCTATCGAAAAGGAGGTTTTGAAAATCAATTTATTTTGGCTGATTCTCTAAAACTTAGATTAGATAATTTTGTAGGAATAATTTTAAAAGATAAAAAAGGAAAAATTCTTATATCAAAAAGCATTAATTACGAAGATTATATTTTGCCAGAAATAAAAAGTTTTGAAGTAAAAAATTCAGATGAAAGTCAGTTTAGAAACACACCTTTTTCGCTACGAATTACAGCAAAAGATTTTAATAATCTCAATGTTTTGGACGGAAAAATTAAGATAGAATTAGAAACAAAATACCTCAAAACTACTTACGAGCCTTCCATTACCACGATTCCAATCACTTGGAAACACGAGCAAAATTTAGAGCCTTTTGGAGAAACGTTTATTCATATTCCAGATTCTATTTTTCCTGCTGCTGATTTACTCTATGATATAAAAGCCGTTTTACACAACTCTAATAACGAAAGATTAGAAAAAACGCTTTCTATCAATTATGAATATTTTACCAAAAAACCGAATTTAGAAGCTCGTTTTGAAGACGGTTTTGTATATGCCGTTTATAGAGAAGGAAAAGATACAGTTTCCAAAAAAGGTGTTGTATATAGATATTTTCCAAATAATTTTAGTAATCTAAACGTAAAAAAAGATTCTATAACATTTCCATTTAAAGAAAAAGTAAATGCAATCTATCATCGTTTTAATTTTTGGGTAGATATAGATTCAGAATTGAATTTTGATAAAAATAATGACTATAATTTTCTGACACAAGAAGTCAGCATTCCAAGTAGTTTGTCTGTGAGTGGTTATTATTTACAAGATTCTTTGATTATGACCATTCAAAATCCATTCAAATCTCTTGTTCGATATAGTCTTTTTTGTAAAAATAATTTGATACAGAAAAAAGCTGATTCTTCTTCAATTATTCGAATTGCAGTCAAAGACCAACACAAAAAAATCTATACTTTACAAACGGCTCACACTTTTGCAGGAAAAACTTCTTACAACAAAGAAGTATTTTTACGCAACCGAAAACAGCTTTTTGTTTCGCTTGATGCGCCACTTATGACTTCGCCTTCTTTCAAAGAAAAAATAAATGTAACCGTTACAAATTACAAAAAACGTCCTGTCAAAAATGCTGACCTTACCGTTTTGGCTACCAATGGAAAGTTTGATGATTATACACGAGTAAATATTTCAAATACGCTAACCAGTCGTTTTAGATTCAAAACAAAGAAAAAATTAACTGATATTCACTTCAAAAATCAAGGGATAGGAGATAGAAAATTAGGTTATTATCAAGAGTGGAAAACTCGTTTTGGCTTAGATTCTATTGCCTATTATAATTTTATTTTTCCAAAAAAAGAAGGTTTTAGACTTTCTATTTCCTACCAAAAACTACAAGATTCTTTATTGTCCAAACTCAAAAATGTAAATGCAGAAACAGATAGAATTAATCTTTTGAAAGAATCTTTTGATATAAATCACAATCCAAATACAGGCGCATTATTTCCATTTTTCTTTAATAAAACAGGATATGAAGATATTGCTTGGATAAAAATTGATGATAGTTTGGCGTATTTACCAAGTGCAAATGTGTATCAAGACCATTTAATTACACTTTCAGAAGGCATTCATAAATTAGAAATTCGTTTAAAATACAACATCATTACGATTGACACTATTTCTGTTCCGATTGGAAGCGAAACGATACTTTCTTTTAATTTGGATAATTTACCAAGTTATGTCCACACAAAAAATGCAGAATTAAAATTATCTGATGAAGAAAAAACGATGCTTGGTTCACACACTTTTTTCGGAATTACGTATGGAGATAAAAATTTGAATGAAGGAATGACAATCCAACAAGGAGCAAATCCACCACAAAGAATTTTCTCAAAATATAAATCTATACGAAATGATTCTGTAAATACATATCATTATGAATGGCACTTTCCTCTTCTGAATAAAGGCGAATTTAGAGTTTTGAGAGACAGACGAACAAAGTGGGATACACTTTATTTTGAGCCTTTTGTAGGATATAATTTTGAAGAAGGTAAATATGTTGAGCTTGATTCGGCTTCATTGAAAGAATATCAAAGAATAAAAAACACAACTGAAAATATTACTTTCTATTATGAGGGAGGAGAAGTTACTAAAATTGATACACTTTCTAAATCTTCTTTTTCTTCTCAAAAATACATTTCTGCAAATACTGATAAGAGCTTACTTTATAACAACTATGTGTTTCCATTTTTCAATTATTCAGCTTATAAAGTACAAAAATCTGAACCTTATTTATATGAATGGACAACCCCACAATTTCAAGTTATTGCTAGGCATTGGGACAAACTTATCTTCAAAAATTCGGATTCGTTGAGTAAAGATTTTGAGAAGGAATATTTTTTTAGAAATAGGATTCCATTCAAAGGAAAATTACCTACTGGAATGTATCAAGTTTTTGTCTATTATAATAGCTATGGAGGAAATAAATGTCAGAAAATTAATAATTTCAAAATAGACGATAAAAATCAACCTATTAAAATCATTAACTTCGAAAAACTGGGCATAAATTGTTATGAACGAGAAAGAAATCAAGATTCTACTCAGTTGCAAGAAATTGAAGAAATAGAAACCTCAAATCAATCGCAAAGAATAACTAATTATTATAATGATTATGATTTCGTGAGAAATGGAAAGTTATATAGAGGAAAACTAACTGATGATACAGGCGAACCTCTCCCTGGTGCGACTGTCATAATAAAAGGAACAAATCGTGGAACAGTTACAGATTTGGAGGGAAATTATTCGATTATTGCTCCTGTGGGAAGTATATTGGTTTTTCGTTTTGTGGGTTTTGAATCCGTAGAAAAAACTACTACCCCTTATGATATTTGGCTTGATGTAAATATGAATGAATCAGTAGAACTGCTAGAATCTGTTGTAGTTGCATCTTATGGTTTTGAAAACATAAGAAATGCTAACTCTTATTCTGTATCTGAAATAAATCTTGTAGATGCTTTGAGTGGTAGAGTAAGTGGTGTACAAATTTTAGGTAATAATAAGAAATTACAATTATTACAACTATCAAATTCATTAAATCTTGAAACTAAAAATCTTGATTTAGAGGATTCTGTTACCCAAAATAAAAAGAAAAATATTCGAAATTATTTTACAGATAATGCCATTTGGCAGCCAACTTTAAGAACCAATAAAAAAGGAAAAGCAAGTTTTGAAGTTACCTATCCAGATGATATTACAAGTTGGAAAACACTTGCTATCGCTTATGGAAAAAAGAATAAAAACGGTCAAGCACTCGTTCAGACCAATTCTTTTCTGACACTTTCGGCACAGCTTTCACTTCCTCGTTTTTTGGTAGAAGGCGATTCGGTCAGAATTATTGGAAAAATAGCTTCGTATAGTAGTGATTCTATCAAAGTCAAAACGTATTTTGACCTAAAAGAAAATGGCAAGAGTAGAGAAAATGGGGAAAATAAAATACAGAAAGTAGAACGAAACGTTTTGTTTTCAAGTGTAGATTCTTTGCGTTTTAGTGTGGCTGATAATTCTCAAAAAACGCTTGATTTGTCTATTGATTCTCTGAATAAATTACAAGATTCTTTGACCGTTCAATATGTCATGAATGCTGATATTTCAGAAACGCAAGTTTATACAGATGGCGAAGAGCGAAAGATTCCGATTTTCAAAAAAGGATTGACACAATCAAGAGGATTTTTTGCTGTTTTGGAAGGCGATACAACACTAGACTTACGTTCTTTTAAAGATTCTGTTTCAAATCAAAATCCTGTCAAATTGTATGTAAAAGATAATATTTTGGAAGCAATGATTTCAGAATTGGAACACATTCAAAATTATGCGTATGCATGTAACGAACAAAAAGCCTCAAAAATTCGTGCCTATATGCTTGAAAAAGACATCAAAACGGCTCTAAATTTACCTTTCGAAAAGAAGAAACAAAAAGAGCTAGAAAGTTTAATTAAAAAACTTGTCGAAGCGCAATATAATGACGGTTGGTGGGGTTGGTGGGCTACTTCTGCGCCAAATGCTCACATGACAGCGTACATTTATGGAGTTTTGTTTGATGCAAAGGAAAAAGGTTATGAAATTCCTAGCGAAACTTTATCAAAAGCTGAAAAGGTTTTGAGAGATGATTTGTCTATACGAATGGAAAATGAGCAAGTAGAAATTTATACAGCATTAGCAAAGAACAAAACCTATCAAAAAATCTATAAAGATAGTGTCGAAAAGTTAGCTATTTCTCTGCAAATTCAAGAAGACACAGCAAAGTATCATTCGTTGCACAATCAACTTTCTATTTTGCGTTTAAGACAGTTGTATGACTTGTCTACTTCGGTTCGTATCTTGGAAGTGAAACAAAAAAAGACACTTTTTGGAGGAGTTTTTTGGCAAGAATACGATTACAGAGGATATTATTCTTTATTTCAAAATAATGTACAAACGAATCTTTTGGCGTATCAAATTTTGAGAGATGCAAAAGGAAAAAATACGCATTCTATTGATTTAGCAAAGGTTCGACAGTATTTTCTTGAAAGTCGTAATCAAAATGGATATTGGAGAAGTACGCACGAATCAGCAAGTATTTTGTCGACGATTTTACCAGATTTTGAGTCAAAAAGTAATACTACTACAAAAGTAGAAATAACAGCAAACGACAAAGCACTAAATACAGAAAATGAGTATCTTTTTTCTAAAGAAAATCTACCAAATCAGTTAGTCAAAAAAGGACTTGCACCTGTTTTTGTGAGTTTGTCGCAAGAATATTTTGTTCCTCAAGTAACTCAAAAGACAAGCGACAATTTTTATATCAAAACGTATTTTAAAGATAAAAATTCTGAACAAATAACGGAATTAAAATCAGATTCTATTTACATTACAGCAGGAAAACCTATTGCTTTGACTATTGAAGTAACTGCAAAACAAGAATCTGAATATGTATCGATAGAAGTTCCAATTCCTGCAAGTTGCGTATATGGAAAAAATCCGTATTCATTTAGACAAAATTATTACTATTATTACAGAGGAATAGAAACGTACAGAGAAGAATTTAAGCAAAAAACAGCTATTTTCTGCACCAAAATGCCTATCGGAACGCATACTTTTGAGATTATTTTAGAACCTCGTTATTCGGGGGTTTTCACGCTCAATCCTGCAAGTGTGGAGTTGATGTATTTTCCAAGTGTTAAGGGAAATGAAGGAACGAAGAAGGTTTTTGTGGAGTAAAACAACTCTTCAACTTTGACTGTCCTTTCAGAAGGCTGTCAATAGTTGGAAAGGTGCAATCTTAGTTAAACTATTGTCAGAGTTATTTTGGGTTACCAAAAAACTACTGACAAAGTTTTTATATTAATTTGTAGAGATTATTTTTCTTGTAACTGTTTTATTTTCAATACTTTACAAGTCTTTTGTTTTGCAAAAGGGTATTCCATTTAACCCACAACT
>Ga0210025_1002524_pt1 | contig 17708 bp, 13 predicted proteins | sample CryGeyme20150102_FD_183989 | JGI IMG/M metagenome (GOLD analysis project Ga0210025, IMG submission 183989) | Groundwater microbial communities from Crystal Geyser aquifers in Utah, USA - Crystal Geyser metaG 2015-0102 (SPAdes) (version 2) | ecosystem: Environmental > Aquatic > Deep subsurface >...
CCTGTTTCTGAGTGGGAGACGGGATGGGGCATTTCGGGTCATTCCGGTGACGTCGGATTCGGGTCTCCTTGTCTCACGTTCCCTTCGGCTGGCTCTGAACCATGTAGGCCTTCTACAGTAGCTACTAGCTACGTAGCTAGCTAGTACCGGTAGGTCGATGATGTTCGCTGTCGTCGCGATGGTATTATTGCTAGTATGATGGGGAGTAGAGGTCTACCTACTGCTGCACTATTAAGTCTACTACTCACATTCCGGTATTAAAAAGATGGAAGAGCTTCATGATGACAAGCAAGAGAAGAGTGTAAAGTGTAAAGCATGACAACCCTCTGGCAAGATTCTTTCGACAAGCCAACCTTTCGGCAAATGTTGCGGGGAATACCTTTGAAAACCCCTTCATCATCCCAGTACCAAACCTCTTGGCGCGAGAAGACAACTAATACTGACAAAAATCTCACACGACGTGCCGATAAAAAATCACAACAATCTCCCACCGTGGCAAAACGTGTTGCATCATCCTTCTCTATTCTCCTATTAATAGGTATTATGCCATTTTTATCCAGAACGTGCTGTGCATTGTCGCACCAACCACAACCCACGACGCTTTCCTTTGACCAATTTACCTTTGCATCCAACGGAGTTTGTACCAACCCATCGACGTTTGTGCATTCCACAACAACAAGGACAACACCAGAAGACACTGATTCACCATCTGCGCACAGAGCGTTCACCATGCGCAATGTTCCAGGTACTGGAGACTGTATGTTTCAAGCTGTCATATTGGCGTCCTTGACCTCCATGGGCCTGGGCGGCAACGATGTTCTGCTACGGGCCATTGCCAGAGAAACACGAGCTGTGGTAGCCCAAGTATTACAATGTCCCAACGGAAATCTAATCATTGAAGGAAATCGATTAGTCCCAGCACGTGATTTATGGATGTCAGCAGCCAAACAGGAAGGTTTGTCACCGCAAGAATATTTGGAAAAACTACAATTGGAAGGACGGGGGGGAGGGCTCTACGGGGGAGGTCCAGAGCTTACCGTTTTGTCAAACGTGCTGCGACGACCGATTTCTGTGTACGAACTGGATCCCACCGCTTCTACTTCTAGCAGTACGGAAGCGAAATCATCCTCCAATAATAGCAGCAGTTGTCCAATTGTATGCAAGGGAGTCTTTGGTATGCCACGCTTTGCAGATCCTTGTGCCTCTATTCCCAATTCAGCTATTTTATCAGGACTGCAGCCAGGTGCTTATTCATGGCATTTGCACGTTCTGGTTTCGGATGTAGCCTCAACAGGCACAAAACATGCTTGTGTCTTGCTACCACAAGATGTAGGCATGAACACTTCTTCACACAACACTAAGACTAGGCAGGAGAAGCAATGATGCACACCGACAAGTGTATTGGTTTCTCCCGACACGATATACTACTTTCTAACGATTTTTGCTATAAAATACGCCTAATCCATGTAATCTAAATCACGGAAGAACAGCCACTGCTCCAAGCCACAACACAAGGTACCCAGAACATTGCTGATGCACCACATTCTCCATGGAAACGGTTGCTTTTTGCCTTCTTGAACACATACGACAGCCTTGGCGGCGGCTCTTCCGGATAGGGCTGCTGTATGCACAAATCCGTACTCGGATCCACCTGGCGGGACGTGCTCACCGGCGAAGAATACCTTTGAATCCAAAGGCTGGTGCAGAGTAAACATGGGCGCCATTCCCCTCCGAAAGGAGGAGTAATTTCCACCTACATGAGGTTCTGCGCTCCAATTCATAACAACTCCTTTGATATAATACTGGGTAGCTTTCCCCTGGTAGGCTTCATCTAATTCTTGCAGCAGCGTCTGCAATATGTCATCATCGTTCATAGACACATATGTTTTCGCCATGTCTCCGTAGGCAAAGACTGCCAATACATGTTGGTGCTTGTTGGAATGGAGAGCTGATTGGTCGTAAAAGTACATTTCACCGTGACTTCGCTTGTGCTTCTTGTGAACGTTAAAGTTTTTGTGGTAGAAGCATTCAGAGAACTCTAAGAAAGCCTTGAATCCCGGTTCAAATGTAGCATTTGCGATGGCTCGTTGTTTTTTTACGGGAAGAGGAGGATGGAACTGAATCTTCTCTTGTTGCAAAACGGAGAGACTCACTGTGCAAATGACTTGATTAGCGCAAAAGGTTCTTCCATCTTGGCAGGTCACCTTGACGATATTATTGTTGCTGTCTGCGCCGTAATCAATCGCCTTGACAACACAACCGTAGTGAATGGCATCTTGGGGAAGAGTTGACACGATATATTCACCAAAAAAGTCATGCCATGTCGAATTGACAAACTTCCAAAGGTACTCGTACTCAACCGAGACTGTGACTACCCAACCTTGACGCTTACGCCATTCATGAAATGGAGCAAATTGATATTGTTTGGTGTTGATTCTGCGTAGTTTGTCGTTTATTTCTTCGTCTTTGGTATCGACAATATCTTTCAAGATGCGGTTAGGATTTCCATGAATCCATTCAGCTCCTAGATCGATGGGAAAGTCGGCAAAATTTGATAATTTTCTTATTCGTCCACCGAACATATTATTGTTTTCATTGTGAGCTTCCAGAATTTGGACTTGCATATCTTTGTTGTGACGTTTCAGATCGTAGGCAGCCGTCAGGCCTGCAGCACCGGCACCGATTACAATCACACTACTGTTGCAAGAAGGATCAGACGTATTCGTCATGCTAGCGACATTGTTACTTATTTTTTGACTTGGCTTACGTAGAAGGAGACTTCTGAAGTTGCAACAAAACAAAGTTATTTATTACTGTATTTTTTATCTTCTCGCAAAGAAAAGATGAGGGATGTATCAGAACGAAAACGGGAACGGAGCAGACAATAGAGATGAAGCAACATTAAAGGATCAAATGTGCGTTACACAATATCAGATATGACTCTATCTTGCTGTTGAGTTCGAGATCGATATCATGCAAGATTGCTTCCTCGCCAGCTATGGTCGGTTACTTATTCGCTGTGTTCTTTATGAATGAATTTGAATTTTCTTGGTCCTTTGGCTACAGTCGTACCAGGGTAAGAAAATAAAAAATAATATTAATACCAGGTACTATCCAGACCCAGGTAAAAATGTATTCTATTCCTGTATATTCCATATTCTTCTATTGTAATACATGTATTCTAGGAGCAAACTATTATAATACATGTATTCCATCTACTGCGAATAAGCATAAATCTATTCCAACAAATAGGAATATCCATATATATTAATATTCTTTTACTACTAACTTACTTTGTCAGAGCACAAACTTGCCCTAATAGTGTGGCTGTGGCTGGTGTCCATGGTGGCTGATCGTCGGCTCATTCCTCATGATCATAGAACGTGTCATCGTCTTGCGCTAGTTCTTCTTGCAACTCGTCTTCTTTCATCTTCATTGCCCTCGCAACTGTAGAGGCATTCCAGAAAGACTTGTTCTTCTTCAAACAATAAAGAAGGGCTTCAAACAGAATAGGCGACATGCCTCTCCGGTGTGGGAGCATGATGTACTTTGCTTCCAAAAAGAGCCTCTCACAGCAATTGGAGGTAGCACAAATGATGGTACCAACATCAATGTAGCCCTTTGTTGACTGTTGCTCTTGCTGCTGCTGCTGTGTGGTGGTAACAACAACCTTGCGACGCTTGTTCGAATTCATCTTTAGCTTCTCAGCCACTGTAAGTACCTGATCTTCATCACCAGAGAGGCTGCCATCATCCGTGTCTTCATCACTGTTTGCAGCAGGCTGCTGTTTCTTTAACTTGATGCAAGCTTCAGCTTCCACTGCACTGAGTGCTTCTCCAGTGCACCAGCCATGATCTTCAGGATTCCTGATTCAAAGTCAGCGAAGTCAACAATTTCTGCCCTTGGATGAAGATAATCGGACATGACTTGATAGCTTTCACACTCCAAAAGAGTATCAAACTGCTTCCTGCAATGACCAAGGTCCATTCCCTTTGCTTGAATCTCCACCGTGATCAACTTGAAGACTGCAAGATGCTCAAAAGCGTCTCGTACCCGTAAATTTTCAGTGACACTGAGGCAATACGGAAGCAGGGCCTTGATCTTCTCAAGCTGTTCCTTGATGCGAAAGTATCTCTCAACCATTGTGAAGATAGACGTCCAGCGTGTCTCGTTCATCTGTTGAGCTCGCAGCTCTTTTCCATATGCATGAAGAGTAAGATGACGAAGAGTGTGAGCAGCCCTCAAATTGCACGCCTTAGTACTCATCAAAGTGGACAACTTCTTAATGGCATCCATCAGTCCAGGCTGGTCTTCCATCCAGTGTTTGACAGCCAAGTTAAACCGGTGCGAAGCACAGCCAACAAGAGGAATACCCCATTGTCTGGCAAGACATTTGTTCGTATTGCAATTGTCTCCTATGATACAAAGAATGTTGGCCTTGGTTAGTTTGTACATCGCAATAGTTGAATCCAACAGCTCCTCGTGCGCAGCAGCATCCATTGCACCATCTTCGTCTAGAGTAGGCTGCATTGCCAACAACACCTCCGAATAGTTTCCACTGTCCGGATGCTTATAACCTGCAAAGATTGCAATATAGTGGGTACTCGCGCCATCCGCGGTCCACCCATCAAGAAGCAAAGTAAGAAAGCCAGCTCTTTCCAACTCTTGCGCAATCGCATCAACAACCAAGTTAGACGTTGCCAAGATGTACTTCCGGATTGTTTTGATACTGAAAGGACGATATGCTTTTGCAAGGTCTCTTGTGATATCGTTTTCGATTTCAGACAGAGGCATATTGCGACAAGCGAGCCAACGAATCCAAGTGAATGCCCGGAGCTCTGTGTTGCTGGTGGTGACAAAGCTGTTGATGGCCTGCTGTACAAGAGCCTTGGGCTTCCTATCTTCAGAAAGGATATTACCCTTCTTGTCAACAAAGCAACCAACCTTCTTTAGATGCTCTAGCAGATCCGATTCATAACTTTTTCCAACACACGCGGATGCATGACACCTTAAATTGGTGTAGCCTTCTTTCTGGCTTAGCTTCTCTGTACCGCACTTCTTGCATTGCCAACTCTTTTGTTTGCCATTGTCGTCTTGAACTGGAGTAAAAAAGAAGTCAGCAATTGCTTTTCCTGGAACGCTACTAGTACTAGTCGGACTCATTTTTCAAGCAAAAATGGCAGTAGAAACACACAACAACAGCACTCACTCGCGCCCTTTCATCAGAACAACAAAGATACAGGAAAAACAAGGCATTCCTGCCGGCGCAATCCGTCATTGTTGGCTCTTTCATGGATAATAGTTGGTTTTGATGTTTTCAAAATAGAAAAAATGACAGATTCCACGATAGAAACTGCCGTTAGAATGGGAATGCGCGCATGATCTCCATGCGTTTAGGCATACAAAGCTAAAAATTTGTAGGCGTACTTGCTTAAAAGGGGTACATTCTAATTACAAATTTAGATAGAGAATATATGGACGGGCTTGCTTTGTAAATAGAGTAAATACATTCTAAAAGTGTGGGATTACCGTATATATATTCTTCAAGTCTGTAGGTAAGAATACATATGAATATATATTTTCCTAGGTCTGGTACTATCCTACTCCTAAAATATTTTCAGAAGCCTCCGTCATTTTAGTAAATTAAAGACCTTGGACTAGCAAGAAGACGAAAGAGCCAGAGGTACCAACTTGAGTAGTAGAGGTAGCAAGGAGAGAACACTTTCCAGAGATATTAAAAAATGACAATTCTCCAAAACAAGATGATGGGTCATATCTTGGTGGTATTTTTCTGCACCATTCCCTTTTTCCAATCTCAGCGAATGTACCTGACTGCAGCAGCTGCAGGACAGGTGCAACAACAACAAAGGCGTGCCACTGTGGCGAATGAAGCCGGCGTGGATATCGATGTCTACTGGATCCATCCTGGAAACAAGGGCATTCACAAAATGACCAGCGAAGGCCAAGTCATCAAGTCGGGCAGCAACATGGATGTGAATAGTTTTGCCGGGCACGAATTTGAAATCCACGAAGTACCCAATGCCTTGGGAGAGTGCGAAGGAGCAGCCGACAAGACGTGTCGACGAGTTATTTTTCAAGTCAGCGATAGTGATTATCAGAGTACGTCGTATTGTGATATTACTACGTGTGTGCAATTTGGCCCCTCTGTATGCAGAAAAAATACGTTATGTATTGATGAATGAACGTCTGATTCTGATTTTTTTAAATTTTTCTTCAACCTTTCCACATTTCACTTGCTATTTCTTTCATATGCCTTGACCTGCATCTTCTCATGCCAACAATTTATTCTGTTCCACTATTTGATTTCACCGCGGCTGCATGGATATCTTCAAATGTCGCACCATGCCACACTACTACTGCAACAACAGAAGTATACATCACTCCAACATTCGAGGCTGTTATGGAGGATTCGACTTTGAAAGTCAAAGCTCAGGCTGGTGATCTGATTCAACACTGCTCGAATCAAGCCAAACGTTCCGTGACTTCCGCTTCTCCGACTCCCAGTGAAATGGAAAACTCCATGAACACCCTGCTGAAATGTGTCGAAGATGGTGTGGCACACAACATAATGGAAGCTCAAGAAGAAGTTGCCTTTCAAGCTTCGGTCCGCCGAGATATGGCAGCCAAACTCGAAAACTATACCTGCGACGATCCCAATTCCGAGACGAGTATTCCCATTGCCGAAGAAATCTGGAGCGGGGCAGCCGATAGGGAAGATAGACCCGTTCTCATCATGCACGACCGTCCTGCCTCGAAAATTCATGTAGTGAAGCATTTTATCGATATGGAAGAGTGCGACGCCATGGAAGAGGCTGCAAAGCCGATTCTCCACAGAGCGACCGTTGCGGATGGATCGGGTGGTAGCAAATTTAGTGAACACCGTAAGGCCATGCAGGCGGGAATCAAGGTTCCATGGGAGAAGGAGGCAGAAGGCGACCCCATTGCTCGATTGTCGCGGAGAGTGTACGACTATGCCAACCACGTTTTGAAATTGGATTTGAAAGAATACGGACAAGAAGATTTGATGAGCATTCAATATTTTGGCCGGGGAAAGAATGACACAGTCCCGGATCGATACATGCCGCACTGCGATGGCGACTGTACGGGGCTGGAACACAAACATGGCACTCGGATGGCAACAATGGTGGTTTATTGGTACGTGCTCTTGTCAATTATGATTGGAAATATGAATCGATGGTTGATGAACGATCGCCAAATCACATCCTGCACTATTGTGCTTCTAACGCATTGACTCCAACGTTTTAACACGCACTGCCTCGGAACATAATCAAACATGAATCTGCAGTAAAACACCGTCACTTGGAGGGCATACAAATTTCCGAAATGCTGGCGTGCATGTGAAACCAGAATTTGGTAATGCCATTTTTTTCTCCTATATTGACCCGGAGACGAAGGTAATGGATACTGGATTCACGGAGCATTCGGGATGCCCCGTCTTTGAAGGAGAGAAGAAAATTGTAACCCAATGGATTCGATACGGAGTGGACGCGGAAAATCCTTGGGATTCCTTCAATACACGTACGCATAAAATGTTGTCTTTGTTCCCGCTTTCCTGAGTTATTATATTCTTGCACCTAACAGACTTGTTTGTTTGTTTTTGAATTGAAGTGGGAATCAAGAAATCGCAAGAGGGCGAATACTGAAAATTAGGTAGATGAGTATGCAAAAGCAATCCTAGTCCCGATATTGCCCTGCTCCCCGTACTGACTCTAAGGATAAATGGATTGTTGTTGCAGGAAGTAGTATCGTCGATTGTAAGCTGGAGATTGGTACTACCGAGACATTACTCAGAGAGAAACTAATTAATTACTACTGTGAGTTTCCATTCTATTTAAAAGAGATGCCGCTTTCACCATGTATTCCTATGAATGAAGGAACTTTCCAGCAGGTTCTACTACAATACTTGTCCTAATTTTAGTACCAGTAGCGTCGACCAATACTCCTGGAGTACAGATCGGCACAAGTCTCAGTTTTTCCCGGCGGCCGCCATATCAATCCACCCTGTCAAAGTATTCATCGCGTTTTTTCCAGTTTTTGTCAATGTATGCTTGCACCGTCTCTTCGTCCTCTGACTTTCCTCTTTGATGGTAGTGATCTCGGACGCAGTGTTCTGTCGATCTGACGATAGCTTCATGCGAAATTGTTGGTACTGTGTTTTCGACAACGTACATAATACACTGATCGAAAAGATCCTGTTCCGGCTGAAACGAGTATTGAAAGGAATCGGGGTCCGACTGTGCTGTCGTATCTCTTGTATGGTCCTTTACGTTGCCGTTTTCTAACTTTAATGTAAAGTCCGGTGAAATTGTGACGTCTAGAAGCCATGTGAAGATGTCAGATTTAAATAGATACTTCGAAGAGGACAAATTTAAACAGGCACACAGATAACATGGAACGCTTTCTTTGTTCGGCAAGACAGGATATATCCGATAACAACACGTACCAAGTTCTTCATCTGTCACCCTAAAGGTGACACTCCGGGACCCATCACTCCGCCGAATGAGAAATTGGTGAAAGACGCTGGCACTAAAGTAAGGAAGTGGACCATCACTTGGGATGGAGGAGTCGCTCATTGGAACCAGAGACGACTCTTCGGAGTTGACCCAGAAGAGGTCCACATCACCTCCACTTTGGTTGAGAATGCGCATCCTAGCTGGAGTCTCGTTTCTACCAAACAGTGCCATAACACAAGCCTCATTGGTGGTCGTCATGCCCTGAAAGTTGGAGTTTAAAATAAAAATATCTGAAACACGGATATTTTGGCGAGAGGCTTGGTTCAGGCCCAAATTGTTCTGCAAATGGGGGATATTAATGGGGGATATTCTTTCGACCCACAACAGTTTGGTAGTACTTACTAGCCTGTACAGCATTTTGTGGGACTTTCATTACCCGAAAGATTTCACTCTTGCACTGCATATCACCAGAGTGCTTTGCGCACTCTTCTTGGACCTGGTGTAACTCGACCCTGTCATTGACATTGGCCTGGAATGTCAACTTTGTGTTGGCTGGCAGGGGACCAGTCTGCTCGGGGACGAAGTCGCCATTTATCAATTTCATATTGTTCAACCAAACAATGTCCACTTTGAAAGCACTATCGTTCACAAAGTGCACTGTGATAGGACCTCGCTGCTGGGCTGTTACGAAAAAAGTAGTAGCGTACCCGAGGAAAAGCGTTAAACCGAGCCAGAGCGACCAAATTGGCAGGAAAGCTCGGTAATTCCTTTTCGTAGCATACGTAGCACTGGCCATGACCAACTGTCTTTCAAAACCTGTCTATATCTGTTCAATCAATCAAATAATTGCGGAACTGCTATCTCCGTCCAGCCATAACCAAAATTTGAGAGGCTGTCAAAGTAAGTTCCTAGCAGGCTGTTAAACGTATTATTATTTCGAGTAGAGTAAGAAAAATAATGCCAACTGTTTTTATGGCTTTGTGTTCGCGGCCAGAAAAGATACAGTTATTAGAGTTAAGGCTAATTATACTAGAGTGTGCAATAGCGTAGCTTCCCATCGGATGGGGCTGTCGGGGGTGGTCTTTATTACGGTACTTGGAAAGGAATAATAAAACAAATGAATAGGTGGCAGCACCGCCTGATTTGCATTCTACTATCTAGACCTAGTACTACAGATGGATTGTACCAAATGGCTCTCCCCCGTGAACCCAAAATATATAAGTAGCCCCAATCGACAAAAATATTTCCCCATTTATCAAATAAATCATCTCCGGCCATAAAAGACGCTTTCAAAATGAACGCATTTCGTACTCCATTGTCCCTCTATAATGCTCTGTTCTAATCCTCGGATATAATGACATCCCCCATTCTGGACTGTAAATCGGTCCCAATTGTAATGACTGTGAAAAAGACAGGAGGATCAAACGGGAAATACATCTTGTATCAGTGCACGAAAAAAGCTACAATGCCTCGCAACTACCATTGTCATAACCACAAACACACAAGTCTGAAATGACTCACTTGGATCATTTCCGTAGTTTTTGAATCTCGTCGACCGACATGGTTTTCCGGACGACTCGAGCTCACAGTCTCCCGTCTCGACCAACATAAATTCATTGTTTACCCACGACTCTAGCTTTTGGCTTTTTGTTTCTGGGATGGTTGTCATTTTGGTGGGAGTGCCATCATGATCTACCCAAAACATATCCAAGGCAACACCGGAACGATTTTCAATCACCATGGAAGTTTCCAATAGTTCTCCCAAATAGGCCCGGGCTCTCAATTCACTGGTTTCGAATACGGCTTCAAACTTGGAAGTTATGTGAACCACGTCTGTTTTGCAACGAAATATGAAAATGATTTCGCAGTATTTTTTTTGTGGAGAGAAGCAGACATGGTAACATTATTTGTAAGTGAGATTTTCTTGAATTGCTTTTGCTTTCCCTGTAGAAACAAAAAACAAACAAACAAACAAACAAAACCAAATGATCGAATAATCCGTTGATTGCTTCATTTATTTTTATTTTTGCACTTACTTTCGGTGGGAACATCACTGATCACTTTTACGAATACTCTGCGACAACGTTGATCTTGACTGGCGCACTCTCCCGTATCTTTGCTGGGAGTTTCTCGCAGTTCCAGTATCTGATCGACGTACGCGTTATAGGGTCTTACAGACCGATATTCCAAGGTTTCCAAATTAATTTTAGTCTCTTGTTGATTCTTCGGGTCGGTCCAAAATATATCGATATTGCTTTTGCTGTCGTTGACAATAGTGATGGAGGCCCGGATACCGTTTTCACAGCTGCCTTCTTGTTGCTCCTCTATCCATTCCGATGGAGGCATTTGCTGAGATTGAATTGCTGTAGCTGTAAGGACAATTTGAAGTATGACGAATAGTACACGTCGTACTATCCAAGTCGAGCGATGAGAGGAAGCATACTTTACTCTGCCGTGCATGCTCATCGAGGCACTTGTGAACATTTTGGAATTGGAAGTACAGACGAAGCAGGGAAACTAGCCGAGTACCAGGCACCAGGTACCAGAAGTCATGATGTAATAATAATCCGCCTTTTTTTTTATTTTTTCTTGTTGTTGTGAAGATCTTTTTGTTTGAATCAATGTGCGTCCACATCTGGTTCCACAGTCTGAAATAACAAAGAATATGCATAAGCCTTTTTATCAGAAAGCATCCTTTCTTCAATCAATGCAGCTATGTCCAAAGCTCCCGACAATCTTAAAAGCAGTCCCTTGTATTCGTGAACAACATGCCCCTGTGCACGAGGAGTTCGTTGCCAAATGCCGCATGCAAAATGCATGATGGACAATAAAGCAATTAAAGTGGTGAACAATGGATCAGAGTACGAATATGAAATAGGCAAAGCACTTATCTCCAGCAGTACAGCGACAAAAGTCAAGATCTGCAGGAAGAAGCTTTTTGATGATATCATGAATCAACAACAGCAGCAGCAGCAGCAGCAGCAGCAGCAGCAGCAGCAGCAGCAGCAGCAGCAGCAGCAGCAGCAGCAGCAGCAGCAGCAGCAGCAGCAGCAGCAGCAACAACAAAGGGAATATAGCCATGGCCATGGCCGTCCTTCTCGAAGAATAGGCGGCGAAATCATGCCCGGAAGATTGCATACGATCGATACCACACCTCGACCAATTTTTCGTCCTCCTAGTCTGGAATTGAATCTTCCCTCTTTCACTGGTGGATCTGAGGAGCAACAAGAACAACACGATCATTCACAGACAGAGTATGGGGGACGAGGCCCACAAGGATCGGAGTCAACGTCTGCATCCTCCTCAGGATGGCATCCTTTCTTTTCGGGGAAAAACAGCAACAACAGCGTAAATATTGCAGTTCCTCCCTCGTCGGGTCTTCAAAAAACGACAGCTGCTGGTGAAGCTGTCCAGGACTACAATCCCAGGTGTAGTACGGCTGAAGAGGAGGGCAGCAGTAGTTGTAGTGCGAGTAACAGTACGAGAGCTGATACAGTTGGCGACACGGCAAACAGTAGTGCAGCGGCAACGACGTCGACCGTTAGCAGTGATTCGAATCGCCGGAACCCGCTCAAACAATCCAAACATCGTCAAACCCAACGTCGATGGCGCTTTCGACAAGGCGTGCACCAAGCAGGCATCACCTTGGGTGTCCTAACAGAAGGTGACGTCGAAACCGAACGAACCAGTCACATAACGGAAGAAAACTTTGATGCAGACTTTGAAGAAGAAGGACATAGCTTTTGGCAATCTGCATGCTGCCAGTTGGCTCTGGTTTCCCTGCTGTGTTTTGTCTTTATCTCGCTAGTGACGGGAGTTGCCGTGTACATATTGGGAGGATTTTCTTCATCGTCAACCTCATCTGATCCACAAGAAAGAACTCCTTCTTTGCCCGTGGATTGGGCATGGGATCCTAGTATCTTGGAAGGACCTGTTCGTCCAGTACGGGCGCTGTTGCCAAGCTTTACTTTGGCTGCAATGGAAGCAGATCCCGAAGGTCCTCAAGCTCGAGCCGTGGCCTGGATAGAAAATCATCCTTTGGAACTAGCCATGAAGGAGACCTTTGAAAATTGGAAAAAGGTTCAATTGGTGGCCTTGGCGTCTTTTTTTTATGCCTTTAATGGAAAGGATTGGCCTGAAGACAAGAAGAAGGATTGGTTGTCCTACGATAAGGACGAATGCTCATGGGGAGATCCAGGTGAAGATGGAAAATATATTGGGGTTTCTTGCCACATGAACGACCCGAGGAAGGTCGGACGCTTTCGAGAGCTCAATCTCGATTGGTTCCTTGGATTTGGTTTGGTCGGCTTTCCAGACGAAATCGAGGGAAGCCGCATGCCACCAGAAGTTGTCTTTCTCACGCATTTGGAGTCACTAGGTTTGCTGAATTGTGGCTTGTCCGCTGTTCTGACGCAACTTTTACCTCCGACCTTGCCCCAGTTGCCATCGCTTACCCGACTGAGCTACCGATTCAATAACATCAAGGGCACCATACCGGCCATGATTGGAGCACTGACGAACTTGAAATATCTCAGTTTTGGCAGCAACTATGTAACAGGAAGTCTTCCCAAAGAATTGGGTGGCCTGACAAATCTGGAGGAACTCTTTTTGTACAGCAACGAGCTTCAAGGGAGTATGCCTACAGAACTTGCTCGTTTGACGAAGCTGCGGGAGTTTTCAGCCATTAGCAATGGGCTCACAGGTAGTATTCCAGAAGCTGTAGGCAACTGGGAGTTTCTCCAGTTTTTTTTCGTGGATCATAATCCAATGACAGGTGTTGTTCCTAGTGGAATTTGCCAGCTTCCCAACATGACTGCCATCTTGGTGCCATGCACAATCGATTGCGGCAGCAATTGCGGAGACCTGTGCGAATGCTTTTAGACGATTTTTTTATTTTATTTTGTACAATAGTTTGTATTGCGTTTACTTATACTGTGTAGTATCAAGTCTGGCTCTTCACTTCTTTACCTCCTCCTTTGCATTGGCAGTTGTACAAAGCTGTACTCCCACTGTACTCCCAGGAGTACGGTAGAAAAGAAATGCGGTTTTAAGTTTGACAGGAGAACCCGTAGATTAATAATTAAAAACCTCAAGTACTAGCTAGCTAGACTACTAGTAGCAAATTAAGCCCAGGTGGACTGCCATAGGACTCAGGAGTTAGGTCTTACTCTATTAGGTCGTGTGCCTATGCCTGCTTCCTATACACACACACCACTAGTCTCTTTACTCTAGTCATAATATTACTCTAATATTCAAGTAGTCTCCACATTAGCTTTTTACGGTAGTGCTCTGGGTCTGAATTTTGAAACGAAAGCAAAGAAGCGAAGAATCATCACACACTTTACTGGTAACTCACGGCATCGCCAAATCCTCACCGAAAAGAAGTACTGTAGCAGTCTACTACCAGTACCAGGTAGTAGTGTGTGATCTGTATTATTTTCTCAATCCAGTTGGGACATCAAGAAAAATCTATCTACCTTTCGGCACCTCTGCTATAATCTCGCATCAAAGCAGGAACCTCTGATTAATAAGTACTACGGTACAGCAAAAGCGAGTTGTTTATTCGGGGTACTGATTTCCTTCTCCCCAAGTCCTCTTTCGCACCTTTGGTTTGACATTATTTGACACCTGCATACGTTCACATTATTGGCCTGGGAAGTTTGATATACACCTTGCGACAAAATAATTCAACAATGCCGACCCAGTTTACATGTTCCAAAAATCATGAAATGAAAGCTGGGAGCGATCCAAACAGTACCGCGGGAAAATGCAGCATCTGCTTAAACACTCTTCTAGCAGGGGATGACAAGAACAATAAGAAAGAACCCTCTTCCTGTTTCGATTGCAATTTTTCTGTCTGCGACCGATGCTGTTTCTTGGTCGAGAAGCAACAACAACAGAAATCAGAGAAAGCAGTCGTATTGGAAGATCCTCTTTCGATGTGCCAAAGAGCTGACTATCTGTTGAACACTGAAGTGACAAACAACAAATCAGTTGCGAACACAGACGAACCTCTCAAGCTGTACCACAGAGCTCTGTCCATTCGTCTCACACTCTTAGGAAAAAATCATGAGGCGGTGGCGTCACGTATCGACTCTTGGCACCAGGCGTTGAAAAAACAACGCCATTATCTGGATTCTCTGAGTACGTACCAATGTGCTCTGCAAGTGTACGCAATTGACGACACAACAAACGACAATACAAGTAGTAGTAGATGTAGCAGTAGTAGTGCCGCCAAAAAAACAGCGAAAGAAATTCAACAAGAAATGCAGCAGTTAATGGATACAATGGTCGATGCGGCTAACTATTACATGATGCAAGGATTAGATTTACAAGCAAGACACATACGTAATGATGCCCTCTTGCAGTTCGAATGCTCTTATTCGTTACTGGCAGCAATTGTTGCTAAAGTAAATGAAGACAACAATAGCAAAAATCAAGGCAGTCATGGAAAAGATACCATCATGAACGACACTAGCAGCAGTCAGCTAAATGTGGAGCTAGCGGACCAATCGACCAAGGGAGACCCTACAGCAACGACAAATCCAACTGCGTTAGCCGATGACAGCGTCTCATCCTTTCCGTCAGAGCTGGAGCTTTCCCTGTCATTGTGTCATGTCTGTCGAGTGCTGGCAAGTATACATGTCAGTGCAAGTCAGTACGCTACTGCTTTACCTTTCTTGCAGCAAGCCAAAAGATTGCTTGAACGAGTCTTGGGCAAAGAGGATCAGAGAACTGTTGCCATGGCCAGTGATGTTGCGACACTTGAAGCATTGATGAAAAAGCTACAGGCGCCTCGCAGTCCCACTAAAAATCGTCCCAACAATCAGCAACACAAAGGACTACAGTCTTCCATAAAAGACGAAGGTGATATGGACGAGTCTTGTGGGCAACTTCTGAATTGGTTTGAACGCGACGACAATGCTGATATAAACAACAAAGACTCGAATGAGCCTAGGGCAGAAGATGAGAACAGCAGCAAACCTCTGGGGATAAGCGTACATTGGATTAAATGGGGATTGTGGAAAGAGATCCAAGAAGCCAATTTGGATCCAAACTCAAATGTGCAAGCCGTCATAGACGAAGTGATACTTCCGAAGCTGTCCGGTGAGTCTCAAACCTACTTGGACATTGTCGACAGAAAACATACAGGTCCTGCATCTGTGATGGTTGTGCACTCCAATCAGTGCACGGTGAGTGATTTGATCAACACTCTGGATGACTATTGTCGAACACATGAGTACAATGACAAGGGCGTCCATGTATGGCTTCATTATGTGTGTTTGCCTCTACCCGCCCAACAAAAAACTCCGCAAAAAGACGTGCAGGCCTTGACGGCAAACATTGGGTACGTTTTGGCCATCATGTCGCCTTGGTTCGATCCGAATGTCTGGAAAACACCCAGTTGTCTTTGGACAATTTATGTAGCTCGTCAAGTTTCTACGTGCAAATTGATTTTAGCGTTGCCCCCGGCACAAACAGCAGCTGTATCAGACGCTCTTTTGGGTGATCCATCGTTGCTTGTGGCCCACTTGTATAAGGCCTTGGATACAATACAGATCACTGAAATTTTACACGATGAAAACGAAAATGTTGACGAGAGCGATTTCACCCCAGCACAGAAGATCTTTCCTAGACTACATGAGATTTTTCGTCCGTGGATCCGAAACATTCTGTTGTCACAAGTCCATGAACACTGCAATACAGAGGAAGAGGAGATCCAGGCTATAGCATCCAATACTACTGACGACATGGAAATCCACCCATCGTCGAAATCTACCACAATCCCAACAGCATACGGACAGGCCGCACTGGATGTGTTTAAATTGCAGCTGTGCAACAAAGTAGGGCTGCTGTTTTGGCATTATGGTGAATACAAGGCAGCGCTAGAACTATTGGAAGATGCTCTTACCATGTCGGAGGCGATGAATGGAGAAACACACGACTCCACTGCAACTGTATACCAGAATATCGCCAACGTGCTGTCTGATATGGGGCGATATGAGATGGCCTTGGAAACGTACGAAAAGGTCTTGCAGATACAGCAGGGTCGCTTACCAGAATTCCACCCTAGACTTGCCGATATTTGTACTAAAATTGGAAATCTTCATCGTATCACAAGGAATTTGGACACTGCCATGGACTACCACCAACGCGCGTTGACAATGCACGGTAAGCTTCATGGTAACCACAATAACTTGTCGTCAGCAGATTCGTACAACGACATGGCCAATGTCTTTCTTGACAAAGGTGATCGAGATGCCGCTCTAAAGAACTACCGCAAGGCCTTAAAAATTCAAGAAGCCATTCTGGATAAGAGTCATCCATCACTGGCAACAACTCGCAACCTCATTGGGATGGCACTAAAACGACGCAGGGATTATGATGAAGCATTAGGTGAATTCAACGCAGCGCTGGCCATCCAAAAAGAGGTACTTGGAGAAGACCATGTAGAAACTGCCATGACATTTGAGAACGTCGCATCAGTGATGAGCTCCCTGGATGATTTGGAGGGAGCTTTGGAGATGTACCAGAAGGCAAAGATCGTTTACGAGAAAGTCTTGGGTATATATCATCCATCGACAGCGACAGTACTGCAGGCTCTGGGAACTATTCAAAATGAGCTTGACAATGTAGATGACGCGCTACAGTGTTTCCGCGCTGCCCTGGAAATTCGCGAATCAGTTCTGGGTAAGGAACATCTTTCCGTGGCGGAAACATTGCGCAGCCTTGGCATCCTCTTGTTTGAAATCGGTGATTTGGATGATGCTCTGACAGAACTCCAGAAGTCCTACGAAATCATGGAGTCTCGCTTGGGAAGTGAGCACCGTACAACCAAAAAACTGGCAGACACCATCAATGAAGTGTTGGAAGCCTAATGTATGAATGCTGTCTGTGAATAATAAAGTGAAGTATAAAGTTATTATGTTGTAGATATTGCTAGTTGACGGAAAGGTCTAAATCGAATCTTTAGTAGCTATTCGTACTACATTAAGCAAATCGAATTCATTTTGAAATATTGATGTTTTTTTTTGGAGAACTTTGCTCTTGACGGAAAGATCTAAACCGAATCTCTACTAGTAGTACTGTAGCTACTTTTCATAATTCTTGTCTATTATTTCTAGTTCTAGCAAATCGAATTCATTGCTTGCTCTGGTAAAAAGTGAGAAAATGCAGCATTTAGACACGCATCATTTTGTTTAGTATTTGTCT
>Ga0210025_1002526_pt1 | contig 17707 bp, 18 predicted proteins | sample CryGeyme20150102_FD_183989 | JGI IMG/M metagenome (GOLD analysis project Ga0210025, IMG submission 183989) | Groundwater microbial communities from Crystal Geyser aquifers in Utah, USA - Crystal Geyser metaG 2015-0102 (SPAdes) (version 2) | ecosystem: Environmental > Aquatic > Deep subsurface >...
GTGACTCCTGTTTATGCCTTCTTTCCTCCCTCATTTTATCTCCTAGGAGCCTCCTTCTTCTCATGGATCAGGGTCTAGCAGAGGTCTCGCATTTTTTAGCTACGGAGCACTCTTTCATCCCAATTATGCTTCTCCTGCCGAGCTTTCTTTTCCTTGTTGACTCTCTCTTCCCTCTATTTGTTTTCCATGTACTCCTTCCCTTCCTCCTTGAAGCCCTCGTGGTCGAAGTTGAACTCTTCTCTGACGAACTAGCCAGTCAAGGGGTCTAATTTGACGTTTGTTTTAAACTGCTCAGTCTCTATGTGGTTTCCTACTGCCAAAATTCGGTCAATGGCGTGCTGTCTGTCCTCTTCGTCAAGCCACTTGTTTTATGATATTTCGTAGTAGTCCAGCTGCTAGTCAAAGATATTATTAGTGGTTGTTGACTTGTCTCTTTACACTAACTTGTTTTTGTGCATAATGGCCTTCGATCGCTCTAGAGCTGCCTCTTCTTGCTGCTGAGGAGTCAGGGTAGGGAAGTAGGTGGTAGTGTCGTCCAGGAATAGACCCTAAGGCCGAGTAACCAATTTACCGCAATAAAGACAGTTCCCTTCCCCTTCTAAGGCACAGACAATTTTTCCGCAGTTGAGGCAGTTGTTGATGAGCTCGTGCTTTTGGGCCATGCAGTCACATTTAGTTCTGGTGAGGTAGATTTCCTTGGGCCTTTGCTTCTCCTTTTTCATATTGATTATTATAAGGGCCCACTATAAAGAGGGAGGTTATATTTAATAAATAATAATGAGGTAGGGCCGCAAAAGGGAACCTGTGAAATTTCCACAGATAAAAGAGCGAATGAACATGTTGGGAGGACCCTCTATCAACCGCTCCCTCAAGCTATAAAAAATAAACCGGCAAAAGCACATCGCCCTCATCGACATCAACAAAATCAATAAAATAGAAAAGGAGTACGCCCAAATCACCAAAAGAAAGGAATAGCAGACCGGAGAATAGCATAGGTAGCCAAAGAAAGACGAAATGAGAGAGTCTAAGCTGCTATTGATAAAGAATATCTAGCGACAGCCCAAGAGAAACAACCAGCTCAACATGCTCAGCAGTCTGGTCGAATACTCCCCCAAAATGAAGGCAGCAGTCATAAATGCTAACAATCTGAGCCACTCCCCTTCCCGTCCCCGCAAGATGGAAAAGAAGAAACATTCGGAAAAGAGTAACACCGCCACTCAATACAAACAGCCAGAAGAGCTGATGAAGGTCGACTTCGTGAAGCTGTTCATTGTGGAGGAGCTGCTCTACTATATATCAAAGACAGTACAGCATTTGCTAGGTAGAATGAAAGAGTGAAGTAAGAGATGGCCGGCTTCTGCAAGTTCTACAACGAGAACAACGATGAGGATGCTGTGGCTACGATAGGATTTGTTCTTCAACGCAGCTAGGACTATCAAACGGCAATCTTTCTGTAAAAACTGGCCTTCTATGTGTTTTTGATTCTGGGGACAGACGCAGACATCCAGTAGGAGGCCAGCTTCCTCCTCAACTCCCTCACTGACTACATCCACACCAACAACCTCATCATTTTGGACGTATACCTGACCTTACCCAGCTGCTTATGGAAATCATAGATATCGAAAAGTTTCCTCTCTCCTCGCAGTTCCACGTCTACAACACTCTTCGCTTTAACTAGGACAGGAGGAAGATAAGGCACGGAGAGGACAAGATGGGCCTGGTCAGTAAAAATAATAAGCATCTTGTCGAAATCATTCGCTCTATTGTCAACAACTGCGGATTCGAGTCCCTCAAAACCTTTGTCTTCGAGATCCTTACAAGCACGGAGACAGATCTGAGCGACAAGATCAGATAGGTATCGATGATGCTAGTATCTCTCGACAGCATCCTCACCAGCTCTCTGCACCAATACTCTAACAAACCCAAGCCTCCATTCCTTCCTCCCAACTAAGACCCCAATATTTATACGTTAGTGCTTGATATGGATGAGACTCTAATTCACACAAAGGAAATGAACAACGGTAAGTCTGTCTTTCTGGTGAGGCCCTACTGCCATTAATTTTTAGACGAAATGAATAAATACTTTTAGATTGTCGTCTTCACAGCCGCGGTGAAAGATTATGCCGACAACATTCTGGACTCCATCGATCCTCAGAAGAGAATATCTCACCGGCTGTATCGGTAGCACACGCGGATTGAGGATTTCGTCAGCATCAAGGATTTATCTATGATCGGAAGAGACCTCTCCAGGTCTATCATCATCGATAACATTGCCTCTAATTTCAAATTGCAGCCGAGGAACGGTATCGCCATCTCCACCTGGACAGGTCAGCCTGATGATATATCTCTATACAACCTCATCCCGGTCATGAGAAAGCTGGCTGTGGACGAGGTAAAGGATGTGAGGGACGGCTTAGAGAAGCTGTCGGAGGAGATGGAGGCCTTTATGAGCAAAGGTCAGGAGATAGTATTTGAAAATATCAGTCTGAAGGGCCTGTGATGGTGATAGTTTTTACTCTATCGATTCGTTATAAAGAACATGCATAATAACCCCTTCGCTCGGCCCTCCACCTACAGCACCATCAAGCGCAACAGAATTATCCGCTCCTAAAAAAGTATGCCCTCCACCATCCAGAATTCACGTAGGCCTCCAGCCGTGATCACAGAGATGCCAAAGAACACTTCAAGACATAAATGCAAGCATTGATCAACTCAACACCTGGTGAATAAAGTGCTTTCATTAGCTGCATTGATTAACTCAAATAGAGGTTGCTCCAAAGAAAGCACTCCCCAAATAGGAAGGCCACTCTTGAGGGCTGTTTTGTCCTTCAGCGCAAGAACTCATAAAATAAACATAAGCAAAGATCCAAAACCAATGGCGATCGACCCAACTATCAGTTCATCTCAAAGTCTATGAACCTAGTTCCTCAGAAAAACATAGTCTCCCCCAGTCTGATGGACCTACAAGCCATGAGAAATTAAGTCAAAAGACAAAAACACCTTTCCTGCGAAAAAAGAATCCCCACCGACAACCAACGATTCAGATATCAGGAATTTTCATAAGAGAAAGATAGGGGAGTGTACTTCGGGAGGAGTCAGAGTAGAAAATTCAAGCGCTCTTCGGAAGTGAGGCTAAGGTCCAACACTGAACAGGTCATTCACTCTGCCAAATACCCGTCTAGAAGCTACCACCATAGCCATAGTAGTCCCAAAAAAATCACCTTTGACCAACCTGAACTCAGGACCTTCCTTAATTACAAAAAAAATCCAAAAAATGTTGAAATATGTAACGACAACAATCTAATAAAGCAACCTCCAATGGAAGATAAGGAGGCCATTCCTGAAATAAGGCTCCTTCAGCCTGTCATCGACAACAACGAAAAAATAGGAGACCTCAGCACCATCGCCAAGGAGAAGGAGACTCTAAACTTCTTAGGCTAGAGTTGTGTAGGCATAAAACAAGAGCTGTCCCCAAAAAGAATACCCAACTCATCGAAGTTGCTGGAGTTCGTGGACTGGCGAACAAACTAGCTGAAAAATGCTTTTTCTGGTGGCAAGCAGAAGAAGCGAAAGAATGGCTTTGAGAAATTAAGTAAAATTTTTCCCAAAGGTTTTTTCATATGATGATGTAGATCATTTAAGAAACTTGAAGTGCTCTTTAGAGTTGGAGGCCCTTTCCATCATTGTTTTTTCAATGTTGCTGTTGATGGCCTTGGTGATCTTTTGCTCTTTGCTTACTATCGACTGCCTCTGCTCGGTCACCTCGGGTCTCCTGTCGGCAGGTGCTGAATAGGGAAAGATATACCATTTTTGCTGTGCTTGCCGTTGTTGGGCTTATGCTTTTTGTTCTGTGACTTTCCCTTCTTGATGGGCTTTCCTTTCTTTTTATTCTGCATTATAGTAATGTTATATACGCTAAATTATCAACAACGGTATTCACTATTCTAGAGTTCAATCAGTCAAAGAAGATGCAATGTAATGAGAACAACTGGAAAGGGAAAGGGACAATATGTTGAGGTATGATTGATGAACAAATAGAAAGGGTAGCATTTGATGAGGATGCTACTGGTGTTTGTGTTTGGGAGTGTCAGTATTTTTGAGAGGGAAAATTATTAAAGAATTGAGCTGGGTGGATGTGAGTAACACTTTGAATTCAAATTTAATTGTAAAAATATCAATATTGATGTAACTTTCGAAGCCTACAGGATTTTCCTCGCTTTGCATTAAGGAAGACAATTGTACGCCCACGGAAGCTAGCTCAGAGATCACCCTCGATCAGAACTCTCTGACAGACCCCAACCCTCCCTAGGAAGAAGTAAAACGGCTAGAGCCCAAACTCAAATACCGAAAGCTGAGACAAAAGCTTAACAGCATGGGCTTCCAGCATGACGACAAATGCCAAGTCGGGAAAGATCTCAGTAGTACCAAAAGGCAAAGAATATTGAAATTGGGCCTCGACCTCGAAAGACAGACCAAAATTCAAAACAGAGATCATGAGGCCATCGAAATTATTGCGAGGGACATCACCAAAGTCGTCGAGGCCAAGAAGGAGCTTGACTTGCAGATGCTGAGACAGTCTCGATTCGTGCCCGCCCTGTTCGAGTTGCTGGCGAAGGTTCCCAGTCTGCACCACAAAGAATTTTCCCAGCTTCTGAGGGGCCTCTAGCTGTGTAAGATAAAAGAGAGGTAGGTTTCAAGATCGTCCACAGCTTTGCCTCGGTGAGCACCAACCGGGACTATCTGATCCTTACAAACAGGCTGAACGGGCTGGTGTCATTCGGCAATTGGATATTGGGACGGGAGGAGAAAAAATCACCCGGACGTTCCTATCTCAATATCCAGATCCTAACCTTCAAGCTGATAAACTCACTTCTTCTCCACAAGTCCAAAGGTACCTCCCCTTGCACTCAGAGTAGGACATTCTCACCATCACCAGCACCACCGTCCAGCTCATTCTCTGCTCTCAAATATTCAAAAAGGTCAAAACCACCCTCACCGAGCAGCTCCTCCAAGAGGACACCATCATATAAAGCGATACAGTCCTCGAGCTGCTAAAATTCATGCTCTTGGTGATGAGAAGAGCCTGTCCTCGGATGCAATCAGACTACTCTGCTCTAAACTAGACCAATCGATAACCAGCCCATCAAGCCGAACTCTTTAAATTGGTTGAATTTGTCACTCCCTTCTTGTTGACCTATTTCATCCAACTCAAGTAAACAGAAATAGCTCCTGAGGGAGAGCAAATACCTGACAGCTATCCTCAACTGATAGAATGCATAATGGGCCTTGTGGTCAAGATTCTCAACTGCTGTTGTGAAGCAGCCCTATCAGCTTTCAGAAGGACGGTAGTGGACTCAAAGAGTGAGCAGTTGATCCACTCCTTTGTGATGAGTTGCTGCACGATGGTCCGATACTGTAAGAGGGAAATGTAAGAATACAGCGATAGCACTCATACCAAATCTCTCCTCAATGAACTGCTCATCTTCATGGGGTATCTATGCCTAGAATAGCCTGACATTCAGAAAAGGATGAATGAATGTGGGGCATTGGAGGAAGTCTTCAACCTACCTGTACAGTACATCATGGACAGCTACCTCAGAGATGTCCACATTCCTACCTTCTGCTGCCTCATCAACGATAATAAAGCCAACCTCAGCCTCTTCCTCAAAGACAATTCTCCTCAGCCCATCATCAAGGCCCTCAAAAAGGAGTTGTCTACCCGCTTGGCCATCACAAGAAAAGGATCAACTTCCAGTTTGGTGAGCATGGCCCATATCAGTGGAGAGTACAGTTCTGTGAACTGGTAAACTGATCGAATGTCAATGGAGTTCCGTTTTCCGATGATTTACTGGGAAGGCCTGTGTTATTAGCTGGAAAAACACGTGTGAGTCCAGGCTTAGATTGTTTTTTTTTTGATAATAGATGCTCTTTATGCTAGTTGACTAATTAATATATGGGTGCAAGGTGCTGTTTTTGCGGAACAAAAGTGCCCGAACTCGACCAAGACCTCAACATAAACAACATATAAATCCTTGAGGAGGTTTAAGACATGCGGCAGCAGCACGAGAAAGACCTTAAGGGGGCAACTGTTCATCATGAGGATGGAGCCATATTTCGAGGGAAGAAAAACTAACAAAACTAGAAATAAGGATATGGATAGTACTTCATGCACGAAAAGGCATTCTTCGGGATGTATCAGAGAGGTATGCCCAACGGAATAGGCCTGGCCATAAAGGACGACAGTAACTACTATAAGGGGCACTTCAAAAACGGCATTTTCGATGGCTATGGAAAGTAGTTTGGACCTGACTACACCTTCTAGGGAGAGTTCCACCGAGGATTCCGCAAAAAGGGACTCTTCAAGAACGATAAACTCTAATACCGCGGGGAGTTCCAGAAGAACACTTTCAGTGGACAAGGGATCATCGTGTTCTAGAACGGCACCAGGTATTAAGGGGGATTCTCAGGAGGGCAAATTAATGGAAAAGGAGTCCTTGTTTTACCCAACGGGAAAATATTTAAGGGAACCATGGTCGATGGCAAATGTCACTAGGGAAAATTCTAGTGGGCCAAAGGAGGATCCGTCAGGAATTCCAAGGGCCTTACTTTAGATTAGCATGAATTCAAGGGCAGCAATAAACTGCATCAGAATAGTTAATTACCAACTTCTACTTCCAAGCTGAAGGATATAGAGAATCCAGTGTCTTCGGACAGGATGACCTTCGGTGTCCAGCCATGATTTTAACTAGTCTTTTTGACCTACTTGAATGGAAACCTTATTCCTTTGATTATGCCATTTGTGCTATGTCTAGTTACAACTATTTGTATTATTTAAATTCGATATTCTATAGTAAGATAACCGATGGGAACCCTCTTCGACCTCACCTGCCGCAGACCCATCTTTCCCTACGACCCAGAGCTCTACTGCAAGCGTCTTGGACAAAACTGCGACATCTGCCACAACAGCCTGACCCATGAAAAATGCATCTCTCTCTGCAAATGCTACGTCTTCTGCCACCAACCATGCTTCCTCTCCCAGTTCGAGCCCGCCATAAGCAACTAGGACTCAGACATCAGATGCAACGTGTGCAAGGAGTACTTGAACTTGCACTTGGAGGCTCAGTATACCTACTCGCCTCAGAAAACAACAAAAAATATAGTTAGCCTGGTTCTTGCCATAGTATTTCTGTTGCTAAGCATCATCTCAATCATCCTCACCCTGAGCTCCAGCATGGCCTCATAGATTTCCTTTATTTTGCTCTATCTTTAAGGACTTGCTCTTGGGATTGGGCTATATTTCCTAGCATTGAAGGTGAGATAGTTCCTTTACAAGAAGGCAGTGAAGGTTAGAGAAATAATATCGACGAAGTTGGAGATCCAGACCTCTGCCTTCAAGGAGTTGGATATCGACACAAACGAGGAGCTGACAAAAGACTACCTAACATTTTAGTCCAAGAAGGAAAGAGTGTGATGGCTATCTATTGATGTTTCAATAAACATATTAAATAAATAAATCATGCAGGACACCAGCTTCGAGGAACTAGAATAAACATAATTTCCAGTTTTCCCCGTCGTATTCAGGCAAGAGCCCGAGGAGGTCACCCACAGCAGAATCAACACGAAGTCAAGAGTCAATAAATCCTTCTTCAAAATGCCGAACAAATAAATATAGTAACTTGAGGCCTTATTGAACTACTCGCATAATACCACCTACCCGGAGCTGTTCAAGGAAAGTTGGGAAGATGGTCTTCACAACATTGACAACTTCTTTGCAATGTACACCCACTCCTATCTAGTTATCAACCTCTCGACAACTAGTTTGTAGAAGAGATGAAGAAACGCAAAGAAGACCTGAAAATTGTGCGGTTGAGTTCCCACAAGATTTACATTGGAGAGTTCAAAGTCAAAGAATGCACCGGAATGTCGATCATAATATTCAAGAATGGGAATGTCTATGAGGGGATGATGGATAGAAACAAGAGATAAGGAAAGGGGTTCTATCAGCAGTCAGGCCATGGTTTTTATCGCGGAAATTTCAGTAATGACATCAAAACTGGATAAGGAGTTGAGGTAGTCTACAAAAAGTGGGCCTTCAAGGGACAGTTTATGAACGGACTTCGACATTAAAAAGGCCTCTACCTCGACCAAACTGGGCTTACTTACTATGGACAGTGGAAACTCGGCATAATGCACGGAAAAGCCACCCTGAGGACTAATCAGCTCTCCTACAATGGCATGTTTGTCAATTCTCTCAAGCATGGCCAAGGGTAGTAGAGGTTTCAGAATGGAGACAGCTATAAAGGTGAATACCAGAACAACAGGTTCGACGGCTTCGGGACTTACAAATGGAAACAAGATTAGGCTACCTACGAGGGTAGCTTTAAAAATGGGCTCAGACACGGCAAGGGTAAGTGGTCTTCAGGATAAACTAAATATTCTGGTAGCTACGCTGAAGGACTCAAGGAAGGATATGGATAGCTGTACTTTCCCAGCGGCAACTTTTATAAGGGGAACTTTGTTGAGGACAAGCGCGAAGGCTATGGAGAAATGTTTTGGACAGACGGGTCCTTCTATAAAGGAGATTGGAAAGGAGGTGTTCAGAATGGAAAAGGTCAGATCTACCTGACAGGTAGTGAGGTCATCAGTGGGCTGTTTGAAAATGGAATACTCGTCCAGGTCATCCCTTCACTCTATGAAAAGCAAATGGAAATATCTTCTATGGGAATCCAAGACCTTTTTGGATCTAACCCGAATATTCCCAGCGCCAACAAAGTTAGGACTTTCTCGGAGTCAAGAGGGATGTCTAACGCTGGAAAGAAGAAGCTGGCAAAGATTGAGGAGCATCACGACAAAAGGAGGCATTCAATAAAGGATAATCTATACTTCCAGACCCCTGATAAAAATGGCCCAAGGACCAACCACAGCCACCAAAACAGTCACCACAATCATCACAGCCATCAGAATGGAAACATACAAAGTATTCGGGTCAACAACCATAATCCTAGGCAGGGCCACACTCCTGCAAACAGGCACCTGGGAGGTCACAACCATAGTCATAGCTATTAAAAGTCAGGATAGGGGAGGGACTGCAAGTGTATGAGGCGTCTTTAGAATTTCAGAATGCGCCAGCGCCTAAAGACTAAACTAAACGAGTCCAAAGTTGAGCACACCCTGCACTAACATCACTGATCGTCATATTTTTTGTAACTCTCCTTGATACTTCTGCCTATTTCCTTGTTCAACATAGCAGGAATAATAATCATTTAAAGCCTGACTGGTAGTAGTCAGTTTTCTTGTCCTTGGGAATTAGCCTTTTCATGCGATCTATCCTTTCTAGCAGCTAGGAGTTTTATTTTTTGTATTTTTTATTTAAATTCTAGACCTCCTGCTTGTACTTTTTCTCCTTTATCGACCAAAAATTCTCATCCTCAGCATGAGTAATCTTCTTCATCAACATGTCGTTCTGCATAATCAACTACTTACCTCGACTTTCTTCAAGTAGGACGTGATGTCCTCCATCTATCTCTTCAGCTTGTTTGTCTCAGCGCTGCTGTCTGAGCTACGGGCTTGGAGAAGCTTGTGCCTGGACTCCTGTAATTATTTTGTTTGCTCCTCCACCTTTTTCTTCAATGATTCGTTCTGAATAAGGACAAAAGTACAGCTTATTATAGATCCTTGTTCTGCTTCTTGATCTTCTCAATCAATCCAGACTGATCTTCAGATGATAGCTTGGGCTTGCTCGGAGAACTTCCTTGAAGCTGAGGTGCCTGAGCCCTTTCCTTCTCATCCAGCTCAGCTTTCAGCCTTTCGATCTACTGAGCCTTGATCTTGAGGTTGTCACTGATGAGCTTCTTTTAGCTTTCCAAGTGAGAGATCTTCTTGGTACTCTCTAGGACAGCCTTTTAATATTTTTATTTTTGTTCGTCCCACTAGCTCTTGATATGCTCTGTCATTTTTTAGAAGTGAGCCACCTTGCTTCTGGCTTCTTTGAGGTCCACACTCTCGTGTTTCATGTTTTCCTTTTCTTGCTCCAACTTCTAAATAGCCTCTATAAGCTCCTTCCTTTCAAGAAGATACTGTTGCTCAAACTACAGCACTTTCTTTTCCGTTCTTCTGAGCTTCTCCTCTGTGTGATAGTATTTTTCTTCAAAATTTTCCTCGTGATCTCTTTCTGCTGTGATGTCTTCGATGTGCTTCTCGTAGTCGGCTATATCTTGTTGCAATTTGAGGATTCTCTCGTCATTTTTTTATTTGAGGGTATGAATCTTGTCGTGCAGTTCATTTATTTCCTCTTACTTGCTGTCTATGATGGCCACGTATTATTATTTGTTTGTTTCCATTTTTTCCTCGTACTCGCTGCATTTCTCCTGGAGTTCGATCATAAGGGCCTTCATGTGATTCAAATTATCCGAGTTTTAGTACTCTTCAAGCTTTTCCTGAAGTTGGCCGATGGTGGTGTCCTTATCGACGATGGCGTTAAGGGCTGCCTCTTTGATCTGGTCGAGATCACTGGATAATTTGGTATTTTGCTTCTTTAGCTATTCATTTTCTTCAAAAAGTTGTTGGTTTTCGTGCGATTTTTAATCGTCTAGCCTCATGAGTCTGATGATTTCATCCTCTTTGTCCCTCAGCTGTTCGTCCAGCTCCTTGACAGTTTATTCCTGGTTTTTATACTGCAGGGCCGATTTGTATTTTTCGACGTATTCTTCTGCCTTCTTGGTTTGGAAGTCCAGTTTGGCATTGGCCTTGATGACGGGATGAATACCTAAAGCAAAGCCTTCTTATTTTCGTGTTCCATGGCCTACTTCTCCTCCTCCAAACGTTTTAGCTCTTAGTTGAGGCGGTGAATTTCTTATTTGAGTTGCTGAATCGAAAGAGAATTACTTTTTCGTTTGACATAACTACTATCGAATCAATTTCAGAATTATTCAAATCAACATCAAAGAGCAGTCAGAAAAGAGCAAAAAGGTAAGTCGCCTAAGTCTTACCCCTTCTTTGGTTCTGTTGCTGGCAAAATATGTTGACGAGTTGGAAAATCATGGGATAGGCCTGCTGTTGAAGGAAGTGGTTGTATGCGTGTGAGGGAGATGTTTAATAGTTATAATAATCATGTTTGAGGCCTTCCCGTCGATGAAGACTCAATTCGCTGAAATGTAAAGCCACATTGAAGAAGTTCTTTGCCCCGACTATCCTAGATCCTCTCCGAGAGCAAGCCTCACCCCCTGGCCGAGCCCTTTGACCGTCTGATGCAACTATTTCTGCAGGAGGGCAGGGAGGGGAAGGAGGAGGTTTAGGAGAAATGCGTGTAGGTGATCGCTGATTACGAGTTTTAGAGAAAATAATTTTACCAGTTATTGACCAGGTCATGTGTGAAATTTTTGAAGGTATTCTTTGTATTATGAAGAAGGATTTGAAAAAAATATAGGAACTTATCACCCTCTACAGCAAGCCCACTGAACAGTCCGAGCTCAATCGCATCAAGCTCGATAAAATCCTTAAAGAGTGCTTCGGAAAAATATAGCAGTCGGCCTCAAATCTCTACGAGTTTATCGATTAAATCGATGCCTTCAAACACTGGGAGTGCCACTGCAAAAAGGACGAGTGTGTCTCCCGGCAAAGCTATGAACAGTTTGTCATCGACATTTTCGGATTTTTTGTGAGAAATAGTCAAGTACAGTTTATGTCATGTAGCTTTTCAATGATGAGATTGTTTCGGCCAGCAAAAGAGAGAAAGTACTGCATAAAGTGTTCAGTGTTTCCTTTGAGCCCAGGAAGAAAGACGGGTGGCGACTGGGAAACTGCCCTGGAGAGCTTATTTTGTAGGTCCAAAAAGACTGTTAGAAGAGCAAATCGAAGAAACGAAAAAAAAATAAGAAGCAAAAACGGAAACGCACATAGTCGGACGAAATAGGAGATGAGTAGATAAACTAAGAATAATAGGATGAAAGAGAAAAGGATCTTTGCAGCTTCCTAGAGTCCCTGGATATTGATCCCAACGACCGATAGAAGTGCATTGTGACTGAGGAGTGCCTGAAAAGAATAGCAGTCAAGAACCACAAGTCCAAAGAATGATTTTGAATATCACATTCACACCTATCACACCATCCCACGCCTGACCTCCTCCTCCATCCGCTACAGATCCGGAGGCAGCATCGCGTACTTGGCCTCAACTGAACGCTTTATCCGAAGATACTCCTTATAGCTATCTTTGTCTCCATACTCCACTTCGAACTTTTACCACTCTTTCCACAGACCCTCACTGTCGCTACGAGGATCAGTGAACTGGCTGATATGAGCCATTATGCCTCTTGACCTCTCGATCTAACCCAGGTTTCTCTATAAGTCAGCATACTTCCTACCCAGAATCAGCGCTTGCTTCTCTGGAAGGTTGTGAAGGGCGTCTTAGAAGACAGGACGGCTCTTTGTCACTCCCAACAGCTTTGCCACCTTAGCTATGTAGATAGAGTATGCCTGGAATTTATCCTCGGTGGGAACACTTCTTACAAGGCGATCATAAATTTCAACAGCATGCGAGTAGAGACCATAGGTCTCCTCGAACTCGGCATACATGAAGTAGAAGATAAAGGCATGATCTTTGGGGCAGTCCTTGAAGAGTCTTTCGAACATGGACCTTGCTCTTTAGACCCCGGCTGGAGTTCCTCCATGGCGAGTGATAAACTTGTGGATGTATGCCAGCCAAATTTAATGCAGACTAGGCCACTTGAAGTTGGAAAGAGCGAACTAGAAGGCTCTGAATGTTTATTCGAAGTAGGTGTTTTCCCAGAGGAAATTTGTGTAATTGATCAACATCAAGGGAGTCAGGCATCTGTGCTCTCTGCATCTTTCAAAGGCCGTCTTTATTGTCTAAAAGTTCCCGAAGTTGATCTAGAGGTCGATGTAAAGCTGCCATAGAGTTGTATGGCTCTTGAGAACCTCGTCTAAATGCTTAGTCTTTGGATCGGAGTCATGCTTCTTCCTAAATAAAACCTGCTTCACTACTCTCAAGGAATCCTCATAAAATCGCTCCTCGACCAGCATCTAGACCCACCTTCTCCAGACAGACAGTGCGTCGTCCAGCATTCTGAAAGGTACTTGTGATGCTTGGTGAAGAATCTCATTGCATTTTCGAATGTTTCCTTCTTTTTGAATCAGTATCGAGTATACAACATAGATATCGGACAGTTTACCCTCAACTGCTTCAGGGTCGATGGTGTTGATAGCTCTCTGAATAACCTAATAGCAAAGATCGATATTGGATGCCTTCTGGTGGAGATCGATCAGGCTGATCCAATTGTGGACGTTGTTGGGACTTTTTTTAATAGAAATATTGAGAAGAAGATATGGCTGTCGATGGATGAGCTTTTACAGCTTATCCATCCTTCTCTTGATCTCGTATTCAACATTGTCTTCCTCTACCACCTCGAACTGGGTCTTGATGTCCTCACTTGCCAAAGCAGTTATCATTTCTTCCTAAAATTTGACATAGGCACTGAAAATTACTCCAAAGTCTTTGGCATTTTCAATACTTTCAATGGCTTCCTCCAGCACTTCCCTAGCCCTATCGAACTCACCTAATCTGACAAAGTAGTCACTGAGTTTGACCCATATTTTTCCACCTTCATCAGGGTACAGCTGAAGGGCATCTCTGATGAACTTGTGACCATCCACACATTTGATTTAATCTGGGTGTTCTGTAATTAAATTTATTAGGTCAAAGTAGAAGTCCTTTTTATCCTTGCCGGCCTTGCTTGAATACCCTTCGTCGCTCAGGATAGCGACAATCACCTCTGCTCCCCTGTCATAGAGGTTCTTTTAAAGTAGATAGTCGGCGTAGGTCTCCTTGAAGTCAGGGTTGATTTTTAAATATCGAGGAATGATTCTGAGGGCTGTCGATTGATTGTCCAATTTCATGGACCATAGGACGAACCTCTTCCAAATCTTTTCGTGCTGAGTCAGTGGCAAGTTGCGGAAAGACCAGTTATAGACTTCTCTTGCCTTTGATACCATCTGCTGCTTCTCCAATGTTTATGCGTACATCAGCCATATCCGAGGCATCTTTGGTAGACGAGTTAGAGCTTCATCGAACTTTACATTCAGCTATCTCCACTACTTGGACTGCAGAGATCTTTATGAACAGAAATCGATGAACTCAGATAGATACATGTGCCATATCTTGTAGGAGTATGGTAAGCATCCAAGTGCCCTTTTGAATAATTACTTCCTTTCAGCCCAGGGTAGCATTCTTTGTGCTTGGAGGGTGTTGGACCAGGCGAGGATGGAGTACTTGGAGGAGTCATCGCCTTTGATCTGGTCAGGGGCCAGTGCTCTGTTGAGTCTGACTGTTCCGAAGTAGGCAATTTTATCCTTGGGCTTATCGTCTTAGAAATCGTCGGAGTTGGACGTATCTGATCTTTTTTATCTTCGTCGAGGCATCTCTTATAATTATAGACAATCCGAAGAGCAATGGAATTATGTCAAATGAAGCACAGCTAGCCGTAGTTGAACATTAGCCAACTAAGTTAATGAGCTATATACTAACTCCTAATCCTCATATTCAGCACCATTACTAATTGCATATTATTTTACTTTTTCTCTTTTTGTTATCAACATAACATACATCATCCCCACCAAGAAGGGTATATCACTCTCTGCATACTGCTTGATCTATTCGATCTGCCAGATGCCAGTCCCCCCTTTGGCCTAGAAGATTACTGGGCATGTCTCACCTCGTGCTTCTGCTCAGCCTTCGGAGGCTAGTAGCTCCCCATCGAAGGTTTTGGAGGAAGCTTGTAGTTAAGATTGGGGGCTCCGTTTGGCTTTGGAGGTAGCTTGGGAGCTGAATTTTTTTATTCAACTTTTCTTATATTTTTGCTGGAGCCATTTCTGCTGCTCTGAATTCCTTGGTCGTTCTTGCTGGCAACAGCTATTTTAGGGTGGGGAGATTCGTCTGCATAAAGAAGCAATTACACAAATTTTGAGGAGGTCTGATTCCACAGGCAGAAAGGACTCTTTCCCTATTCTTTAGGAGTTCTCCTTTTTGTTCCTTTAGTAACTTCAACTGCCTTTATCGTTATTTCTCTTCCAACAATCTTCTTTTCTCTATGAATTATTTAAGCTTCCTGTCGTTGTCGTCAAGGGAGACCTTTATCTAATGCTTAATGTTGGGCTCTTTCCTGGCGTGTTTGCAGCTTTGAACCCCTCCTTTCAAATCTTATATTTTCATTCTTTCCCTATCCAGAGAGTCCTCCTAGTAGTTGGCTTTGGGCAGTATATGTTTCAACCCTTTGAGATCTTTCGGATTGAACTTGATAGTTTTGAGAAGTTCGTCGAAATCATCTTCAGTCCCATTGTTCTACTGCTAGTATTATCCGTTATATCTCTTGCGAACAATATTGCTGCTCAGAAGGTCATCAGTATCTGGACGTTTGCTGGGGTCAACCTTTAGGAGAGAACCGATAACGTTGGCTAGCTCTCCAGAGTATGTCATAGGTATTCTTTCAAACATGCCCGAGCACACTTTCTTGTATAAGGTCTGCAGGTCGGAGGCTACGAATGGAGGCCTCAATGCTGCCATTTCATAGAGTACGCAGCCCAGAGACCACATGTCGCTTTTCAAATTGTAAGGTTTGTCTTTCCACACCTCCGGACTGGCATAGTAAGGGGTGCCTGTTTGAGTGAAAGCCATGTCCTTCTTGAGGACCTTCGACACATTCAGGTCACCTAGTTTGTACACATTATCTACAGTAATGAACACATTGGCACACTTGAGGTCCCTATGAAGAATTTTTCTTTAGTGCAGAGACTTGAGGCCCTTGGACATGTGAACAAGAGCCTTCCATATTTACTATTCCTTGTATCTCGTCCTTGCCTTCTGATGCTTCTGGTTCTGCTTCAGAATGTCTCCTCCGGCTGCAAACTCCATCACCACGCATAAAGCAGATGATTGCTCATCATAGAAGGCCTCCTTGTAGCCGATGATGTACTATTCGTTGTAGGATGCCAAAATACGAATTTAATTGAGAGCATTTTCGCGTTCCTTCTCTTTCATGGCCCCAATTTTGACCTTGCTAGAAGCATTGATACCTTCTTTAGAGCGTACTACTTGCCGTCTGCCTTGCGCTTTACTTTGAAAACCTGCCCGAAGGCCCCTTCTCCCAGCTTAGCCTGAACGTCAAAATCTCTGAGATTAGAAGTTTTCCCCTACATAAAAATAAAACTTGATTAATTCTAAACTTTATTGAATCATCATATGCAACACTCTTTCCCCTCAATCAGAGGTGAAGGAAAAATTGGGATTCGAACGATCTGAATACCCCTCCAGTATATTTTTCTGAAGCTGGAGGATGGTTTATTTATACAGTTTGTTTTTTTAGCGGAGGCGGGTGAACTATGGGTGGTTGAGGGTCATTTATCCAATCTTCTCGTATGCTTCAATCTTATTTCTCAGCTATAGTTGAGTCTGATTATTCTGAAAAATCAATTTTTGGCAAAACTAAAGTTAACTTCTTAAATTATATACTTCTGAGCCTGCATTTTTCTCCTCTTTTGGGAACTCTGCCTGATTGAAGGACATTCGTAGCTATGGCAAATAGGTGTTTGATACAGTTTGCTGCCTCCCTTGGATTATCTCCTCATAAAGGGCAGAGGCTTTCTCTTATGCCAGTTTAAGCTGCTATTCAAGATACTGGCTCCTTTCTTGTTCGATCTCTAGCTCTTGCTGAAGATGCTTAACCTTCTACCTTAACTATAGGTCCTGATTCTCTAATTCTGGTTCTTCTCTTTCCATTGTGTTTGTGGATACTGGTTTCTCCCTTTAAAGATGGGTTTGTGTTCCTGTATCCTTTCCCAAAAAGACTGTATTAGGGACTGGAAGAACTGTAGACACTTCATTCAAGGACTCCTCCCTCGAGCCTGACTGAACAACATATGGATTATGAGATACTTTCTCCTTAACAGCTAGATTTTCGCTGCTTCTTCTCTTGAGCATAAAAGCAAGAGCGAGTATTGCGAATAGACCGAAGGCATTCGCAGCCAAAGAAGCATAAAGAATTGTATTCGTGTTTTCCATTTTTGCCTTTGCCTTCATTGTAGTTATATATATATAGATATCTCTAGTCGCTTGCCCGTTGCCAATTTTAATAGTCAATATCATGTAACCAACCGAAAGCATCATCAAACAGGAGGAAGGCGAGAAATTTTAACCCAACATCACAGCTAGCATTCGCTTCCAGCAGGGCATCCTCCACTACCCTGGAAAGCACACATTCAGGCTCATCAGAAGGCCCAATAATCAGCAAGAAAGTGAGCTGTTAGTCGCATTGATGCATGTATTGAAAGAAGGACTGCCTGACATGAACCTCAGCTTCCTCTATAAGTCGGTCTTCGATGCCAGAAACTAAAAGATTGTCCACATCCAGAATCAAAAATTTGTTGGAGGGATGTGCATCAACTGCTAGCCCAAAAAATAAGTCAAAATTCAGTACATGAGTGTGGCTTCCTCTCACAGAAAGAAAGGTTTTGGGTCTCTGCTTATCAATGTTCTCAAAAGTACTGAGTCAAATATTTAGGATTGCTGCAGACTCGTAAAATTGCCTTGTTAGTGGTAGACTCCGACCTCAACTCAGAAGGATTCTACCAGAAACTTGGCTTTAGCACAACGGAATTCATCAAGAACTAAATCTGGCACAATAAAAATGATGTCTTTGTG
>Ga0210025_1002532_pt1 | contig 17660 bp, 13 predicted proteins | sample CryGeyme20150102_FD_183989 | JGI IMG/M metagenome (GOLD analysis project Ga0210025, IMG submission 183989) | Groundwater microbial communities from Crystal Geyser aquifers in Utah, USA - Crystal Geyser metaG 2015-0102 (SPAdes) (version 2) | ecosystem: Environmental > Aquatic > Deep subsurface >...
GTCGTCAGAAATAGTAAAGTGTCTGATACAAATTTTATGGATTTTATGAGGAGATCCAGCTGAAGCATGTATACTTGCTCGTAATCACGTAAATTCCAGATTCTTACAGTGCTGTCGAGTGATGCTGAATAGAGAAGGTAGGGGTTATTGGCTGGAACGAGCAAAGTTGTACAGGCAGTTTGATGTCCTTTAAGATCAAGGATGTACTTTCTACTTTGATCAAGCCTAAATATTTTTATGACTCCTGATTCAAAACCCACAGCCAAGGTTGTCGAAGGCAAGGAAATTTCATACTCCAAGGACAAATTTTCTCTTTTTGAAATTTTGTTGTAAATGTACAATCTTTGGAATTTTTATTCCCAATTGCGAGGGGTCTTGTAAATCCAGGTTTCCTTGGAATTCCACAAGATAAGCATTGAGACTTATGGAAGGTACTTGGCATGCTAAACAAATTCTGGCGACTAGAACATTTCGGTTTGTTCAACTTCCAGACCCATATCGTAAATTCCTTTCGATTTAATCATCTGTCTCTCGTAGAAAACCTTGGCAGTTGCTGTGTACAGATAGTCACTCTTGACGTATATCACTAAGTCATCTCGGTGGTTGGGTTATCCTTTATATCCATCGTCCATCGAAATGACAAAAAAAAATTGTGATCCCACAAGTGTCTAATTCGTTATTTTTTTGATTAACTAGCCTTGGTCATTGACAAACAAGATGTGCTTTTATGTGAGGAGACAGTATACTTCCAGAGCGGGATGATATGCAACATGAATTACTTTTCCATCTTCAATATTGGAGTAGACTAAAGTTTGGGAAGCAGTATCGAGGCGTATGATTTGCCTTTTGGTTTTGAGAAGCAGTTGTGTCGGCGTAGAGTAGACCAGATGGCTGTGAGGGATGAGCTTAAGCCGACTGCCAATAAAACCTTACTCTTATTACTAAATCATATTATACACTTTAAGCACTTTTACATGACTTAAATGTTTTAGCTGCCAACATTGAGCTGAATGGTAAGATAAGAAATTATCAGATGGTAGTCATTATAAAAATGTATTGACTTCTTGTTGGAAACATAATAAAAAATGCAGGCAGATCCAATTCTAATGTGGGTGGGATCCACTCAAGTTGGCAAATCTTCGGCTATCAAGCTTCTGACAGGAGATCAAAGCATCGTTTGTGGATAGTATGGATTTGGAGCATCCACCACTTATCAGATGAAGATTCATAGTGAAAAGACTCACAAACTCGGCAAAAGCTACCTTCACATGGACACCATCGGCCTTGGGGACAACCGACTGAAATACGATGACAATGAAATCATGAACCAGATCTAGATCTAGATCCTGAAAAAATCAGACTCTCTGAAGATCAAAGAAGTGCCAGCTATCATAGCTACTGAGAGCTTCCAAGCTGATGCATACAGACTTCCACAAGTTTTCCTGCAACTCCGTAAAATGTTCAATTTCTTCCCTTCAGAGTCAATCATAGTGCTTGCAACAAAAAGAAATACAGCTCAGACAAGAAGACTATATGAACGAAGACAGGAACAACTTAAAAACTTGATGAGGCAGTACCATATTCCTGAGAACCGTTATCTGGAGTTTGACACCCCCTGTGAAGATGCTGACTTCCCTCTGGATAGAATTCAAGACACTCAGTATTCCCAGCTAGCTGCCCTCATCAAGCAGTGTAAACCTCTTAAACTGGACAGCATCAAGAAGAAGCAGTAGATTCTCAAGAAAAGGGCAGAATAAATCATGAAGAAACTCACTAAGGTTGAAAAATTTTAATTTTCCACTGACAAAGTAACAATGAGAACAGAAACAAAGACTCAACAAATCGATGTTCCTGAAATCAAACCTTCCAGAGGGCTTGGAGGCATAATTGGAGCACTCCTTGGTGGACCCATAGGTTAGTAAATAGGATCCTTATTCGACAAACCTAAAAAAGCTACAAAGAAGTCGGAATTTTCCTATCAAGTAGAGGTTCCAGAAATCCAGCAGCAAAAGCAGACCCATAATTTTGAGAACAAGCCAGCATTCGACTATTGCTACCAGTTAGCCCTTGAGGAATTTTAAAAGCAGAGCAGAAGTGAAATGATAGCACAAAGGTGATCGGAAAAGATAAGATATGATAATGTTATAACACTGCGACTGTTTATACTTTATCAATAAAAAAATCTTGAAGGTATACCAAACATGAAGTTCCTGCTGTGGTTCGGAATGAGTCAGACTGGAAAGTCTAGCGCTATCAAGCTCCTGACTGGGGACCAGACCATCAAGTGCGGGTAGTATGGAGTGGGAGCATCGACAACTTCTGAGGTGAGAGTCTATAAAGACATCAAGCCCAAGCTCTCTCAAAAATACTACTATGTCGACACCATTGGACTGGGAGACAACAGGTTGCAGTACAACGACGCTGAGATCAGAAATCATATCTAGAAGGAAATCATCAGAGTTGCACAGCAACACAATGTGACAGCAATTGATGCTATAGTGGTCACAGAATCCTTCAGCAATCAGGTCCTGAGCTTACCTATCATCTTCCAACAAATAAAAAATATCCTTGGTCACTTCCCAGCTACCTCCATTGTGGCTCTGGGTACAAAAAAGAATGACTGCAAAAGGAAGTTTCTGGAAAACAGAACTGCATAAATTCACAAAGCACTTGCAAAATTTGGTGTTCCTGCTAATAAATTTCTGGAGTTTAGTACTCCTTGCCCCGATGCTGACTTCTAATAATAATAAATAGATAATTCTCAATATGGAGCTCTCTAGAAACTGCTGGCTTCTTGTAAAAGCGTGCAGCTCCGGTCTATTGCTCAAAAACAGAAGCAGATCAGCAACAGAGCAGCTCAGATACAAAAGGAGAAGACCACAATCAAAGTACAGCATTCAACAAGGGAGTAAGTTAAATACAAGAAGGAGAAAAAAATCTCTACGGTCAAGGTAGAGTACAAGCAAAGAGCAGGAGGTTTGAAAGGCTTACTTGGGAAGACAAACACTCGATTCAAAGATCAACAAGTTTAGACAGAAGTTGATGTTCCCTATAAGGTGCAGGTGCCAGTACAGATCAGTGTTCCTGTGGTTCCAGCATACGACTACTGCTATCATTTGGCTCTGGCTGAATTTGAGAAGCAATTCATCGGGCCCTTAGCCAAACAAAAATGATCCTGAACTTTTAATTCCTATAAATTTCATATTCTTATAATATATGCTATATTTTGTCATATAATTAATACTTAAAACTCACCCAGATGAAGTTAGTGCTGTGATTCGAAAACAGACTATTCACATTGATATTTAAGTTCCCTACACTGTTCAGGTTCCCATTCAAAGATGAATTCAAGTCGTTCCAAATTATGAATATTGCTATGACTTGGTCCTCATCGAGTTCGAAAAACAGCTGTTTCTATCTTACATATGCACTCTTAATTTCTTAAAATTTACTTTGAAATCACTTTCAATAGATAAAATAGATTAATATAATACACTTGAAAACAATCAACTTAAGGATCCTTAATCACTTGAATCGATAGTTGACTTTGAAATATAGTTATGCCTCGTTGTCCTTGTTCAAGCTGATTGCCACCTCCTCTCCGTTCACCAGCTCAAATGATTATTCTTATACTTTGATCCATTTTGATGGAATGTGCTTGTACAAACACCTCTTTTCCTTCTACAGCACTACCACTCCATTCGATATCTCCTCAGGAGAACAGCCCTCAGGCACTGAAAAAAACTGTTCTCCTTCTTCTTTTTTCTGAGAAAGTGCCTAAACTTTGACCTCAGATTGCTTCATAGACACGTCGTTAGTCAAAGCATTATCAATATTTTTGTTGCCTTCCTCAACGTTAGTGACTATGTGTCTTTTCCAAAAGATTTTAAAATGTCCAAAACGTGAGATTTTACCAATATCAGGAAAGACTCCAGTGAGAGCTTTATATTCCTTTTTGAAATTCATTCTTCCTAGCTGAAACAGTTCTACCATCTCCTATTTGCTGGCTCTCTCCAGAGTCTTTTCAATTACAACCTGTTTGTTTTCTGGCAAGAGAAGGTCCAAGATTTGCTGTGGTCCCATTGCCTCAATTTTCAACTAAATTGTATGATTTTTTGCAAACTACATTGCAAAATCTAGTCCATTGTTTTCCTGAATGGTGGGTGCCATTTCGTACATCTATTCAATTTCCCTATCGAGGTTCTGTTCAGCTGGAGGTTTTTATATTCTTTGTTTGTTATCTGATTGCGGAAGCTGATTGTTAAGGACTTCTTCAGTGGCCTGTCTTAAATCTTCGATAGTCCCGACTATTTTATCCTTTTCGTTGTTGAAAGGTAGCGATAGCTTAAGTTTGTCTTTGCTGGGTTAGTTCAAATGTACAAAGATATGCTTTGTTTGTCTTGGCTGTTGGAGGATGATGAGAGCAGTACCTCAAGCTCGGAGAGTCTTTAGTTGGCGTCTCGGAGTCTGCCTTATAGATTTTAGCCGATGAAAGTCAGTTTGCGATTGGATTTTTTGAAGACGGAAAGAGCAGTTTCTCCTTTTTTGATGTGGAAGGTCAATTTTTAGCGGAGGATGCGGAATTCACGATCGGTTTATGTAACATTTTTAGAGAAGTTGATGATAGTAGAGATGAACTCCATTGGTATTACGATTGTAAAATAATAATGACCGCCCAATAGCCTCTCTAACAATGACAAATAAATCAATCTCAAGTCAACCGAACGAATGATACTACTTTATTTCAATCAAGATTGTCCACTCCTATTGCAGCTGTTTGAGAACTAGCATCAATTTAAGAGGTTCAATCAATATATTCACAATCTAATATGATTGTTACGAGTTGCAGTTGTATTTCTTTAAGGAGGTTGACTGGTGAAATATTTCTACATTCTACAATTTATCTGAATGAGATTAAATGAGCCAACAAGTCAATTGATTTATGTTCTATTAATTATTCTATGAGTTTTGGAATCGATACACGCAAACTCAAAAAACTTATCGATCTTTATCGACCCAACAACCATGCCGAATAAATGAAATATCTGCTCATTCTCAAAGGCGAACAGGATCTGTTCATCAGTATGCATTCTTTTATTCAGACCTCGAAACTTGTCCATTCCAAGGGATATCAGTCAACTCCATCTAAGACAGAAGGACCATCTTTGGCATCAACCAGCTCAGCCATCACACAGAGTCGGCACTGGCACCTCTTAAGCATAGTTTTTCTCACAACTTTGTTTTTCTCTCGGTCATCATGGCATTTATCTGCTTTATTATCGAAGTCAACGGAATTGGCAATTTGGGAGTGAGTTCGATAGTTATAGTGCTCGTAGCATTGTTAAATTGGATTTTGTGGAGTTGCTAAAAATTTTGGTTCGAGCGTCGTCGATAGAAAATTCATCATTTTTTGGAATAGAACATGGTGACTGTTGTTCGATAAAACAAACAGTAGAAAATACCCTCAAGTCAAATAGTCGTCGGAGACATGTTGTAAATCAAATAAGGAGACACCATCCCTGCCGATGGCTGGCTCATCGAAGGAAAGGATATCATTGTTGAGGAGTCCCATATTACCAGTCGGCTCGAAACCAGAAAAAATACATTCAGGGAATGTTTACTCGAAATGAAATCTAAACTAGAGAGAAGTAACATCAGCGGGGAAGATTTGATAAGCGAGTGCTCTCCTGCTTTAATTGGTGGTAGTTTGGTTCAATCTGGGTATGGACGAATGATAGTGCTGTGTGTGGGAGAGTTGAGTCGAGAAGGGACTCTTTTACAGAATTCTCAACTAAAATATCAAACAAATATTTACATGACCAAAATAGAGGACATGCTCAACAGTATATGCTCTCTTGTAATCCTGATCAACATCAAGTTCGTAATAATAGAAGTAGTAAAAACAGCACTCTCAGTCTATTCAGATGGGTTGTAATCTATCAGCAGCAAGGATGAATGGGAGTAATACATCTCTGTCTTGTGGCTGTTGGTGATAGGACTACCTCAGGGATTGCAGTTAGGTATCATGATAGGTCTCTGGATATTGAAGGCAAAAGCATACATGAAGGATAAAATATGGATTGATTACTGTGAAGATATCACTAAAATGGCCAATGTCAATCTCAGCTGTTTTGACAGGGCATTCGAAAGAGGGAAGATCATCTATCGAGAGTGGTGGAATGAATAAAATCATCTTTTCTATAAAGAAACAGCAGAAGACTAGAAAGGTCTGGAGACAGAAGAAGGTGAGCTCGAACTGCAAGATGATGTCTGTGACGAGTTCAGGTCTTACTTCGAGAAGGCAGCTATTTTCAGAGAATGCAAGCAACCACATCAAGTGTATCTATCAGGTTCTCAAACTTACTACAGTGAGAGCGAGTTGAACAATTGGAGCATTTATGAAGAAAGAGTCGCATCTGAGAAGGTGAAGTATGTCTGCTAACATGGGAAAATCAAATATGTGTTGTTGGATTTTAATAACGATGGGGAAAAAATTCATTTGGTATTGGGAGATGTGAAAGATGTATTGCCAGGCTGTGTTTCAATGATGTCCAAAACTACAGGAGCAGTCAACCATCTTAACCAAACTCTTTCAGAATAAATCACCTTCACTGTTGATTCAATGAACCGAAGATTCATGGCCACCTCAATTATTGCTTGTTTTACCTCAAACACTTAAACTTGTATGGGAGAGGAAGTTAAGCTACTCACTACTGCTCCCCTGACCTTTTTATGCCTGGTGGGGGCGAGTGCCATCAAAGAACACAGCTAGTACCAGATAGCTCATAGAGTCAAGGAAGCTGGAATCAAATTGATGCTGGTCAGTGATTGTGAACTTGAAGAAGCAACTCTTAGGTCAAAGTACATCGGAATCAACTCACCAGAGCAGGAAACCCTAGCTTTGACTGGTTCATAATATTTCAAGCTTATCGGAGACGTCCAGTGTTCAGATTGCAAAAGATCCATTTGTGTCTGTTAAGTCAAATTTAAAGAGCCAAGAGTCAAAAACATGGCTCAATTAAGGCACGTATAGAAGTCATTCAGAGTAGTCGGAGAGGCAAGTCCAAGCAACAAGTATGCTCTAATGGTCGGAATGAAAAACATTGACAAAATTGTGGCATTCATGGGCGATGGATAAAAAGACTGGCCTGCTTTGGCTCATTGCTATCTGCCAATAACAGCTGGCACTGGCACTGCAGAAGGATATGCAGTTTATTTTGAGAAGAGCAACATCAAAAACCTCTCTAGGCTGATTATTTGGAGTAGATTTTCTCATGAGTTCATCAGAAGATACGTTCAGTTGATGATGCCTGCCAGTATCCTAGGAATCATTATAGTAGTGCTTGGAGTCTCAGTAAATCACCAACTACTTGTAGGCATGCTTCCTCTGACTTGGGTTTGTGCTGTGGTGTGCCCATTGTTGGCTGTAGCTCTCAGTTGGTAAACCCCTTCTTAAAATTTGATGAGAGAATGTACGACAAAATACGAAAAAGACTGTTCTTTGATATCGGGTTGCATGATGAAACAAATTATCAGTCAGGTAACCTGGCAGCTTTTTGTTTTGATAGCTGTCATGTTGACAGGACATCTTTGGATTCCTGAAACTGTTGATCAGATGGATTCGATTATTGGTTCAGACTGGTCAGCTAAGTATTCTGATTCTCAGAGAACATTAATAGCAAATGGATTATTCAGCAACCCTCTCATTCATAGTCTCTCCTATTCAACCGCCTACCTTCAATATGGCATCCATTCAAGGCATCTCACCATCGTCTTCAATATCTTCGCCTTGATGCAAATCTTCAATTGTCTCAATTGCAGGAAAACAAAAGATAGACTCATCAACATTCTGGAAGGAATCTAAATACAAACTGCTATTATTTTGGCTCTAGTGTTTCTGGGCCATTTAATGTTCGTTCACTTTGCGGGATAAACTGTCAAAATATATCCCTATGGACTCTCAATCATTCAATGGTTTATCTCGATTGGAATTGCTGTGTCTGTATGGTTGATCAGTTTCCTCGTCAAGTTGCTCCCTGAGCCTCCTAACTCGAGAGTGACCCATAAACTGTGGGTCAATAGATCTGTGAACTTGGGAGTAAAGCTGGTAGCAAAGAAATCCAAGCTGACAGAATTCGAGATTGAGGAGGAAATTCAGCTCAAAATTCAATGATTATATAGACTAATATTATTTCAAATAAGGCGTACGGGGTCAGAATGTTGAGTTTGATTGTTTACTTAGCAGATAGATATTAATTCGAAAAGTTATAAGTCATTTTTTTTGAATTAAATGACTGTGTATTGATAGGTTCAACAATCCAACATCAGAAGCATTTTTTGATCTTTTTGCTTTTCTTTGAGTCAATATCTCTTTTCGAAGGCTCTTCCTTCTTCTCTGCCTGAGATTTTTACTTTGGTACATCCTATCTCGAGTTTGCTGACTTTCCCTTTTCGATGTTTGAGTGTCCTGATGTGGCTGGTTCTGGATTTCGTTCTTCTTGGTTGCCAGGGTTCACCAGTTTTTCTTTCGTTAATTTTTTCGGTTTTAACTTATGTCGATGTAGTCCTTAGAAACCAAGTCCTTATTTTTTGTTGTTTCCTCTGTTACTCTTGTTCTGTGATGACATTTATTCTAAAAATCAATTATCAAAAGGTATTAGTCATAAGAAATCGAAGGGCCTTCTGATAACAATAAAGCCTCAGAAATGTTACTTCAAATATAGCAAATTGATGAGGTCTAAAGCAACATCTCAAAGACCAGCGGATCGAGTCTATAATAAATGAAAAGTCATTGTTTTATGTGTTTTATGTATAATTATTAAATGTCGCAATAAAAGAAAGGCCCTTGCATCCTAAGCATCAATAATTGTTAAGAATAGTTTCATTCGAGGGATAAAAGATAAAAGAGCATCTCCAGCGTTCGATCCAAGTAAACATTCTTATTAAAACCAAAACTGCTAGCCCAATCTGAAAATGCCCTCAGAAGCAAAAAGTACACTTCCAGTTTGGTTGCCACATCAAAATAGGTACTCTTTGACTCACTGGACATCTATTAATGGAGATTCCAAACAGAATACCCTGTAGTTAGAGCTACCTGGAATGGAGTACTCAGTAATAAAACTTACCCGATCATTCGAGATAAAAAAATGCTAGAAAGCATAGTTTTGAAGACTCAAGGCAAAATACACAACCTATATATCGAAGTACAGACGGAGAAGGTTGAGCCATTAAGACGATACGGACCTCTGACATTTCCATCATTTGCATACGCATTCAAATAATCATTGATTGGCCTCGAAAGATTGTTCGCTCTCTTCGGGCCCTTCTTAATCGACTCAAAAAACATATGGGTCAATTTGGATGGCCAAGTAAAGGTGTGGTTCTCTTCTAACTACGAGCAAAATTCAAAACAATAGCTACTAAAACTGTCATAATAAACAGACCCCGAATAAATCATGATAAACCAGCTCAAGCAAGTATTTACAGAGTTGTCTCAAAACACATCGATTTTCAGATAATTTTTCAAAAAGATATAAGGAGTCTCATCATTTTTGTCGATGCTCAGAATTTTAGAGGATTTTGTAGCAAAGAAGAAAACATTAGTGACTAAAAAACTTAGAATGCCTAATAGCCAGGTCAGAAGAGCTGTCTCACCGATTATCAGAATAAACTTTACATAAAAGGGATCTCCCACAGTGAGTCCCTCCAAAAGATAAGAAATATTGAAGCAGTACTCAACTAAAGCTGGAAAATATTCGACCTTTACGAGCAGCCAAATGTCAGGTAGTTCTCTGAGACCAAAAACATCTTTTCCCGTTTCTTTTCACAATATCAAGGGTAAGAATTCAAGGGAAGGCCACAGTTTCCTAGATAACCTCAAAAAATCCAAAGAGCTAGTCAAGAGAAGTTTTGAGAATAAGATTCAACATGAAAGTTTGATCCCATTTTCGAATGACTCAACTCCTTCTTCGATCATCAGTCTTACAGATGAATCATTTAAAAATTGCAAGGAGGACTGCCTCAAGTAAGATTTAGACAATCTTTTCCAAGACGAGAGTTGGCTTGAAGATGGGCACTAAAGCATCAAAGGTTTGAATGCCTTTGGAAGAGATATCAATGGAAGTTTCTATGAGGAGAGAAGCTATGTTGAATAATGAATATCTATTATTTTTTGCCTTATTTCACTATGACTCTCCAAGGTTGAGATTGATCTGATTTTTGGGCGGCAATATAGACAATTATACTAATCAAGAAGTAAGATGCAAAACAAGCTCACTGTTGAATCGACCGACATCGAGTAGTACATTGACAACAACGTGACTGAGCAGGACTCGGTTCTGTTTCCAGTCAGAAAGTTCAATAGTTCAATAACATCTTCGGCTTTGAGTGATAGTTTCATGAGACAACTTGAGATATTGCTAAGTTGTCCTCTATGTTCTTGCAGAATGGAAGATCCAGTCTACTTGAGATGCTCTCATAGGTTCTGTCGAGTTTGTCTTTCAAAATATCTAAACGAGAAGAGGAAAAAGTATTGCCCTGCATGCGAAATGGAAAGGCCAATATCTGCATGTCGAAGAGACATGAAAGCTGATAATATAGCGGATCAACTCATTCACAAGCTAAACACAACTTGCTAAGTCGACTTGAGTTAACACCCATCACTTGTTTCGCACAAAAGACTGAACTTTCCTTCTAGCTAGCAATAGTAAATTGAAATTTCAAAGAAAAAGTTCAGAAGCAACAAATATAGAGGCCCTAAGCCTTCAAAGGTGGTAAATTTGCTGACCCCGGATAAATTTAACGATGAGTCTTATAGTTCAACCTAACTGAACTCTGAGCCAAAAAACTAAACTCTTCTGAGAATTTCATGGTAAGAAACAAGAAATGACAAAAGCATCACGATTGAGTCAAAATAAGAAAAAAAGAACCAACCAAAACTAACTTCCCAAAAATAATTGAGTTCAGATACATCCTTAAATCAAGCATTTGAGGTTAGCTATGAACCATCTCATTAAGTTCGGAAAAAGGATCCTATCCATCAAGCTTTTAATCATTTTAACTCAAGGTTTCGTTAGAGACAGCTACAGATGGGGCAATTTTCAAAAAACCTATCCTTAGATTTGAACTATTCCTACTTTGCTGAAGAAAAGCACAGTTACATCAAAATCATGCTAAAAAAACATCCAGAGGAGTATCTATCGCCTCCGCTTAACTTCTCAGAAATCGTCCTGTCAAGCAATCAAACAGTTGAATTAATCAGCCAGTTGATAGCTGATTAGCTCAATATCAAAAAGAAAAAAGTGAAACTCTACTTGTTCAACCCAACTAACAAAAAATGTACTTTCATTCCTTCAAATTCTTCACTTTCCAGCTTCCCTTCCATAAACTTCAATCCAATTTTTTAATCCGACCTCAGTGACCTTTTGGAGCAATTTCAAATAGAGAACAGTAGTCTATTGACGTAAAGATTCAGCTACCAGATATACTACAGGGTGCTGCTGTGACTACAATGATGATATCTCTTTATTTTGATGTTCTAATGAGTCTGTTATTTACCCTCTAAAAATAGTGTACATATTGCAAAGTAACTGTGCCATCGATGGCTACTGACCTGTAAATTTCAACATATCCAGAGGTCAGATGGAGCATGATGATACTTCACAGCTGCCAAAGAGGAAAATAGGCCGATCAAGGGAGGATAAAGAGGAGCCCAAGGAGGAAGAAATACCCAAGCCATCCTATCAGGTGAAGAGAATGTTTAGGAGTATCAAATATCCATATCATGAGAATCAATTAGAAATTATGGACCTTCTGGTGGTGGATCAATAAGGCAACTAAAAAATTATTTCTTACAAAGAATTGAAGAAGGTAGACCCATATGGAACCCTGAAAATGTTTTAAGATAGGATGAGTTTAAGGCCAATGAAGCATATGGATGAGGCTAATTTAGATCCATAAGATTATGTTGTCTCAAGCAAAATTCAGGAGAACAGGGATATTTAGAGCTCTTCAATAAGATCAAACTATGGTTTAGTAGATTTGGATGAATACATGGGCTAATTCAATGGTTAATTGAGCTTCCAGAAAGTTATCTTAGAATATGTGCCTAACAAGGAAAACTACCCTTTGTTAGTAGACTTCGAAAATAAAGTGAATTAAATCATTCATCCTTTTTAATAGAAAGAAGAAGAAGCTGTTCATCCAGCTTTTATCTAACTCAAGGAAATTTGTAGATCGAGGCCTCAATGCATCAAGAGAAGTGGTTGCTATGATATCTAATTCAGCGTCTCTCAGACCTCCTTGACCTCCAACATGTAGTATCGAAATGTCGACTAGTTGTTCGATGATATCAACTTCAAACCTTCAGAGAGCAAAACATACTTTGAATAAATCCGTTTTGATGAAGAAGATGTTAAAAAGCTAGAATCAGACTTCAACCTTGCCATGAATTTTTCACCCAAAGACAAAAAGAAAATGTAGGAACGTTATTTACACTGATCTGAAAATCATTCATGGACAATTCATTTTTTCTGTATTTTTGCTCTTGGTCCTTTCTTTCTCATCAAGGCTTCATTTCCGTAAATAGCTCTCAACCTGTTCATTTCCTTGTGGTACTCTTCTCTCGATATTTTGGCTTCTTACATGTAGGGCTTCTTTTATTCATCAGCTAGCTTGTTCCAGACCTCGGATGCGAGTTTAATGAGCTTTGGACCCAAAGATATGCTTAACTTTTAGGACAGTTATTTTGATTTGTCTCCGTAGAAAAGGAAAAAACTGGAAATAGGAGCTTTTGGTCTTACGAAATTTTATGAGCTGCTCTTTTTCTCTTCTGTTTTTGTATAGTCAGTATGCTCTGCTTTGACCTTATCACTTGGCTTAGATTTCCCTAAGTTATCCTAAGGCTTATAGCTTTCGCTAGAAGATGGGCTGGCTTTGTTTTCAGAATCCAGATAGTTTATCATAGCTTCTATGTCCATCCCATCCAATTACTTATCTGCTTCCAAGCTTGCAGGTTGTGATATTTGATTCGTTTGTGAGGTGGGTTCATTTGGGGATTGTGCATTTTTCGGGTTTGTTCGCTCAACTGACTCCAAACTATTGCTCAGTTCATCTTCCATCAGCGATCCTTCTGAACTAGCTGACTCCAGTTCTTGATGTTCCTCCCCTTCATATTTCATTTCGTCAATTTTTCTTTACTATGGATCGATAGTTTTGTTGAATTATTCGAGTCCAAGTTTTTACTGTTCCTCCTTTCTTTTATTTTTGGCGTGTTTTTTATCCTTCTTAAGCTTAGCAAATTCTCCAGGATAACGATTTTTGAACTAGGCCATCTCGGATTCATATTGTGATCTGGCTACTCGTGCTTTGGCTTCGTAGGGCTCTTTTTCCTAGTTGCTCATGTTTTTCCAGAGTTAAGCTACAAATTTGGCGACTTTTGAGCCAACAGTCAGTCCCTTTTCCTGAGCCAAAATCTGACCTTTATCTTTGTAGTAGACAAAAAAACTGGAAACAGGATGTTTTGGTTTAATAGCTTTTTAGTTTCTATTTGTTAACCTTTCTAGTTATTTCTGCTCATAGTATTTCTTTATCTTAACACCCTCACTCTCCATAATTTATTTTTTACTCTCCTCCATCCTTCGCTTGACCTCGGCTATCTTATAATCCAGTTGCTCATGGTTAGTAGTTAAACTTTCTTTCTATGAAGCCTCCTGAATTTTTTGTTAGATGTTTGCGAGGTATGACTTGAGGACTTCCATCTCTTGGTGGATCTTTTTGAAGCTTTAACCCGAGCAAGCTTCCATCCAGTCGATAGCTATAGCTAGGTAATTTTTGGCTGTCCTGCAGTAGAGGGTTATCGTTTTAGAGGGAGTGCAGCCAGCCGAAGTCATTTATTTGAGTAAATTTCTTTCTGTGTGCTCCATTAGCTATTATTTTCTCTTGAGATGAAGATGATGCTATCCAAATGATATGGGTACTGTATTATATAGAAATCAAATTTGAAGACAGCAAATAGCTACAATGATGATATCCAATATGAAATGACAATCGGATCTATTGATATTTTCTTTTATTCAATTACAAAACCCCATCTGAATTTATCCTAATAAAAAATCATACCTGATTATTTCACATAAAAAATGGAAAATAAAGGGTGGACAATGACCACTGACTGATAGTTGTTGCTGACTGGCTTATTTGTCATTTTTGAGAAGAAAAGGACGTAGGCTAATTGATATTAATGTCAGATGTTGCCACCTGGCATTTGTAATAATTCTACAGAATTGAGCATGCAACTACAGCCACTCCCTAGACTGCCCCGAACCACTTTCGAAATGATGAAACAGTCCATCCCTTTCAAGATATGTTTCGCCCTCGCCATTGCCTCCGTTGTGACCGTCTTAGCCCTGACACCTGCTTCAACTATTGCTACCTGTTCAAAATACAGATCTTGCAGCTGGTGGTACGGCAGCAACTATTATTAATGCCAATACTATAGCAGCACTTATTGCTGTAATAACTCATACTCCACCTCTTGCGGTGGTTCTTACTGCTACTACAAGCCATCTTCTTATGAGCCTTGCTGGGGAATCTTCATCACAATGTGGGTCTGCTCAGCCCTGGCCTTTTTCCTATCCATTGCTGTGATCATTATGTGGTGCAACTTTAAACGTCGCGCTTAGAACCCTTTCTTCAATCCTGGAGCAAACTATGTTCAAGTTATCGATCCCCGCCAATACAACGAACAGCCCTTCTACTCCTACAACAATGTCAACAACCCAGTCTGATCTAGTCAATACCTCATATACTATATTCCTTCCTCAAATATTCAATCAAACCATCCCTTTTCCTCCCATTGTTCTAGATGTATTTGATATATAATTCTGATGGGTCAATAAAGTGAAGGTTGGGTAGTTGCAATATAATTGATATATTTAATAAGATGAAAGTAGTCCTGCTGGTGCTGCTGCTCTCGATGGCACATTCGCATATCTACTCCTCACCACCCACTATCACTTATAACTATGATGGGCACCCTTACTACTATTCGCTTTACATGTCTCTCTAAACCGGCATTGGAGCATCCGATTATCTAAGATTCATCTGGCCCGAGCAAATCCACAACTCTCTCAAAACATAAATAACTGTCAAGCTCATCATCTTCTCCAATCACCTCCAAGTGGCCACTGCGACCTGCGTCAATGAGAATGTAGTGAACTCGTTTACCTATCATGTTAATTTACGCTATGCCATGCAGCCGAATACTTGGTATGAAGTGCAGGTCTACCCTAGCAGAAATCCTACCAATATGCCAAGCGATATTCTAGTGCAGGTAATGGCTGTTAGTGACTATATCAGCAACAACATCATATACGATTCTAATATGGCTTTCGGGTATCTGGATATCTTGACACCACTAACATCCACTAATACGCTAGCTGTTGTTTGCAATTCAACCAGTACGAAAGCTACTGTCCCTGCTGCCATATACTCATATGACATTTACTTGACACCTACGGTCGGTAGCAGCACAGGAGGTAATTTCACACTGTTCATCTACTATAACAGTGGAGATCCAATAATGGCAACAGGGACCTCCATTATTGATTTTTCATTCATGGGTCTCTGCCAATCTGCGGCAACCAACACTGGAAGTGCTGCTGTTTTGTTGGCCTGTAGCATATCTTCTGACCTTTCAGAAATCACCTTCTCGATGGCCTCGGTGACAGCTGGTCAGGCTATTAGGATCTCGACATCTATATCCAATCCTGTGTACCATTCTATTCGAGGAATCAAGGCATATTGGACGGAGTTTATATCTGGGAGGGTGCTGGAAAATGGTTTTCAGAATGATGCTTTGACAGTGAGCAAAATAAATATCGATACGGTAACACCAAGAGTGCTGCTCTTCTGGGGAATCGATAGTACATACACTGATGGCAGCATCACTACAGCTCTACCACTTTTCAAGGCTCAAAGTTCAACCCCTAATATATTACCCTACAACTCATTCAACATCGGCTTTTCTTTTGCCCAGACCTCCCCCATTACAGGCCAATATATCGTATACGTGACTCTTGGAGCGACAGGGGTAGCCGAAGGAACAATAGCTCATAACTTACCAGCCTACACAGGGACAGAAGTATACTGCTCCTACGATACCAGCAACAAGCGGATAGTCTGCAAAAATGTTGGAGCCTTCATCAATACAAGTTTCAGATACTTCATATCAGGAAAAGCATTTTTTGACTCAAATACAATTTCTCCAATCAGCACTTTTGCTAGTGTGTCGGTGACTCCTGTTGTATATGATCGCTCAGGTGTGCAAATACTGACGCCAGTGCTGTACACGGATCTAGCTGGGCAGTCGACCAACGTGGAGGTCAGTAAGGAACTGCTTGACACCGCAGGTTATCATAACACTGGATCGTATTCAATTGGCAATGCTCAGGTCGTATCATACTATGATGACAAAACATTGTCTTCAACTGCCAATGCAGCTCAAGGGTTCCTCCAAGGCAACAATGCTTCAGTTGGTATAATTCCTGATTTAGGAGTCTCTCAGCAGCTCATTTTCCTGCTCAAAACATCAAATTCTGACATTGCAGCAGGTGGAAATGCAGCAACAGACTATACGATATAACTGATGTTCAATAGCTATGTGATAGGTTTCGAGTCAACAGGCGCCGGTCGTGGCCTGGATTTTGTGGGTTACCTCACCAGCAGCACAGCTTGGAGTATTTCTGGTAGTCCATGCTACTACTCAACTGTCATTTGCTAAAAATACAACAACGACACACCCACCTACAACACCAAATCGATAGTGTCGGCAACAAACAACATCAACTGGTATGGAAAGTACAACTTCAGATGTGGAACCAGTTACTCTCCTTCACCTTCTCCTGCGTGTTCCAGTAATTGTGCCAGTGAGTGCAACATGTTCACGGGATACAGTTTGTCTAATCAAGGAGCTGCCGTCATGGCGATGAGAGAGGTGGTGCTACCTACCGGCTATCACAGCCCACTCTATGCTGACAAAAATTTGTTGGACTTTTTGTTTGTGTTCAAACATGGGTCTTCAGTTGTATCCTACTGTCTGGTCAATGGATTTACGATGACAGGGGCCAAAATGCAGAACATCAAAGCTGCCTATGTCAATTACTATGATTCCAGCAGCAATCCCTTTCCTTTTAACAAGGGTGTGCGAATCCCCATGATGGTTAGAATTGGTGGTGGTGTTCTTCCCAGTTAAAGCAATGGAGCCACAGCAATAGGAATATTTTTTGATGACAATGTTGACGCCAGCACTTTTTACACAAATACAGGAAATTCATGGGCAGTTGGTTGTTCGACGGGTATTTGCACCTACAGCCCCAATATGGCTCTATCCAACGCCAGGATGGATAACTGGTTGGTCAGCAGGCATGTAAAGGTCTACAACTTACCACCCATTCAGAACGAGTTCAACATTTTGGTGCCAGTGACTCCTTCTCTAACTAGTAGAAACCCTCCTAAATACTTAACTATAGCTTTCTTCAGTCAGAATTACTCGGTCAACACAACATCTAATTTACTGCAGACCTTGGCAGTATATAGATTGTTTGGTCCGGTCGTCACCGGTTCAGTTAGTGGTGCCCTTTCCAACATAAATGGACTAGCAA
>Ga0210025_1002534_pt1 | contig 17652 bp, 11 predicted proteins | sample CryGeyme20150102_FD_183989 | JGI IMG/M metagenome (GOLD analysis project Ga0210025, IMG submission 183989) | Groundwater microbial communities from Crystal Geyser aquifers in Utah, USA - Crystal Geyser metaG 2015-0102 (SPAdes) (version 2) | ecosystem: Environmental > Aquatic > Deep subsurface >...
GAACACAGATTATTACGTTTTTCTTTTTTTCTTTTGAGCTGCAGGGAATAAAATATTATTTAAAATGAGTCGATATCCTGGGCTATTCGGATACAAATCTAAATCTGTTGGCGGATCATCTACACGATGAGTATAATCTTCGGGATCGTGACCAGCATAAAAAGTAAAGGTTCCTTTGCCGAAATTGCCGTGAATGTATTTCACTTGATCTCTTCCTGGAGCTTCAGCTAAAATAACAACTGATTGTTTAATCTTGTCTTTTTGATAGGCTGTTGTTTGCCCATAAAATCCTTTAATACTACTCACATGATTTTGAGTTAACATAGTTGGAACCGGATCCCATTTTGCCGAAAATTCAAATAAGGTGAAATAATCAATTTCTTCATTTATTCTGTCTAACTGAACAGGAACATCTATATCAGCATGCTCATATTCTGCGGGATTTGTTATGAGTGTAAAATTGGAAAATGCAAAGGTTTTATCGTAATCAATTTTTTTCTGAGCGTCAGCATCCATGGGATCGCCATCAAATGGGGTTGGTGCAATGTCTATTCCTTCGGCAGATAAGGCAATGTCAAAAGTGTCGGTTCCAGAACACATTGCAAATAGAAATCCACCATTGCCTACATAATCTCTAATTTTTCTGGCAACTGCTTTTTTTTCTTCGCTAACTTTTTCAAAACCCATTGTTTTAGCCAATGCTTCCATTTCTCGAACTTGTTTTATGTACCATGGCTGATTTCGATAAGCATACCAGAACTTTCCATATTGCCCTGTAAAATCTTCGTGATGTAAATGCAACCAATCATAATTATCCAATTCTCCTTGTAATACTTCTACATCCCAAACTTTTGCGTATTCAACTTCCGCATACGTTAGAGCAAGTGTTACAGCATCATCCCAAGGTAAATTTTGCTTTGGAGTGTAAACGGCTATTCTGGGAGCTTTTTCCAAATTAATTACCGCTGTATTTGTATTCGATGCTTCAATTTCATCAACTAACTGTATTGCTTTTGAATCTGTGATAATTTGATAACGAACATTTCTTACCAAACAAGCGTTATCTAATTTTGTGTCATTAATGACCAAAAAAGATCCACCTTTATAATTCAGCAACCATTTAGCTGTTCCATTTTGAGTTAAATGGTTAAATACGATTCCATAAGCTTTCAAATGATTCGTTTGAGAAGCATCCATGGGAATGAGTACATAATCAGCCTTAAGATTTCCAAGAAACCCAAACATTAGAACTAGTATGATTAACAAGTTCGATTGGAACGCTTTAATTTTGAATTCTTTTTTAATCATTATGATTCTACTTCTAATAGCTCTCTTAAAAAGCCACGTACTTTTTCAGCGTAAAAACTAGTCGGAAAAGCTTTTAAATATTCTTGCATTTCAGTTTGTAACTGAATTCCATCAACTACTTTTCCATCTACAACTACAACCGCATTAGTCGTATCATTTGCAGTCTTGCCCACAATTTTCATTGCTTCAACCATGGGAATACTATTAAGAGCATAACCTAATGCAATTCGGCTAAAAAATAATTGCTCATTTTGTCGAATTTGTGGATGCGCACCAAGCCAAACATAAGCTTCTAAAGGTTCGTCTTTTCGGTACAAGTTGGCAATGACTTCTGCACCATCTAATTGAAGCTGCCCCATATTTTCATATTCTGTAGTTAGAATACTTAATCCGGCTTTAAATTCATGGCGTGAAATAGCGAGCATCGCTTTCGAAAATATCACCAATTCAGGAGTTACACTATCTTTTTGAATTCCTTTTCGAATCCAATTTCTAAGTTTCACGGCATCATTTGCATAGAATGAACTATTTTGACGCTCAACCGCTTTCAATTGAATTTTAGAAAAGTCAAAATCTCCCGCAAAAAAGTCGTTAAGAGCTAAATAATAACGTGACTTTTCAAGCATATCGGCATTTTTGGAATTTCTATTTGCTCGAGTTAGTTCTATACGTGCTTTTCGAAAGTCAGCATCTAACATTGCAAAACGACCCAAAAGAAATGCACTTTGATCTTCTTTCAATTGTACATTTTTATCATCAACCAACACACTATACAACTCTCTAGCTCTTTGTTGATTAGCTAACTGTTCTAAATTTAAATCGATAAGTTTTAAAATGACTTGTGTTCTGTTATCAAAGTCCTTTTCTTTTTCAACAATCATTTCCAATAAATCAGATGCGACTTTATTTAAACTATCTGCTTTACCTAAGATGCTTAAGCCATTATCTTGCAAGCTTTTTGCCCACTTTGTAAACATGTAAGCTTTTGCTTCTGCTGCAATTGGCTTTAACTGACTTATAGAACCTTTCAAATAAAAATCGAACGCTTCTTCTGCTAAATCAAAAGATTCTCTACGAACTAAATTTTGAGCAACATTATAAACAAAATAATCAGCAGGGTATTTTCTTTCTAGCATTTGAGCCCATCTCAAAGCCTTTTTTTCTAAACCTCTTTCCATGTAGAGCCATAATAAAAACTCTCTTTTTGATTGAGCCAATGTCTCATTTTCGGATCTTTGCTCTAAATTGGCTTCTTCTAATAATATAATTGCTTCATCGTATAAAAACTCATCGTTATATCGAGCAAATTGACGCTGAACTAAATCAGAACGTGTTGGATTGTTTTCTAGAATGGCTAATAATTCTTTTGCGGCTTCTCCATATTCACTTGCTTGCAAATAGGCACTTGCCAATTCATTCAAATACAAGAAGGCGTTTTTCAAATGAAGTCGTGCTTCTTTATATACGTCTGCTGCTTTTTTGAATTCTCGACGCTCCATTAATGTATTGGCCACAACCTGATACATCATCATATTTCTCGAATTTTCTTTAATAATCTTATCCCAAATTACAAATGCTTTTGCTGTATCGCCTTTTAGATGATATAAATTGGCTAAATCGTTATCAAATTGTGGAACATTTGAGACTTTTGATGCCGGATTTAACAGCAATTCAATCCCATTCGTATACTCTTTTGTCTGTATGTAACACTCAACTAATTGTTTTAAATAGGCCTGATTCGAAGGTTCATTTTTTACTAAGTCCTGAAGCAAATCTTTTGCTTTATCATATTCTTGCATTCGAATCCATTGAATGGCAAGCACATAATTTCTGTCTGTTTGAGCTTTCACTTGCACAGATAAAAAAAAGATAAAAAAAACGGACAGAATTAATTTCATCATGAGAACGCGTAAGTTACTAAAATAACAATTGTGAAGATTAACTAATCTCTTTAGCAACAATGTAAGTCTAACAAAAATTTCGTTTTAATGTAATTGATTTTGAGGTTCAGGAGAAAAACTTGGAAAATGATCTTGAACCATTTTATAGTATGCCTGAATTGGAAAACCAACTACATTGTAATAGTCACCAATAATTTTTTTTACAAAAACAGCGCCCCAGTCATCTTGAATCCCATAGGCACCTGCTTTATCCATCGGACTTCCCGTAGCAACATAAGCTTTTATTTCAATTTCACTTAAATCGTGAAAAACCACTTCAGTCTCAACACTAAAACTGATCTCCATAGACCCATAAATCAAAGCTACACCTGTAAATACTGAATGTGTATTTCCGCTTAATAGACCAAGAATACGCTCTGCATCTTTGGCGTTTTCTGGCTTTCCAAGCGACTTATTTTTGAAAACAACAATGGTATCTGAGCCAATAACTAGTGAATCATTATACTCTGTTGCAACTTCTTTTGCTTTTAACAAAGCTAAATTTCGGCAATAAGCATCCGGATTTCCATCATAAGGTAAGTTTTCATCTATATCTGCAGGGTGACAAATAAAGTCTTGATATAACAAGGATAAAAGCTTTTTTCTTCGTGGACTTTGTGAAGCGAGAACGATTGTTTTCAATTTGATACTCTTTTTTTCAATTTTCGTTTGAACGGCAACGATAAGGATTGTATCATTAAGCCATTTTAAAAATTAACTTTAGATAAAGTAAAATAAGATATGGCTAAAAGAATTTCTGTATCAAAAACAGCGGATACCTCAAAAACTATGGTTTTTACAAAAGAAAATTACATTTTATTGATTATCGGAATAGCACTGATTTTTGTAGGCTTCCTAATTATGTATCTGGAAAATGAAATTGACGGCTTTATTTCACTTTATGTTTCTCCAGTCTTAATCGTAGGTGGATTCGCTGAAATCGTCTATGCGATTATGAAAAAACCTGCAAAAGCAAACATTTGAGATAGATTATTTATGGGTTGGTTAAAAAAATTACATTGGCAAATTATTGTTGGTCTTATTCTTGGTCTCATTTGGGGCTTATTTGCATCTGAATTCGGCATTGCTGAGTTTACTGCAGACTATATAAAACCCTTTGGTACCATTTTTGTCTATTTACTTGAACTTATTGCTGTCCCTTTAGTAATTGCATCGCTAATAGTTGGTGTAACAAATTTAAGCGATATAAAAAAGCTATCTAGAATGGGTGGAAAAACCCTTGGGATTTATATTAGCACAACTGTAATTGCAATTACCATTGGTCTTGTTCTTGTCAATTTTATTCAACCTGGAAAAGCATTACCACAAGAAACTAGAGAGCAACTAAAAGAGAGTTATAAAGAGAATATTTCGACTCGAGAAGCATCCGCTAATGAAGTACTCGAACGAGGGCCATTGGCTCCTATCGTTAACATTATTCCAAGAAATTTTCTTGCTGCAGCTTCTGAAAACTCAAATATGCTTCAAGTTGTTTTTGTAGCCATTCTACTAGGAATTGGAATGATTCAAATTGGTGAAGAAAAATCAAGACCTATGGTTAGTTTTTTCAGTTCCCTAAACGACGTTGTTATCAATGTGGTCGACATGATTATGAAAGTCGCACCTATTGGTGTTTTTGGTTTAATGAGTGCATTAATAGTCGATTTAGCAGGAAATGACCTTTCAAAAGCTTTTACTTTATTATATGCACTTGGCTGGTATATGCTTACGGTTATTCTAGGTTTACTTATCCACCTTTTCGTAACCTATCAAATTGTTTTTAAAATGTTTAGCAAAATGCCATTTATCAAGTTTCTTCGTGGAATGCGACCTGCAATGTTATTAGGTTTTAGCACTAGTTCAAGTGCTGCTACTTTACCAGTAACAATGGAAAGAGTACAGAAAAAACTCGGGGTTCATGAAGATGTAGCAAGTTTTGTATTACCAGTTGGGGCAACTGTTAATATGGATGGGACTAGTTTATACCAAGCTGTTGCTGCGGTTTTTATTGCTCAAGCACTAGGAATGGGATTAGATTTTGGTCAACAATTAACGATAGTTGTCACCGCTACTCTTGCCTCAATAGGAGCAGCTGGTGTTCCTGGCGCTGGAATCATCATGTTGGTAATTGTATTAAAAGCTATTCATATTCCCGTTGAAGGTATTGCTTTAATTCTTGGCGTAGATCGTATTTTAGACATGCTTCGTACCACGTTAAACATTACCGGCGATGCCGCTGTTTGTGTTGCAGTTGCGACTTCAGAAGGCAAAATTGACAACATTGACTTTAATGACTAATTTTATATTAAATTGTTAAACATTTAACAATAATATATCTAGACTAACGTATTGTTTTTTTGTACATCTGAATGAATCCATTCTTAAAATGACCGTTTTCTTTATTTGCCTTCTTTTAATGATAAATTTCAACAGAGATGAACTCAAAGCCGACTACACCAATGAATTAGAAATTGGCATAACTCATTTTTATTCAGGTCAATGGGGAAAAGCGGACAGCACGTTTACATCTTTAATTAAACAAGATCCTAAAGCTCCTGAAGCTTACTTTTTTAAAGCAATGGTTCCATTTTGGAAGTACTTTTTCGCAGGGCAATCAAAAAGTGACGCTAAACAGTTTTTGAATTTTTCTGAAAGCGCCATTGATGTGTCTGAAAAATATTTACAATCTCATGAAAAAGATACTTCTATAGTATTGTTATTATCTGGGCTATATGGCTATAGAGCTCTGGTTTCGGCTGATTTAGGGGAGTATTTCACAGCTGCAAAAAGTGGTTTAGCAGGTTTTGATTTTACTAAACAGATCCTGAAAATGGATGAAAATTTAGCCGAGACTAAAATCGGTAAAGGCATTTATTATTATATGAGTGGTTCAGTTCCAGATAACGGTAAATGGATAACAAAACTATTTGGGATGAAGGGAACAAAAGAAGATGCATTTGCAGAACTTGAAGTTGCAGCGCAATCAGACTCAAGAGTAAATGTTGATGCTAACTTAATTTTGACCTATTTATATTTAAAAGAATTTAAGCCTTATCAAGCATTTAAAACATCTTTACGATTAACAAAGATGTACCCAACTAACTCCATATTTTTGTTTCTCCATGCAGATTCACTAGAAAAAATTGGCAAAACGGAAGATGCATTGGTATACTATAATTCAGTAATTCTTCATAATCACAACGAAATAGAGCATTTAACCTTAAGTGCAAAAGAGAAAACCGAAGAACTTCGATACAACCTAAATCAGTCTTTTGGTAGTAAATAGAGTTTACTTTAGGGAAACAAAATCTTAATAAAAGAATTCTTAAGTATTCTGTAACTTACAGATTCATTAAAATTTTCCCTTAATTATGGTTCGTGTGTATGCGACTTAAAGTACTGTTGGCTCTAGCAATTCTATTTGCCCCTAATCTAATCTTTTCTCAAGCAACTGATTTATTTTTCTCTGAATATATCGAAGGTTCAGGCAATGTAAAATATCTTGAAATTTTTAACGGAACTGGCACTTCAGTTGACCTTTCTGACTATGAAGTATTACTTTTTTCAAACGGTTCAACTTCGGCAAGTGACAATTCATTAACGACCTTAACCGGCACACTCGAAAACGGTGCAGTATTAGTAATTGCAAATTCAAATGCTGAAGTTGTTTATAATGGTTTTAAAGTTGAATCAAATGTAACTTTCTTTAATGGTGATGATGCTCTCGCTATTCGTAAAAAATCTTCAGGTTTGTATGTTGATATTTTCGGGGCAATTGGATCAGACCCAGGTTCGCTTTGGGCTGCTGGTGATATTGTTACTTCCAATAAAACCTTAATAAGGAAACCTGATGTTATGTCTGGTGTCACTCAAAATCCAGGAACTGGTTTCCCAACATTGGGAACTGAATGGATTATGAAAGATCAAGATGATATTTCTGATTTAGGTAAACATACTTTTGAAGCCGTTCAAGCTCACCTAGGTACTTCTGCAATAACACTTGATGCATCATTTACACCATCACAAGAAATTGATGTAATTTCATACACAAGTGGCTCAAAATTACTTTCAAAAGGTTTTGACTTACTTCGTTTTGTAATTCATGAAGATGGAGTTGATTCCGATGGTGAAGATGATTTGTCTACTCTTTTAAACTCATTTGCATTTACTAGTACTAATCTAAGTATGAATGTTGACTCAATTGCTGTTTTAAATTCAAAAAATCAAGTTCTTGGTGCTTTTAAAACTGGTTCTACTTCAAATTTTAGTTTAGAGTTAAATGGATACGAAATTGCTGACAATACTACAGACACACTTACACTGAAAGTAGTTTTTAGCTCATTGGTAACAGATAACGAACAAATCTCAATTTCACTTCAACAAGTATATTCAGATGAAAGTGGATCAGGTTTTGTTGAATCCGCTGGTACTATTATTGAATCGTCTACAAATCAATCTGACAATACTTTAGCTGTTATTGCTACAAAAATGATAGCTTCTGAACTTGAAAATCCATACACAGTAAATAAACCACTAGTTTTTTCTGTTGAAGCTGTGAATGTAAACGGAAGTTTAGATACAGATTACTCTGGAATGCTCGGCGTTTCTATGGGCCAAAATGCTTCTGATGAATTCGTTTATTCCAATGGTTCAGATCTTCAACAATTAGCGGAAAATGGAATTTCAACATGGACTGTTAGTTATCCTGTTGCTGAAAACATTACAGTTTCTATAAATAATGAATTTAACAACTTAGATTTAGACTTTGAATTTATAATTGAAGAAGTTAATCCAGGTGGTGAAAATGAATCTATTGCTCCTGGCATGCTTGGTACTGAGTTAATCAGTTATTTAAGAACAAATTATAGAGTTACCAATTCGTTAGGTTATGATACAGCAAGAGATCGCATTTTTATGATTATAGACAATAAAAAAACAAATGGTCAAGGTGCTACTACAAATACTTTAGAAGGAGTTTATACAGGTAGAGTTGTAACTGGTTATTCAAGTCGTGGAGACGCTCAAGGTTCAAATTTCAATACTGAGCATACATGGCCACAAAGTAAATTTGGATCTTCAAATCCTATGGTAAGCGATATTCACCACTTATACCCAACCGATGGTACTGCAAATGGAGCAAGAGGCAATCTTCCTTTTGAAGAATTAGACGACAATACAGAAGTTGATAAATGGTATTTAGGAACTTCTGTGCTTACATCTGCGCCAGCAGCGAATGAACGCTCAAATTATTCTAAATTGAATACGAATACATCATTTGAGCCGCGAGACGTTCATAAAGGCAATGTTGCACGATCTATGTTTTATTTTTGGACTATCTATGCTACAAATAGTAGTATGGTTTCTGGAAATGACTCTTTTTTTAATGGCATGAAAAATGATTTATTAACCTGGCACCGTTTTGACAAAGTTGATCAAGCTGAAGTTAAAAGAAGCGATACTACAGCCTATTACCAAGGCAATCGTAACCCATTTGTTCACGATACTTCTTTAGTAATTAGAGCCTATTTCCCTGATCAATATATTCCAACACGAATTGAATCATTTGAGCCTAAAACTGAATTATCAATCTCTTTAAATCAGAATTATCCAAATCCGTTTAATCCTAGTACACAAATTGCTTTTTCAATTCAATCAAATGGATTTATTCGTTTAGATGTATTTGATATTTTGGGTAAACGAGTAGCGGTTCTAGTTAATAGAAAACTTTCTGCTGGAGATCATCAAATTCAATTTAACGCTTCCCATTTACCATCCGGCGTTTATCTTTATCGATTAACGACTCCATTCGGTATCCTTTCAAAGAAAATGATGCTGATTAAATAAGCTTATCCGTTATTTTGTTTTAAAATTAAAGCCTATTCCATTTAAATTGGAGTAGGCTTTTTTTTATCATGTAAATCCTAATACGAAGTACTACCTAAATGTTAGTTAAGTATCCATACAATAATTTTTATCAAAAACCGTGATAAACAAAGAAGAACTTCATTTGGTGTCGCAGTACAATCACAACTTTAATCCCATATTTTGAAGTGACTCCTCCCGAACGCTTTCGAATCTGAATGACGAAATTTACGGATACTTGTTTTTTTTTTAATTTCTTATCTCGAACTCAAATTGCGAAGAAAACGTTAACATTAAACAAAAAATATCACAGTTTATTTAAGGAAATTTCAATTTTAACCTGAGTTCGGGTTAATGATTAGTAGAATAATTTTAATCTAATCCTAGAATAAACAATGTAGAATGTTATTATGCTTCATAATGGAATCTCGAATTTAATTCCAAATTATGCAGAGATTCTTCCCGAAAGCGTTTGGGACAGAATGACGAAATTTATTTTAACCTGTTTTTATTTTAATTTCTTATCCCGAACTCAGGTTTTTAAAAAATAATCATTTTAAAAACTCTTTGGAGTTCAACAAGCTTAGCTTTAACTCTTCCATAATTTTAAAAAAATAGAACTCCTAAAACCTATTATATCTAAGAATTGCACCAGTTCTCCAATCATTTATCCTAGAATAATTTAGTTGAAAATAATTAGGATTTCTTCTCACTAAATAATGATCAAACGGGAAATAAATACTATTCAAACGAACTCTGCGAAAAGAAAATACCCTTAACGGATCGTTTGGTTCATGAGTGTAATGCCATAACACTTCATCATATCTTCTAGTCACAAAAAGTGGCGGGCCATAAATAATGTATACCATTCCCATATCCGTTTTCCAGCCATCTTTGAAATTAGTAAAAAAATAATTGGCTTCACTTACTCGATTCGAGTAGAGTTTTAACACTTCAGTTAACGTAGTTCTATTCTTTATTTGATTTTTAAAATATGATATAAAAACATGTTCAATAGAATCCGGATTTGTTAATCCATTAATTGCCTCAAAAACATCTTGAGGCAAAATATACTGATAGGGCTCTATTTGTTTTTTTACTGAGGAGTAATATGGAAATTTTTCATCTACTAAGGCCACTTTTTTTTTGCTTAAAAGATTATCATCCCCTTCTTGTTCTTGGGAAATCAATCTTAATTCAATTGAATAGTTCCCCTCGTTGAGTTCAGGTAAAACAACTATTGTTTCTGTTGTCCCTTTTTTTATTGATGCATGAATTGAATGAATCAGGTCTGTTTTTCGATAATCAATTCCTCTAAAAGCTAGTGAGGTTGTACTAAATTGCCTTGAATGCAAAGGTCTTGCGATTTCATTATCGCTTAAAATAGATACAATTCTAATTTCTAAACTGTCTGAAATAGTGCTTTTATGAGTTACTCTTGCTACGAATTTTTTTTCAGTCTCTAATTGCTGTACATATTTTACAAACGGTGAAAAATGACCTTCTTTCGAAATAAAGCCTGGTTCAATAGAACCAATTCCGTTTATTTCATTTTTTTTTGATATCGTAGAATGGTTAAAAATTTTATCGATATATAGCGACGGTGAAATTATATGCAACCTATAGTTAACCTCTTTATTATTTATAGGGTAAACATATTCCAAAACACTATTTTTTTGAGAAATTGGCAAGGTGATTTCATCTTTTTTTGCGTGCATTAATGAATCTTGCGTTGATGTAATTTCTAACGTAACCTCAAATGTGTAAAGAGAATCGTTTGAATATAATTGAGTAGAAACATTTGGAATAATTTCAACTAATATCTTAAGATATCTTTCATTATTAATATGAACTACATAATAATCTGTATAAATACTTGGTTCATCAAAATTTAATAATACTGACGAACTAGTAGATGAAAGTTTATTCATACTACACGAACCTATTAATAATATAAGGGGCATGAATAGTAGACGAATGTTCATATCGTGATTATAATAAAATATTAAAGTAAAATCAATTTCCTAATTTCTCAACAATTATTAATAAAAAAAAGCCGCATTGATTACTCAATGCGGCTTTTAAACTAAAATCAACCAATATTAGTTGTTGACAGGAGTTGCGTCAAACAAACCAGGAATTGGACTTGGAGTACTTGAGTTTGAGTTAATCTCAGACTGTGGGTACAACATACGTTGTGGCAATTGTGTTCCAGTTGTTGGAGGAGGTTTAACACCTACAGCATCTCCACTATTTCTACGAACATCATTAAAGCCTTCAATGCTACCATAAAATGTAACATAACGCTCTTGTAAGATTTCTCTACGTAAAGCATTAACTTGGCTTATGTTATCAGCATTCTCTATACCACCAGCAGCAAAATCTGCTAAATCGTATGCATCATACTGAGCAACAAATGCTAAATCCGCAGGATCTATATAAGCAGGATTCATATCTCCACCAGCTGCAAGGAATGCTCTGTAATCATTCAAATGACCTAAAGCAACGCTTAAATTAGCATTAGTTCTTACAGCAGCTTCTGCAAGTATTAATAAGTTCTCAGCATAACCAGCCAATATATATGGTGAATCATGACCGAAAATACCGTTTGGATAATCAAACCAAAGTGGCGATAAGAAGTTAGGTTCATAACCACCTGTATATATGCCAGATGCGTAATAAAAATTAAAACGAGCATCTTCATTTGTTTTAGCATTTCCACGATACAATGCATCTGCAGGATCGAGTAAATGAGTTAAATAGGCATCATCAGCAGCCATGTATCCAGCGCGGTCATAATCTAAGAAGGAATAGAATATATTAAAATTCTGTCCATAAGATTCGCCATGCATAGCAACCCAGTTATCAGCAGCACTATTTATACCGTTTTGAGAAGCTGTATAAGCAGCAGCATAGTTTTTAACGTGTGTGAAATAACGAGCTTTTAAGGTATAAGCAACTTTAATCCATTGAGCAGTACTCAATTCGTGAATATCACCTAAAATACTTGACGCAGACTGAGCTGTTAAATGTGCAATGGCTTCATCCAATAAAGTTTGAACACCAGCATAAACATCAGCTTGATTGTCATAAGCAGGATTTGGAAATGCCTCACGATCTCCAGCTTCAGAGAAAGGAACATTTCCCCAAATTGCTGTAGCAGTACCTAAGGCATTAGCTTTTATAATCTTAGCAACACCACGATAAATTAAATTACCAGTTGTTTCTGTACTCTTGATGATAATATTTGATTGCTGAACAGCTCCAGCATACAAATTACCCCAAGGACTATCGGCATCACCTGCTGTAGTTTGATATATATTTAAGTTAATATATTGACGGTCAAAACCTGTAAAGTATCCTGACCACATGCCCGTTAAACGAGCAACTTCGCCCTCTTGAACTAATACGTTCGCTAACTGAGCACCAGTTAAAACATAACGGTCATCAGCGCTTTGAGGATTATTAGGATCATCATTCAGACCCTCTACAATTTTCTCACAAGCATTAAAAAATGAGAAAACAATAAGTACAGTTAAGAGAAATTTAAAATTTTTCATATTCTCGCGAGTCCTTTCTTAATAGTTAACAGAAATTGAGAATAAAACAGATCTAGTGTTAGGATTGTTAAAGTAATCCAAACCACGACCATTTGAAGGACCAGTTAAGTTAGTCTCAGGGTCAATACCTTTTACGTTAGCCCACAATAATAAATTACGACCAGTAACTCCGAAGTCAATAGAACGTAATCCTGTTAAATCTCTTAAAGATTTAGCATTATAGCTATAAGTTAAAGTAACCTCACGTAAACGAGTAGCTGTTGCATCACCAATAAATTGTTCAGCAACAGGACCAAATCCACCACCTAAACCAGTGTACCAAGCTTGTGTTAAAGCAACAGGGCCGTTACCAAAATCTTGAATATTACCACGGAAAGGTGTGTTAGCAGGAATTTCAACTCCATTATGTTGTTTTAATGCAGTTGGGTGAGTTCTTTCTTGAGAAACATCATTATGAGTACCAAAATAGTATAATACTCCTTTTGTTCCTTCCCAAATATCGCCACCTTGGGTATGATCAAACAATACAAACAATTTCAAATTTTTGTATGAAACAGTTGCAGATAAGTTTGCAACCCAATCTGGATTAGGATCACCAAGAATACCTTCATCAGCTGCTGCTGTTGGGAAACCATTTGCGTCAAGAATCATTTTTCCATCAGCGCCTCTGTCCCAACGACCGCCCCAAAGTACACCAACAGCTTGGCCTTCAACAGCTCTAGATGATGTACCTGTGAAACCATTTAAGAATAAGGACTGAGTTCCAGCTAAGCTTAAAACTTTGTTACGGTTACGTGTAAAGTTAGCATTGAATCCTAAACGGAAATCATTAGTTGCAATTGCTTCATAACCCGCTTCAATTTCAATACCTTTGTTTTCTAAGTCAGCAGCATTTTGATATTGACTTGTAAATCCGGTAGAAGCAGCAACAGGAACAAAGAATAAAGCACCTTCTGTTTTGTTGTTATAATAAGTAGCAGAAAAGCTTAATTTATCGTTTAAGAAACGTAAATCTGTACCAACTTCCCATTCAGTTTTACGCTCAGGCTCAACTGCACTATTTCTAGCAGCTGTACTTTGAACAAATCCACCATCAGCATATACACCTGAATCTAAGGCAGGGCCCCATGATTCACCGTAAGCTGCAGATACAAAAGGAGTTTGAGTTAAATATGGAGCTGGCTCTATACCTACAACACCATAAGCAAAACGAAGTTTACCAAAAGACAAAAACGAATTATCTTTTAGAGCACCTAATTGTGTAAACTGCCATGCTAAATTTGCAGCAGGATAAAAGAACGTTTTGTCAGAATTTTCACCATAAGTAGAAGCTGTTTCTGCACGACCTGTTACTTCAGCAAAAATACTTTCCATATAATTGAAATTCCAAGAAGTATATGCCGCAGCTACTCTTCTTTCACTTTCAGAGTTAAATGGATCTCTATTTGCTGTTTGAGCATTACTAAAGTTTAATGGGCCATTACGAATAATGAAATTCTGCATTGAACCACCAATGTTTTTTGAAGAACGATTATTCACGTTAAATCCAAATAAAGCACTTGTAAATAAATCAGCGTTTAGTTGTTTTTGAACACGAGTAATAGCATCAAAGTTAACTTGTAACTCAGAAATAGACTGATCTGTTAAACCACCAGCTGGGAAATTACCTGCAGAAGCTACTGGGAAGTATTCTTGTCTTTTATCTTGATAATAATCAACTCCACCACGCATTGTAAATCCTAACCATTGTGTTGGATCAAATTGCATTTCACCTGAAGTTAAGAAACGGTCAACATTTGTTGGGTTTAGTTGTTCATTAATAGTCCATAATGGATTATTATATACAGCACCAGCATTACCTAAGTATCTTCTATAAGAACGGTGACCTGGAGAAGGAGCTGCAGTTGGAGATGAATAATAATCACCTTTGTAATCACGAATATCAAAATCCGGAGATGTTCTTAATAAACCTAAGTACAAACCTGACAAGTTAGAACCCATCTGAATACGATTTGAATTCACTTTAGAATACATCGCATTTGATGTTACAGAAAATTTTTCGTTAAAACGACGTGTTGAGTTAAAACGGAAAGAAGTTCTTCTGTAATCACTATTATTACGAATAATACCTTGTTGATTTAAGTCAGATATGCTTAAGTAATATGAATTACCTAAATCTCCACCACTAATTGCAACACTGTTATCTAAGAAATAACCTGTTTGAAATACAGCGTCTTTGTTGCTATCAACAAATACATCTTTAGAATTTCTTGCAGTTATTGGATAATAAACGTTACCTGTTTCTGAAACAAAACGTCCACCTGTATTATCTACAGCATCAGCAGCACCAGAACGATCAGCTATTTTATCACCCCAAGAAAAAGCTTGAGTTGGACTATAACTTCCGTTAAAGCCTTGACCATAGCTTTTTTGAATATCTGGATAAAGCATAATGTTATCCATAGAATAGGTTGATTTTACCACAATATTAGGGCGGCCTTGAACAGGACGACCTCTTTTTGTTTTAATAACAATCACACCATTAGCCGCACGTGAACCCCATAAAGCTGCTGCTGAAGCACCTTTTAGAATTTCCATTGACTCAATATCATTTGGATTGATATCATTTAAACGGGATTGCTGAACTACACCATCAACGCCAGAACCAGTAGTTGTATTAGAAACAGGAATACCATCAACAACAATTAATGGCTGAACACTGTTTGTAATGGTACTTTGTCCACGAATTTGAACATAAGCACCTGCACCAGGGTCACCTGATGAACGAGTTACAACAACACCAGAAGTTTTACCAGCAACACCAGTTAATAATGAGGTCTCACCAGTTGTTTCGATGCGCTCAATACCAATATTTGAAGAAGAAGAACCTTGTTGATCACGGTTTTGTTCAAAACCAAGAGCGTTAATTACTACTTCTTCTAAACCTAAAAAGTCAGGAGCTAACTGAAGATCGCTTACGATATCAGAATTTCCGACTGTTAATTTGCCTTTGTATTGTTTATAACCAACATAACTTGCAACAATTGTATAATTGCCTGGGGCTATATTAGAAATTGCATAATCTCCATTGATGTCGGCACTAGCACCAACTTTCAATTCGGTTATGTATACGTTTGCTCCTGGAAGTTCTTCTCCTGAAGCAGCATCTGTTACTTTACCTGATATTTTCACTTGCGCAAAAAGACTCATTGGTATAACTAACAAAGCTAAAAAGTTAATAAAGAGTAACTTTTTTACCATTGATTACCTCTAATTATTATTGTTTTTGTTTTTCGAAGCAGATGATATATTGTAAAAATCTGATAAACTATCAGTTTTATCTTATTCACCTATACACGACAATGCTATTAAGGGACACACCTTAATGGTTATTTTTGCTTCAGCTGAAAAAGTAAATGATTATTTAAATTAAAACAAATTCAGGAACGGTTCTAATCTCTTTTTAATCTCTTTAAAGATTTGTACACCTAAACCCCATTATTATTCAATTCCTAAAAACAAAAAAGGCAGAATTGCTTCTGCCTTTTTTGAAAAAACCAATTTATGATTTTTTAATAACCACTGTTTTGAACCATATTAGAGTTCGCATCCATTTCAGCTTGTGGAATTGGTAATGCAAAACGATAGTTACCAGAAGGTAGACTAGTTGCAAAACCAGGAACATTTCTAATAGCTCCAAATAAAGCAATTGCTTTTCCATTACGAGCTAAATCAAAAAGTCTATGACCTTCCATTGCTAACTCTAAACGTCTTTCAGCAAGTACATTATCCAATGAACCAGTTGCGTATGTAGTACCACCACGTGAAGTCGCTATTTGATTAATAATGGTTAAAGCAGCAGCCGCACCACCTGTTTTAGCAAGTGCTTCAGCTTTGTTTAACAATACTTCTTCATAACGAATAACTCTTACATTGTCAGAACCTAGTTCATCAACATATTTGTTTACTACTCTATAAACTCCGCCAGCCTCTTCGTAAAGAGTTTTTCTAATGTCGCCATCAGCAAAAGAGTTGTATAAATCTGCAGAAACTTCAACATCACCGTAGTTAGTTGGGCGATAAATACGAGCGATATTATCTGTTCCTGGGCGATCAACTGAAGTAAATGCTACTTCAAATAATGATGAAGGACCAGATCCGGCAACCCAAGCATCAAAATAAGCAGTTGCAGCCATAAGGCTATATTTACCGCTATTGATTACCACGTCAGCTGCAGCAATCGCTTCAGCATTATTTCCATTAGCAAGATATACTCTAGATTGTAATGCTTTAGCAGCATAATAATTCATGTATCCTACATCAACAGAAGAAGCTTCAGGTTGCATCAAAGTAACTGCTTGATTTAAGTCAGCAATAATATTTGTGTAAACTTCTGTAACAGTGTTTCTTGAAGGATAAAGATCGCCAGTAGCATACGTTGTTACGTAAGGAACACCAAGTGTACCACCAGTAACATATTGCTGTCCAAACCACATTAATAAATTAAAGTGATTTAAAGCACGTAAAGCATAAGCTTGACCTTTAGAATAATCTACTTCAGGACTAGAAGCTACATCTGCATTAATAACTAAGTTTGCATTTGCAATTGAAGCATAAGAGTTAGCCCATATACCTAATGCAAAAGCATTATTAACTACAAAATCAAAATTTGCTTGTGTGATGAAACGGTTAGTTGCACCATTTGCAAAAGCATTATCCGACATTACATCGCCTGAGACATACATGTCTCTACCGTATAGAGCTACAGAATTTAAGCGATCGTGAATACCTAAAACAACTGCTTCTAAATCAGCAGGGGTTGAAACCGCTTGAGTAGCAAGAATTTCTTGATCTACAGAAGGCTCCATATAGCTGACATTACCCGAAATCTTGAGCAAATCGAATTTTAGTACGATTTACATAGGTTGTAATCCTTGCCATAAATTTCAAAATTATATCAGTCAGCTTTAAGCTTATTCGTT
>Ga0210025_1002536_pt1 | contig 17647 bp, 9 predicted proteins | sample CryGeyme20150102_FD_183989 | JGI IMG/M metagenome (GOLD analysis project Ga0210025, IMG submission 183989) | Groundwater microbial communities from Crystal Geyser aquifers in Utah, USA - Crystal Geyser metaG 2015-0102 (SPAdes) (version 2) | ecosystem: Environmental > Aquatic > Deep subsurface >...
AATCCAGTGGTAGAGCAAAATAGGCTGGGTGCTGGTACCTGTGCTGTTAGCCAAACAGCAGGGCAGAGTGCAGTTTAAATCCTTACTCAGGGAGCCCCCCCCGCACCAAGGGGGGCTATGAAGCCGTCGTCGTCGTCGTTTTCGTCTTCCACAACCAACACTACGTTACCAGCCGCAATCAATGAACCTGCTGCGTCTACAAGGCCTCAAGGGAAAAAAACTAACAACAATAACGTTAGCAGCAGCAGCAGCAGCAAGAACAACATTTGCAGCAAGAACGAGAAAAAGCGAAAGGGCAAATCGTCCGGACCACAATCTCGCAAACGGAAGGCATCTAATGATAGGTATCGTTGTAAGGCGGCATCATCATTTCCAGTGTATCGTCGCCCCCCTCCTCCTGCTCCTGCTGCTGCTACTACTACAAATAGTAGCGGCGCAAGTAGTGCTGTTGCTGTTGGTAGCACCAGCGGTAGGAGTGGCACGATGCAAATGCAGGTGTTACCGCATCATCGCGACCGACAGTATGATCCACTAGGACTGGAAGAAGATGAGAACTGGCTCAGCTCCTTTCAGTGCTTTGTCCGGTCAGAGTTTATGGAAGTCGTCAAGGCCAACCAGTTTGATGTTATGGTCCGATCGACCTCCAAGAGCATTCATCCAAATCAGGTTGGAGTCCGATGTCGATTCTGTGCTCACCTGCCACCGGGTTCTAGATCGAGTCGATCCAGTGCCTTTCCGTCGAGCATCGACAAGCTCTACCAGAGCTTCAGCATGATGGTTCGTGATCACTTCGTGCGCTGTCCAGAACTTCCCCCGGATCTGTTTCGAAAATTTCAATTCCTCAAGGGCAAAAATGCTCAGGGTGCGACCGATTCCAAGCAGTACTGGGTCTACGCGGCCCAAAAATTGGGAATGAAGGATGCAGCCAGTGGCATTGAAATGACGGAAGAATCCAAAACAGCTGTCAAATCGATGCTACCCTACGGAATGACCACGCCCGTTCCACTCTTTGTTGCCATGTATTCGAACGATCCTCCATTGTTGAGTGCTGCGGCTGGAGCTGTTGTTGTTGTTGGTGGTGGTGATAACGATGATAATAACAACGAAGGCGCTGCCGCAAATAACGAAGCCGCAATTTTGACGCCCTTTTTACGACTGCTCTTGAAGCATCTTCGCCTCGTACACTTGCTTCCTTCGGAACGAGTGGGAAAGCGTAAAGGCTTACCGGTCGGACTGGAAGGGCTGGGTTGTTCTTACTGTTTTCAAGAGGGTCGATTGGGCTTTAGTCGTTGCTTTCCACTGCGGCGACGTGCCCTGCCATCGCACGTTGAAGATCTGTACCAGCACTGTATGAGGTGCACGCTCTTTCCAGATGAAGCCAAGAAAGAATTGATGGCTGTCGAAAAGCAAGATAAGTTGACCACGACACCGAACAGCATCAAGGCGGAACGGGAGACATTGTCGTATGCCTTGATCTGGGGGAAAATGGGACGGAAACGGGATTTGACAACTACGTAGCTCCGTTGCTCGGTAGCAAGTACTCGTACAGTACTTTTTTGTGTAGTTCATAAATACAGTAATACTATATATTCAGTCTACAGTCTTGAAGCTGAAAATGAATACATAACAATACAGTGACACCAAATCATGATGTAACAGTATGGTACCACAACATCATTCAAAGCTATTAGCTATTAGATCTACTGTAATACTCCGGGCGGAGGAATGTTGTGCCAGTACTACTACTACTACTAGTCTTCTTTTTCTACTACGAGTACTAGCTAGACTAGACGACTAGTAGACTCTACTACTACTAGTAGTAGTAGTAGTAGTAGTAGCTAGTATTATCTACGTGGTGTCATTACCAAGGCCTGAAGAGGACTTTCGAGATTTCTCTTCAATTCAATTCTTTGATAGGAGCATGTTCGAGATTCGAGCAAACGACACAACTGCCCTGTAACCTGAACGTCAACACTACTGCATTAGATCGGGACTCAAGCTAAATCCAAAATTTTGATCGTGGCTCCCATCACACCAGTGAATTATTTTTCACATCATCGTGGATAGCAACAGCACACAACAACATCGAGAAAAGCCCTGACTTATATTGCCACTACTACTACTAGACTACTTCATACTTGTTTTACTAATTTTACGCTCGCTTAACTACGCATAGAGAGATCTGGCTGTATAATAATTTTAAGTTTGCAGTTCTCAGGCTACTAGGCGTAATTGTAAACCTCTAGTGTACTTGGCATTTGGCATCAATAACGGCAAGTGCAAACTGCAAACTCTTCCTGTAATTCATCATTTCATCGCTGATTCCTCCACCGAGCCACCGAGCCAGATAAGCGAGAATCCGATAGCTAGACGCTAGACGCTAGACATGCCGGAAGATCATTCAAATGACACAGACCAGCAGCAACCGGGATATTACGTAGTGAAAGCTAGTACTTCAGATGAGGCAACTCAAATGAAGGAGATCTTGGATAAATTAAAAATCGAATATTCCTTCTTTGCGACAGCTCAAGAAGCTGCCCGGTCATTGGAACCACCATCGTCAAGAGAAAAATCTGGCGAGGCAATTGAAACGGGGCCGAAAGTGCATTGCAAAAAAAAGCAAGCAGAAGCTAGTTTAGTCACTTTACCTGATGCCTCCATTGCAGCACTGAACGAATCAAGAAGCGTTAAACCTGCCAAGGCTGTTGCTCCTTGCAAGGATGACGCTGAAGCTGTTGCTGCTGTTGCTGTTGCTATTGCAGAAAGAAATTCTCTTCCCGGTTGCTCGGCCAAAAAGAACGCCCAAAAACGTCAGCTCCAGCTCACAGTACTAGGGCGTCCACTTAAGAAAATAAGGATCCTAACACATTTGAGGAAAATGCCCAACAAGAAGATGAACCTCGATACTTCTAGTAAAAGTAAGTCACATCCAATAGAATCAAAGCTAACACCACAATGCAACCAAGAAACGGTGGCATTTCAACTATTTAACACTAGAAGCGTACCAAAGATTGAAGGATTGTCACTGCGGGAACAACTAGAAAGAGCATTCGACGAAAATTGGGACAAAGGATGGCGTTCAAAGAGTCTTAATTTGTATCCAACTCGACGAGATGCTAATCGGGAAGCTGCTCTTCAACAGTATTTACAAGATCTCAAGGAATTACAAGAATATCGTAAAAAACATTCCTTCCATGGCAATGCAGCTGTATCGGGACGCCATATGTCCGATGCAAGCCATCCTTTAAGTGTCTTTTATCTGAATTGGAGCTGGGGTGTTTCCAATTCTTACCATCGAGATATACGACGACAGCAAAAGATAAGACCCGGGTCTTCCAAGGTCAGTTGCCTTAACAGCGCCACTTTACCACACTTCAAAGCACATTCTGTTGGTAGAAATGTATTGAGGTATAACAATTCGGAATGCAATGGGCCTGGGCAAAAAGACGAGCAACGTCGTGTTTTGGCCGAAGGAAAACCTCCGGATATTAGTGCATTGAAGAAAGGTAGGAAGTCGAAAGGTGCCGCCAAATCTCTACAACAAATTCCGAGTCACGAACAAGTTCCACTGCATACAGTTCTGAACCAAGCGTACATTGCATTTCGTCCACAAGGTTGGCGCCACTACGATGCTAAAGAGCACGGACTGGACACAAATTTGGAAAGGGACCTGGCAGAGCTAAAAGAGTTTTGTACTGCCTACCCAGACAAAGTTACAGAATTAAATCGCATATTCAACGATGATTCTCTTCCGATTCGAAAGCATCCGAGTGGGTTTAGTTCTCCATATATGAAAGAATATCTAGGCTGGTCGTGGAATACATCGGCAACCAAAGATGCAGATGATGCTACTATTTCGTCGATTGAAACAATTAAGCATCAGGTTGGTGCCAGCCCAGGAGAATTGTGTGAAGACGTACAGGAGGTAAAATCAAATGGCGACGAGAAGCCGATTGATGGACGCGCCGTTGAAAAATCTACAGTAGATACAACTGATTTTGAAGAACAGCCATCAGCTACAGCAGAATCTTCTGCCAGTGCACCAGGCAATACCGCTGCCGAAGCTCAACGAACTGCAGCTACTGCAAAAACACCAGTACAGGTCCGCAGTTTGCAAAACATCTCTGAACTTGAACTACCTGCGTTCCCGGAACGTCTGAAGCAAAGCTACTTGCGAAATCTGGATAAGGGCTGGAGGGCAGCCGAATTAGGGTTTCCTGTTTCCTCATCTGATCGCAAATCTTTTTTTCAGACGTTTGGCCCATTTTCCCGTAAGCAAAGGGAGCATCTTTACATTCTCGACCTTGAGGCCCTAAAAAAATTTTGGAACGATGTTCCATCGTCTCAGTATGTCGTATTGGCCCCACCTCCGTCCTCGCCTTCATCCTCCAGTACGCCAGTAAGCCTTGAAAGCGAAATACAGTCGGTCACCAAAAAGCACAAAAGCGGTATCAACGCACCGTGGTCGCTTACGTTTTTAAATTGGAGCTGGGGCGTGTCAAATTCCTACAACCGAGACTTGGCTCGTAAGAAGAGGCGCAAGCACAGTAAACAATCAGACTAGTCGTGCATCGCAATACAGCAACGTCGTGTACAATTGTCAAAAGGCATTGCTCTTGACCAGTCACCACGTAGAGAAGCGATATCAGAAAAATAACATATACTGCTTAAAGGTTACGGCAAGGCATACAGCTTTTCCAATTGGAAAGTTCACAAGTAGCCGTCGTTTCTATCTAAGGAAGGAATTCGCAACTGGCGCATCCTTTATTATAAAACTCCTGGGCAACTCCATGAACCATGATGACACATGGACTACCAGCAACACAGCACTTCGGTTTGAAGGAACCAGGACCAAACGTGACAGAACCATCGTTGCTCAAGGGCAATGTTTGATCAACGTGCACGTGATGCTCATCCGTGGGATGATACAAACACAGTCCAGCATCGGCTCCTAGTCCTGACCAGTCGGCGGTACTGCTTGTGGATTTCTTTCCATTTGTTTCCTGGCACTCATTGACAGTCACAACCACATCACCCATGTACACTCCTTCATTTGCCGCATTGTACTGGCCCGCACCTGCCCACATTTTGAATGTGTACGAATTGGTACCACCTGGATAAGAGTCAATGGTCTGGTACCATCCCCAACGCTGACCTGCTTCGTGGTCGGTGATGCGGTTTGACACTGGACTCTGAGGCTCGCCAAACATTGTTTCTCCGCCACCTGAGATTGTGCAGGGCACCGGAGGATCTGTTGTTGTTGGTGTAACTGGTGGGATTGTTGGAGGCGCCATAACTGGCGCAGGCGTAACAGGTGCTACACTAGGCATAGAGGTAGGAATGGGGGTCGGCTGCGCTGTTGTGGGCGCATGAGTTGGCACGGGAGTAGGCGCAGGTGTAGGTAAAGGTGTGGGCTTTGGTGTAGGAGCTTTTGTTGGGCTGCTTGTGGGCCCAGAGGTAGGCCCAGAGGTAGGCCCAGAGGTAGGCCCAGAAGTAGGTCCAGACGTTGGCCCACTTGTAGGAGCTGCAGTGGGGAAAGAGGTAGGCACACTTGTCGGAGCTACAGTGGGGGCAGAGGTAGGCGAACTTGTAGGGGCTGAAGTGGGAGCCGAGGTAGGCGAACTTGTAGGGGCCGAAGTGGGAGCAGAGGTGGGACCTGAGGTAGGCGAACTTGTCGGAGCGGATGTGGGACCAGCCGTGGGAGCCGAAGTTGGACCAGACGTAGGTGCAGAAGTGGGAGCCGACGTAGGACCATGGGTAGGACTCGACGTTGGAACCGATGTAGGATGGCTTGTAGGACTCGTCGTAGGTACACTGTGATGTTAGCACAAGCAAAAAAAGGTTATGTCAGGATTGATGCGCTCAAAGATACTTCATTTTGCCAACAAGTGCTTGCTGCATTCCTGATTCAGTGTGGCTAGTAAGTAAACCAGACCAATCCAGTACTCGAGTGGTGCGTACCTTGTTGGACTTGAAGAAGGCATCTCCGATTCTTTTGGGCAAAGAAAGCAGAACTCTTCGAAAGTTTCATTTTTTCGGTTGCAGTATAAATGGGTGTAAGGAATATACAAGATTCATCATGCACATTGCTGCGCCAATATCGTCGTAATGCTTACCTATGTGACTAATGGCCTTGTCCCCTGGAGTGAAAACCGTCATCTTTTCTCCAGCAGTGTATTCGTAGATATAACCACCCCGAGCCTTTACAAAGATAAACATGTCTACGTTGGCACTGATATCCGCTTCCTTAAACTGCTGGCCTTCAGGGTTTCGGCATGTGACAGAATACATGGCGTCGCCCGGAAGCGAGCAGTCCCAATTTGGGCAGTTTCTGCGCTCTGTCAAGCTCAGACTTGGTGGATCGTTGGAGAAAGGAGACGCCACCTCTTGGAAGCATCCTGGATCTCCCGTTTTGTATCCAAAGTCGAAGCCCATTTGCAGACAGTTCATATTACCAGAGCCGCTCCAATACTCGACGACACCAGTGGGCCATTCACCATCATTGTACGTGGTGCAAGAGGCGTCAGCATCGCAAATGTCTTCTTTCGACCCATCGTTGCAATCATCGTAGATAATTGCAAGGTCTCTTTCAAACTGCAGGCATTAGTAAAGAGGACATATGTTAGGAAGCATAATAGCGATTTCCAACAACACAAGACAAGACAACACCTACCTGACTAGCAGCGCGAAGATAGGATTCTCCCGACGCGAACAAGATCAATAATGCCAACTTGGTAACAATAATAAATTTCATTATACCTTATTTTATAACTTTGTTGCTGCAATTTGCAGGAAGTAATGTTGTTGCGATGAGCTCAAAAGCAGATTATGTGGGGAGTACCTGGTAGCTTTTGTAGAACATTCTATTTTCAAGGCGTCGTAAGTCGTAAGAAGTCTTCCAAAAAAGTTGTTGGATTTTACAGAAAAAGGAACTGGTGTATCTAAAGATTACTACATTAAATTCAATAGTAAGCATCTGGTATGACTATTTTGATATTTTGGCTAACTACAGTACCAGGTACCAGGTCACTGATAGTACTACAGTAGTCGAAGGAAGTAGACTGGCTACTGGTACCAGAACTTTTTTCCATTTTCTGTTGCACTCTGTCGACGCATTTTCTGGCAACATACCTGGTTTCAAATTATAAGAAGCCAAGAAACTGGCAAAAGCACCTGGTGAGACTTTTGCTGCGTATCCTGCCATGCACGAGTAATGACAAGGAATCATTTACTACTTGTAGCGAAAGTGTTCACTTTCAACGTCGTCGTGCCTTACCGAAAAGATCATCTAGGAGGGGAAGAGAGGATATCCAATAACAAAAAGAAAGCCTTTCTAGTTCTAGCCTATGCAGCAGCTTGGCAGATGCTTTCCATAGCCCATAGTTTAATCATTACAGTATATTATTTGAACAAAACCAAGCCCTTTTCTTCCTTACAAAAATCAACTAAACTGAAACATCAATCCTGTTCAACCAAGTAATAAAAACCAAGGGAAATTAATTCTACACATACCAAAATCAGTTATCAATAGCTCCCCCGTTTGGCGCTTCGGCGAATTTTGCCTTGCCTTTCCTTTTTCGTTGATTGTTGGGAGATTCAATTTTGTTAGACTTGGGACTTTCGGTACTCACCCCATCGAACGGCATACTAGTTTCTTTCTTCCCAGATTGCGATGGACGTGACTGGAAAGTTGTACGGCTGTTTTTAGCCAGCTTCTTTACTGTTCGTTGCTGTTGCCGCATTTTCTTGACTTGTTTCTTTTTCTGCTCTGCGATCTGTCGGTAAATTTCGGCTTCAATCTTTTTCTGATCTTCGATCATCAGCTGTCGGTCGCGCTCTTCTTGCTCCGCTTGTTGAATGGCAGTGATCGACCCGGCTCGTTCGCGTCGTCCAATATACCACTTTCCGTCGTCTTGGTACGTCTTGTCTTGGAGGGACTTGAATTCTTCTTCTTCTCTCTGAATCGCTTCAAATGATGCACCAGTATTTGATGATGATTTCTTATTCGACACAAGTGGAGTGTCGCCAAAGCCTGGGCGTTTTACAGCCAGCGCAGCATATGCCCACGGAGCTGTTGAAGAGCTTTTTTTGGCACTCATTGGTGGTGTTGGTTTGTTGCATAAAAAGTCACCAAAGGCGACCATAATCTTGCCAGAGGCTTGCGGGGAACCAAGTGTCGGGAACTCACGACCAGTACCTGGCAACGACGAAGCGACAGCCTTGAATCCACACGCAGGCGATGGGAGCATTGTAGAAGAGCTTTTAGGAAGTTGTAAAGGCGTCGACTGAAGTGACATTGTTGCTTTATTGGGTGTAGATCGCGAGGAAGCCCACGGAGGAGACTTCATTGCTGGTGCTGAGCCAGGTGGAAGGCGCAAGCTGCCGGCAACGGATGCAGCTGGAGCTGGAGCCTGCGTTAGTGCTTCCTCGAGCATAATTTCTTGCAAACTTTTACTCTTCTCCTTCTTGTCAACAATTTCGAAGGGATGGCTCGAAGGAGATGGTAGCTTATACTTGGACTTTGCAGGTTTCAGAGCCTTAGACCAAGCAGATTGAGAAACTGGTGGAGGCTTTTTGATTTCTTTATGGGGATTGCCTTGGAGCTGTTGACGATGGTTCTCTGCAATCAATGCAGCCGCAGCTTGCTTCTTTTCATCCTCGACTACTTGAGCCGTACGGTTTCTGTGCTTTCGTCCACTCATGTGGAGAGCATAGCTGGTTTCATCAGGACATGAAATATTGCAGGTAGAGCAACGCAGAGACAGAGTAGTCGAAGCACTTGCTTCAATTTTTTCGCTTTTCCCATTGTGCAGCTCAGGTGATTCTGTCAACTTTGGCCCATCCGACCATTTGCTGTCATCCTTCAACTTGGCATCATCAGTGTCTCCGCCGCTACTCAGCCTTCTTGGCCTTAGGTTGTATTGTGCCATTCTTCTTTCTACTTTCGCCATGGCTGCATCAAAGATACACAGTTCGGACTCGAGCTGTGGTCTTCGAGCAATCTTGTCCTTTTGATCCATGGAAAGAGCAATCTCGGTTGCCTCGGTTCCGTCCTGCTCATGCTGCAGAAGTAGCTCCAACTTAGCAATTTGGTTCAATCTTTTCTTTAATCCTCGAATTTCTTTCGCGAGAGTATCGTGCTTGGATTGGACGAGCTCCCGGGTCGACAAATCCATCTTCGTGGTCAGCATTATACAGCGTTCTGAAGACGACATCTTGCGGTCTTGTCCATCGGATGCGTTACTAGACGATCTCCGCCTCATTGCGCTGTTGGTGCCGTCGCCGTAGGCTTCCGTGTAGGATCCAATTGACGAAGACGACCGTCGTCGGAGCTTGGTATTAGAATACGAAACAGAGTTTTCTGAGGCAACTGCTTCCTTCCGCATTCGATACAGTAATTGTTTGATGGAGTCCTTCTTGGATAATTTCTCGCACGACTTGATCCATTGCAAGGGATCGGAAAGAACAGTCTCGCTTTCGTGACAAACACTGCTCTTTTTGGTTACTTGACCAAGAGCAATGCGCATGGCGAGGGGCCGATCTCTTCGATCTCGTGGATCGGAATCCAACAGTAAAAGGCCACTCGAAAGCTGTTCGTTCAAATACGTATCCAGAGTACTCTTTTGCGCCACGTTCAAAACTCCATCGAGATTGAGCTCAACGAACTTTTCGCAATACTCAACGAGATATTCGCTGTTGGTCCGTTCCGCCATGATTAATATTGGCAGCACATTAAACATATCGACGTGCTTGGCCACCTCGACAGCCGCGAGCTGGGCCAGAGCTGGAATTTTGGTCGCCTTGCCCGCTTTTAATTCCGGCTCAGGTTTCGTCTTGTGGTGCAAATTAGGAAACGAAGTTCCCATTAGCAGTACAGTGTGATCCTTGGCAGCGCAAACATCGACGGCTCGACTAACGCCCATGACACGCTTGGGAATGGGCTGGAACCTTACGCCCTCGTGACCCAAAACGCTCTTTCCGTAACTTGCACCCCAGGTGTACAGTGCACCGTCCTTGGTAACAACGGCCGTGTGATTTTCCGATGCTGAAACAGCGACGGCAAAGCCTCCACCATTTTCCGGGAGCATCCCCGTAACGAGCTGCGGCTGCGAACAGTCGTAGTTGCTTCTTTTTTTAGGTTGAAACGTAAATTTGGTCGGTGTCGTCGTCGCGGATGGTGACGACGAACTCTGTCCACCCAATGGATCGGCGTGGAATCCCCAGGTATACACTTTTCCATTGTCAGTAATGACGGCATTATGGTACTTGGCACACGATATTGCTACTGGATTGCCAACGGAATCTGCTCGTCCTGGATCAAGAAATGCCAACGTAAACTTTTCTCTTGGTTGTTGCTCTAGTTGTTCTCTTAGTTTTCTTCGTCGTTGAAAATCCTGTTCTTGTTGTTCACGATTAACAAATCGTATCCTGGAGGGTACACAATTACCGTGACCCCAAGCGTAAACTTGATTGTGGTGTGGCAAACCATCAGAACTCGAATTGAACTGGTATTTCGCCTTGACCAGAACCAAGGTAGAGTGCGACGATGCCGCAATTTGCAAGCCCTGTTTAGGATACGGGCGTGACTTGTTGTTGTAATTGCTGTTGCTGTTATTGTTATTGTTCCACAGAGCTTCGACGCGTTGTACCTTGTGTGTCATTTGATTGCTAGTGTTGCTGTTGTGAGTGTTGCTGTTACTAGCATGGCTGGTAATTCCTAATTGTCCAGACGAATTACAACCCCACACGAACACTTCTCCTTGTTGACTCAGAGCAACAGAATGTTTTTCGCCAGCTGCAACACTTATACATAGCGCACGTTTCTTTTTCCATAAATCATCGACCCGACGGGGAAGGCAGCTCCTTGATGACGATGCTGATTCATTGCGGTTGTTTGGATTGCCTTGTGCTGATGCTGATGTTGTTGTAGAATATCCCAGTTGTCCAAATCGATTGCTACCAAAAGCATAAACAGCTCCATTGGATGTAACGCACAGTGAATGATTTTCTGCAGCAGCGATACTAACCACGCGTAATTGCGCATTCACAAAATACGATATTCGTGTAGGAAGGGGTGAATGGTATTCATTTTGTGACGTACCTAGTCGTCCACCTGTTCCTAAACCACACGCATACAATTGTCCCTGTCTCGTTAGTATCAAGGTATGATGTGCTGCTGCCGCCACTGCTATTGCCGATCCCATTCGACCAACCTGTTCTTGAGCAAATTCTTGAATACGATGTGGACGAAAGGAAGAATAATGCTTGTTGATGTTGTTGTTGTTGGAGGTGGTATTGGTATTGGTAGTAGTGGAAGCAGTAGTAGTACTAGTGGAAGTGGTAGTAGTGGCAGTTACAACAGCAGGAACATCGGTAGCCGTAACGGATGTCTTTTTTCCAGCTCCTGGTACTCCCAATGCTAAATGATTGGAACGTCCAAATGACAAAACTTCACAGGCATACTCTGTAGAAGTACTGTTAGTATAATTATGATCCCAGGAATAATCTGAAAATATGGAAACAGGTCGACTACCCTGTTGCTGTTGCTGTTGTTGTAGTTGTATGAAATTGGACAAGGTTGCCAATTCATCTTGTCCTTGTTCTTCCTCTTGCTGCTGTTGTTGTTGTCGTAATCGTGTTGTTGTTGTTGTTGTTGTTGTTGTTGTTGTTCGAAATGTTTTGTGAGGAGAAAAGATCATGTCATCACGACATCTGGTAAGTTCCTTGACTTGCAGCAATGCTAATAATTGTGCTGGTGTCAATCCTTCCTTGTCTCGTACGGACAACACCTGTCGAGCTGTTTTGCTCAAAAAGGCAGAAGCAGTAGTGCTAGTGCTAGTATTACTCCTGCTGCTGCTGCTGCTGTTGTTCCTGTTATTCTTGTTGTCCCATCCATCCGCACCAGTCCCAATACTTCCTTGTTGGAGCAGCGTTAAAGGTCGGTGTACAGATCGAGTCATGACAATACAACTATCTGTACTTTTGTTGGTACTAGTTGCAGTAGTCGTAGTCGTCGTATTACGACCACCATCACCATCACCATCATGATTTTGATGTTGATGATCGACCAATGCTGCTGTGTATCGTAACAGCAGTAACAATATAGTCAACTTGGATTTGTATATAGCCCAATGTAGAGGCGTATATCCAGATTCTTGATCCTGCTGTACCAACATTGTAGCCAACCATTGTTGCTGTGAGGAGGAGGATTGACTCTGATGACTGTATTGGTCAAGTTGATACGCTCGTTCTAACAGTGTCTGAATCAATGGTGCATTCGAAGACGTGTGCAGCAAAGACCTTCCACTGTGATTGTCATTGTCATTGTGGTTGTTGTTGTTGTTGTCCATTATGGCATACCCACACATTAATTCCCAAACATTATGTGCTGCTAACAATTGATCACTTGTTACAACACCATCAGCATCAGCATCAGCATCAGCAGCATCAGCATCAGCAGCTACAACAACAACATTACTATTATCATTCTCTTGTTGCTTTGAAGGTAAAGGTGCACTGCCACTGCCACTACTAATGGTGGTGCTTACAGCGAAAATTTCTCCTACTATCTTTGATGAGGAACGACTTCGACGACCAGTCGTCATGATTGAACTCAGGTTCTTCTTGCTAGTAGTAGTAGTATGATGATGTTGTCGTGATGTTGTCGTGATGGATTGATGGAATATTGATAGAGTACCAGGTACGTACCAGGTACGTAGTACGAATGAAAAAAAATGAAACAAAAAAAACAGCACTGTACCAAGTAGTGAATGCTCTGCTAGTTTTTCGTTTTTCGTTTTCTTTCTCGTAAACTAATAGCACTTCTTTTAATATGCCATTGTGTTCATGTAAAGAAGAACAATAATACAATCCGTCCGTAGATTGTAGATGAATCTGAGAAGGAGGAGGTATTGTTGCTTGTTTCGTTGATTGCTGTTTACCAGCAGGTTTTGATGCTGTAGTAGAAGTACGGTAGTAGGTACTCTACTAAACTAGACTACTACTGTAGTAGACTAGCTAGTAGACCTAGTAGTAGACCTAGTAGTAGACTAGTACTCCAGCGGAACGAAGAAATAAATGGACGATTCCAGAATCAGAATCTTCAAAGTGGCGTCACCAGAAATTTACCGTATTACTATTACCGTCAATTCGAATCTACTTCTGGTACTACTACTGTAGTCTCTAGTGGTAGGAGTAGACTAGTAGACCTAGTAGTGTGGTACGGTAGTAGTAGTAAACGAAATAGCTACTACCAGGTAGTCTACTCTATAGTCTACTAGTAGAGTAGCTAGAGCAGACCCTACTAGCTAGTAGTAGTACTTCTAGTAGTCTACTTGCACTTTATTATTACTACTACTAGTAGTAGTAGCTACTTGACTACTCGAGTAATAGCTACGAGATCGCCATACTACAACTACACTACTACTACTAGCAGTACTAGTAGTACTACTAGAGTTAGTACTTTTAGTACCACTACCAGCTCTAGTAGTAGCTACTACTAGCTAGTAGAAGTAGTACAGTACTAGTACCGGTAGCAGCTAGCATTCTCTAGCAGTACTACTCCTACTAGCTAGCTAGTAGCTACTAGCTAGTTCTGATGTTCCTTATTACTAGTAGTAGCTAGCTAGTAGCAGTGGTACCTGGTACGACGATAGTTTCTGTTGGACGCAGCGCTGGTGTAAACCAAACCAGACAGTCAATACGTATTACTACTACTACTAATAGACTCCCCTCTAACTACCAGGCAGCTAGTCTCTAGCTACTGCTACTGCTACTATCAAACGAGCACTGTAGCTACTCTACTACCAGGTACTGTACACGCTAGGTAGTACACGTGTGTAGCAGCATTTTATCAATGTTGCCAGTAGAAATGGTAGTGCTTGTGCTATTACAAGTGGTGTTGTTGCTGTTGTTGTTGCTGTTGTTGCACGAACCATGCAGGAAGAACATGTCCTCGACCACGACCACGACCAAGACCACGGCCTCGACCAGAACTAAAACCAGAAAAATCATTACCAAAACCATCAACACCACCTTCATTCCTCGTAGAATCCAAACCAAAAACAAAGGCTCCATTTGTTTGCATTGGTTGTAATGACTGCAATGACGTGACATTTTCCTCCTGTTTGTCATCATCATCGATGTCGTCATCTTTATTGGAATCAAAAAATTCATCCAACAGTTCGGCTGCCAAATTGACAACAGTTTCAACGTCATCAGTATTGCTGCTACTGCTACTGGTATTGCTGCTGCTTTCGCAATAACGACGAACAATGCTTTCCAATGCACTTTTGCCATCAGCCTCTTCGAACATGATACGTGTCGATGGAATCATCCGTAACATGTCGTTTAGAATATGTAACGATGCATTTTGTGCATCAAAATCTGTACACGTCAATACGTTGATCAAACTTATCATGCTTTGCGATCGCATGCGCTTTACTTCGGGCTTGTCTTCTTCGTTCTCTCTTTTTTCCATCATCATCTTCATCATCACTGCCATTGGATCAACTGTCTCATCATGATACATTTCATTGGAAATTGTGGTTGGCAACAAGATCATCTCCAACATTGTCACGACCAATTTTAAAAAATAATCAACATTGGACGACTGGGACCACAAAATATTGTCGTTCGTACAGATCTTGTCGTCGTTGTTCATGTTGTCATTCATATCGTTGGATAGCGCTGCTGTTGCTGGCGCTGTTGCTGGCGCTGTTGCTGGTGCTGGTGGAGTATGGATAGCATTCCAAAGAGCGAGCACTATTTCCCTCTTACAATCTAAACTGGTACGTCTGTCGAATCCATTGTTAGGAAATCCTTCCGTGTCAGAGTTTATCAAATGATCGCTAATTCCTCGTGATAATAGCGGAATAAGTGTCGGAGCAGCATACGTCGTCGAGGGATGATTTGGAATACCAGCATCACATAGCAAACAACCACAAAACCATACCAATTGAAAATAAGTACTTTTCAAAAACAGTCCCCGTTGTCCCCACAATAACAATTGTTCCAACATGGTCAACAAAGGAATTGTATTTTGTTGTTGTTGTTGCTGCTGCTGCTGCTGGTGGTGGTGGTGGTGGACTGACAGGGCATTATTGGTTTCGGTGGCGTCGTTATCATTATTGCTGTCAACAATTGTTTGTAACAAGATTCGAGGAACGTATCTGCCATTGGAAACAGTTGCCCATTGTCCCAAAAGTTCCAGACACGGTTCCAATATGGGATGGTCATGAACTCCCATTTCTACCTGATGTTGTAGTCGTTCTTGTTGTTGTTCATTATACTGTTCTCGTTCATTGGCTCTGCAACAAACATAGTACAATTGTTGCAGTACCGCAGGCAACAGATCTGGAATGAACGATGTACCACTACTACTGTTTGGAACAGGATCTGTTTGCATTAAAAAATCGATAACTGCATCTTCCCTTTGCGACAAATAAAATAATATCCAAACTGTTTGGATCGCCAGATCAGTACCAATCGTTGTTGGATCCAATTCAACAGTAGTAGTTGGTGTCGTTGTCACCGTTGCATTCGTTTTGTAGTTTGCGCAAGACAAAAGGTCGCGGGCCAACTGAGGATGAAACAACTTGGGTTGGCAATAATCCCATCCTGAAGCTGTACAGTCTGCCTTGAGGATGTGACGAAAGGCCCACAGGGCTGCTTGATTTACTGCGGCTGTTGGTGGCGATGATTGTGTTGTTGTTCGATCCACAAAGGCAAGCGTTGGTGTGTATCTAAATATATTGGCAAGACGAGCAGCTGATTGGTACCGAAGTCTCCATTGTCGACATATCGTAGTAGCCGATGGTAATTCTTGTACCCAATGTCCCAAAAACCAGCAAGCCTGTTCTACACAGGATAATAATGCTGTTGCTGTCGTCGATGGAGCTGTTGCTGTTGCTGTTGCTTCTGTTGTTACTGGCAGACAAAGAGCACGATGAAAAATCAAAGAGGCAATCGTCTCACTATTGTATGCCACCATGTCATTATATCCCGCAGCATCAGTACGAGCAACATCATCAGTACGAGCAACAGTAGCAGTAGCAACGTTGACATCAGCATAATGAACATGATGGTCTTCTTGTCCTACTTGTTCCATCAATTCACTCCATGTAGGAATCTGACGTCCATAATACGTGCCACAATTCTCTGCTTCGTCATCACCGCCAAATAGTGAAGTTGCAGCAGCAGCAGCCGTAGACGTGTTGTTGTTGTTGTTCTTATTGTTGGCTGAAAGCTCCAATATAGTCTGCAAGAGTTGAAAACAACGAGTTGCCGTACACAAATGTTCTTGGTTGATAGGACTTCGAAACGCAGCAGCAGCAGTAGCATGCTGTGTCTCTGGTAGAACCTGCTCCAAAATCAGCTTAATTTTTCCAATGAGCCGTCGGGCCTGTTCGAGATGATTGGGATCACCTAGTCGTAAGGATGCAGTAGTGGCATCTGCAATGGGAGAGGCGGGGGTAGTACTGGTACTAGTGCTAGTACTAGTACTAGTACTAGTAGTGTTAGTACTACCAGTACTGCTGGTAATAAAAGCAGCCTGCTGTACAGCTGCTTGCATTGTCTGCAATGATTCCACCGTCCCGGGTCCATGAACGAATGCAAGAATGGACTGCGAAAGATTCACAGCCGTACCAGTTCCAGTTGCAACACCACCAGTATTACTACCACCACCACCACCACCACCACCACCACTAGTACTACTACTGGACAATGCAGCACCACGTTTCTTAGCCAACCAATCGGATTTCTTTTGCTTTCGTATTCGATTGGACATCTTCTGTCGTCGTTCGGTCATGGCCTGTCTCTGAGCTTGTGCAGAGGCCTGTCGCGACCTCAAGCGATCATGATGAGAGGAAGACATGACTTTTCGATTACATACAAATAAAATACTGTTAAAATTTATAATACTAGACTAGGCTCTACTAGTAATAAATGCAATGTTGTGTCGTTCTGTAGAGGTGCCACTTTTCCCCACCTTTCGTAAAAAATACCTTGCGAAGTACCAAGTCCACTAGCTAGCAGTAGAGTTGCAAACGATGAAGACAATGCTGAGGATTACTCTCTCAGTCTTGCCACCCTCGCTTAGCCAGTCTGACTACTACCAGTACTGTATCTCCTGCGAATGAAGCCCTCCAGAGCTCCCCTGTACCGTGACTGTAGCTCATGACTCACAGTAGAAACACTGTACCACTGGTACTAACTCCAAGTTAATTAGGCTGTCCCAAATTTTAGACGTCTAACTATCCCCGTCACTTTAATTTTATCAGTACCCTTATCAGCTAATTGCATAACGGTCAGAGCATGGTGATGTGACAATGGATGCAGCCCATTGGAACTACTGTGGTAGCAGTAATTATACTAAACCAGCTGTGCTGTTACCGGCTGTAGTAGGGTACTATGTTGTAGAAGTCAATTTTAGTTTGGTACATAGTTAATACAAAAGATCTTCTATCTTCCACTGCATCTCTATCCCCACCAGCCCCTACTATAGTGTCACAAGCACTCCAGCAGCCATGAGCGATTCACTAACCAATGCCCAATTATTGGAGACTATGCAGGGCCTTGGGAATAATGATCCCCCATCTCCTTTTGAGGAGACACCTGTCGGTGGGTGCACTCCTCCTATCAACAA
>Ga0210025_1002537_pt1 | contig 17646 bp, 13 predicted proteins | sample CryGeyme20150102_FD_183989 | JGI IMG/M metagenome (GOLD analysis project Ga0210025, IMG submission 183989) | Groundwater microbial communities from Crystal Geyser aquifers in Utah, USA - Crystal Geyser metaG 2015-0102 (SPAdes) (version 2) | ecosystem: Environmental > Aquatic > Deep subsurface >...
GTTCGATGGGTTTCAGCTGTTCCAGTAATGTTTGGTATGTACCGTAGGTAGCAACATTGATCCCATGGGGGTTTATAAGGTAGAATCTTGTGTGTGTGTGGTGTTTGGTTTGGTTCAATTTGTCTCCGATAGCTTCATTGGCTTTGAGTTGAATTTGTATGTCGGGTATGGGCTCGGTGTCCTGGTCAGGTGGAGGATTGATGTGAAGGTCATTGTGAGTAATCGTATCATTGGCAAGGTCTGCAGCTGCTTGTTGTCTTGTGGGGGGCGACATTATTCAGCCCTGCACCCCCCTGGGTGGCTGACAGTTGGCGGATTTGCAGTAGGTGGTAATGGTGTAGGTCCTGACTCAGAGCCTGTGTCTGCCATGAGGCTATCTTTGTCTCCATTTGGTACCTCAGATGGGGCCATTGTGGTGGCTTGTAGTGTGTTGTTTGTGTTGGTTGTCCTTGGTGCCTTGGCCCGATTGTGTTTAGAGAGTTTACGTGGGGGACTGGTGATGGTTGTTGAAGTCCCGGTTGCTAAACCCTGTTGTTTCATTAAGTGTTGGATGGCTGCACTCATTTTTGCAATCTGGGCAAGTAAATTGTTCTGGGTGTCCTGCATAGCAGTTTGGGCCTGTTGCATGTGGTTGAGTTGATGGCGTAGTTCAGCATTTTCAGATTCAAGGCTCTTTCTGGATCGGTTGCTGCTCTTGTTACCAGTTGGTTCTGTCTTTTGGGATTGCATGGTGATGGAACTATCAGGGGAGTTGTCTCCAGGTGGAGCGCTGGCTAGGATATCTTTATAGCTTCTAGCAGTAGGGCTCCATCCTGTCATTGGGCGATTGTTTCCTCGAGGAGGTCTCGTTGGCAGGGTGGATGGGACATCAATGGTAGGACAGTTTTTGAGAAATGCTGCAAAGTCCTTCTGGCTTTTTTGGTTGAGTGTAGCTGTGGTTTCCTTTCCGGTGCTTTTCCCACTGGGATTGCCTCTGTAGGTCCTGGTACCTGTGCTGCTGGAGTTTACAGTACCACCTCCTCTCGCTCCAATGATGGGTCGATCCTCTGAATCGGAAAATTTCATAAGTAGGTATGACTGGATGGCTGCAGTTACATCTGGTTCCTTCTCCTTGAAGCATTGAATGTATGTAGTGCCCTGGATGCGACCGTCAGAAATATCACAGTAGGTGGTGTCGATAATGGGTTGAAGGTGCTCCCACAATGCTTGTGTATCCAAGGATGTGACTTTCTCAAGTCTAACGGCTGTGCTGTGGGATACAATGTAGTCATGATACTTCAACATTTTGTCAAATTGGTGGATATCTTGTCTTTTGGTCCGGTGGTCTAGGAAGGACAGGGTTTCCATGGGTTGCTGTGTCAAGATGTCTAGGACTCCTTGGTAATCTGAATTGCCCACCACTAAGGTTACCATGCGGGTGTTGTGAGCTTTGCCAAGGACTGTAGTGTTCAAAACATCTAGTGCTGGTGTCCAGATAGTTTGAGAATATTTGGTAATGTGGGCTGCGAGTCGGTTAGTGATATCATCTCTGTTGGTGTGTATGATGTCTTTGCCGAGGAGGTAGCCAACAATTTTGCTGTGGGGCTCAAGAAGCTTAGTCACTTTCATGTAGGTATTGGTGCCTTTCAGCATCTCAGTGAAGTCAGAGTCCATGCGCAGTTGTGCCAAGTCTTTCTTGATGATGGTTGAAGTGAGCCAGAAACTGAATACTATCTTGGTTGTGCCAGCAGAGGGCTTGCCCCAGGTCATTGTTTTCATGGCTGTGAATTTGGTGAACCAGGGGATATCTTTTTGGGCTTTGTGTAGTATGGTAGTCAAAAGCGTGGGCTTCGTTTTGTTGTCTGCACTACTAAGCAGGGCTTCGGGATCATGAGCCTGGAGTGTTTGCAAAATGAGGAGGAGATCATCTGTGGCCCAGTTGTTGCCTTTGGTGGTGCGTTCAAAGGAAAGTCCAAACTCCTGAATGTTGGTCTTAGTACCATCTGGTAGTTGTTTTCTGTTGGGGTAAGTAACCAGGTTCCATGGGGAGTCAGTGTTCGGTGGCTCAGTCGTGGTGTAGGTGCGTTCGTCGATATAGAGGGTTCCGACGGCGTCTGCCATGGATTCATCAATGGGTGCGGTTGCTTTGTTGCTGCGAGAAGAACCACCGGGAGTGGTATTGAGTGTAGAAGCACAAGTTGTGCCTTTTTCGTTGGAGGTGCTATCGATCTCGTGGGTGGTATCATGATCATGCAAGTGTGGGCTAGTATCGTCCGAGTGCGTTCGGCGAGTTGTGGTGGTCCGTTCGGGTGGTCGTGTTGCTGTGAACAGTGTCGGTGCGATCTCGAGGTGTGCGTTCGAATGAGCCGCTGGGGGATTGGTGGCCGTCGTAGCTATCTCGCTCCTTCGTGTCAGCAGACTTGCGATGTTGGTCCTCTCACCGGTATCTTGGTTGTTTGCGTCTTGTTCCATTGGATTGATAGTGCCCGGGCTCGCATCGGCTTCTTGCAGCTCAGGCTCGTCGTCGTGTCGCATCGTCATCACTTGTGCCACCTGCTGTATTGCCTTCTCTACTACTACCGGCGCTGGTCGCTGGGTTGATGTGTCGTCCGCGTCGTCTGCCATGATCGTTGTACTACTCAGGTTTTCTTTCGTGCCTGCGTTTGTGCTCCGATTCGCTTTCTTCCCGGGCCTGGCCATCACTAACTTTTTGATCGGTATCGCGTCGTCAGTCGCCTGGGAATGTTGTGATCCTTTGGCTATAGGAGGTGTTGGCTTGGTGATGGTGCTGGTCTTCTTGTCGTTGATGGTGAACTTCGTGGTCTTCTTCTTGTGGTGGTTGTATTTGGTTATGAGCCGTGCGGTAAATGTGCTTTTATCTGCTTTAAAGCTTAACCTGCCTCCGGCGGTACTAACTAACTTAGTTATTTGGTGTTTGGTTATAGTTATGGTGTTGTTATCCGGTTGGTTAACTTGTTAATGGAGGTTAGTCGAGATTCTATACTACTTGGTAGTAGTAGTACAGCCAATTCCTTTTTCACTCGATTTTTTCTAGAATTGTTGGTAAAGGAACAGCAAGGTCTCTCGGCCATTAACAATTTATTAGTCAAGATGATTGCTGAATCCGCTTCTGGCAAGACGGATGTTAGGACCAATGGTGTCGTTGTTCCGCCGGAAAGCATTCAGGCTCTCTCGTTTGAGCTACCTTCTTTCGTTGATACCGAAGCTGCTACTGGCAGTTTTTCGGATAGTTGCGAACAGGTCGCCAAGAAACAAAAGACCTGCTACGAGGACGGAGGAAAACAGATTGGACAGGGACAGTTCTCTGGGGAAGGTCATGGGTTGCATTAGGCGATGACGAAATTTTTGCAGGCGACGCTTCTAAAGGAGATACAGTATGCTTACCTTGTTAAGAAAACTGCCTACTGGAGGAAACTACGCACTAGTCAAGCAACGCATCTCCCATGAATACTAAATCATCTCCCATCCCCCCAAGTATGCAACGATGGAAATATCAAAAATCTCTTTTCATTTTGGGTTCTATAAATATTTTTAGACGTCTTTTGTTGTTGTTGTTGTTGTCTTACGGTTGCCGTTCTTTTTGTTGCTTTGTTAGGATTTCCATTTCCTTGGTCCATTCTTCGACGGAGATATCACCCGTCCGGTTTTGGCTCGCCAGATCCAAGGGAGAAAATTTTCGAGCGAACAAACACTGTTGCTGTCGGGCCAATCGAGCAATGTTAACAAAATCCTTGATTCCATTTGTAAAAAGCGCCGGATTTCTCATTCCTACGGACCAGTCCGTGTACGTAACCTTTCGTCGTTCCAACCAGGGTGTTAGGTTGGAACTTGATGATGACACTGTTGACACAGCAGGCGTCTCTTGTGTTTGTGGCTGTTCCTGTGGTTTCTGCGTCGTGTTTTCGTCATTTTTATGAGGAGGTGGTGGTGGAGGCTTCCATTGGGATTCGATGCGAGTAGTATCTCGCAATACTTTGGCCAAGGCCAAAGTCGTTGGGAAATACATTTCATCACTTGCATTGATGCGACGAAAGTTATTCCATAAATGATTTTCGGACGTAAACTTGTTGTTGCTGCTGCTGAAATGATCCAAATCTAGCACGGCAGAAGCATGCGTCCGACTCAGGACCATCCACTGGTCGGCCTTCCATCGAAAGCGTTGGGGAATGATGCGATGAATCATACTGAACTGATCCCGTTCGTATTTATTTTGTGGTGTATTGGGAGAATTGAAATTCCTTGCATTGACCCAAGACGTGTCGAGATAGATAACCTTGTCATTATCCTCGTTGTCACCGTTTTCCAATTTTGCGGCATATTTGTTACTCTTTTTCTCCTCCTCCTCCTCCTCCTCCTGTTTGTTACTTGCTGTCATTTTTCTTTCACCTTCCTTCGCATTCTCTTCTCTTCCTATTTTACCATACTCCTTGTTGCCATTATTGATTGCATTTTCCTCTGCACTTTGAGCGTAAAGGAATGATTCCGTAAACACTGGTCTCGTTTGAATCGTAGTTTTGAACAGCGCCCTGCCACATTCTTCCAATGTCGTAACAGGAACACATGTTTCGCTGATAAAAATGAACTTGTCGACCGGAGGAATATCTTCTTGGAACAATTGTTCGACCGATTTGGGATTGTTGTTCTCGTAATCGTCACTCGATACCCAAAAACGATGAGGCGAAAATCGTGGATCCGTATCGTTCTTGTTGTTGCTATTGCTGTTGCTGGCATCAGCATCATGATCCTCATCCTGTCCTCGTCGTTGTTGTTGGTGGTGTTGTTGTTGTCCAATTTCCATACCCTCCACGAGTAAATCGATCATGGCACGAGTAATTTCAATACTTCCCCATCCAGGACGGTGAGACAAGTATTCAGGTTCGGATAGCAGATTGCCACGTACGATCCGACGAGGCTGCAACAGCATTCGCTGTTTCAACCAGGAACTTTGGACGTTGTCAGGATATTTGGCATGACAAAGCAGACTGACCTTGTACTTGCTATTGCTGCTGCTGCTGCTGTTGCCATCATTACCGGTACTGGTAGACGCACCAACATTCGCAGCCCAGGCACGCCAAATGGCTTCGTACGGCAAATCATCAATCGTAATGGCCAAGAGACAAATGTGAAGAGGACGTTGAGAATTGGCAGGAATGGGAGGTGGTCGTACGTAGGAGTCACAAGGTACACGATAACCAAAGCTCTTCAATGCTGCAAGATCACGATCTGGTACTTTTTTACCAGTACTACTAGTAGTTGTTGTTGTCGGATAATGGTGGTGGTGATGGTTGTCGTGGCGATGAGAATAGTTGTTGTAGCCTCTACCTCCTCTACCACCTCCAGAATAGTTGGTATTGTTGTGACGAGGACGAGACTGATAGCGGCGATCATCATCGTTGTTATTGCTATTGTTGTTATTGTTGTCGTCTCGCGGACGACCTCGCTTCTGTGCACTCGACGCCGTTTGTTCCAGGTTGGCTAAGCCAGCTGCAAAGTCCATCTTTATTGTGAACGTTTGAGTGTATGTTGTGTACTCGAGTATAGGTATAGAGGAATACTGAACGCTGAGGTTGAGCTTTGGCGCTGAAGAAAGATCTAGTTTGATACGCTGATACGCTAATACTTTCTTATGTTACAAGCAGACAAGAGGATCTCAATGGGATGTTTGGAATGGATAATTGAAGTGTCAATGCAGATTAATCTCTACGGTTCTCTATTCAGTAATAGTGATAGATGAGGTTTTTTAGTAGTACTACAACAGGAAAAGAATGGATGATTAATACTGGATGCATAATATTATTCCAGGGGGGGGACTGTTGACAAGTAGTACCGTACCTGGTACTACTACTAGCTAGACTACTACTACTACTAGCTAGTACGGTAGTATTTGACTGCCTGTATCTTGTTGAGCGAGCCAAGGCCTCTCTTTGCGAGAACAGCCAGACCTCCTGTGAGGCTTCGATAGGGATCAATAGCAGCTAGCTGCTACTAACTAACTAGGGTCTACTACTGTAGTACTGGTACTGACTGGTACGACTAACAATAGGTCTCTAGTAGTAGTAGACCTACTAGATATTTCCTACTCTTAGTAGACCTAGCTACTAGCTAGTGCGGTAGAGAAGATGAGATTTCACGAAAGGTTTATCTCCAACTCTATCGAAACAAAGAAAAGGTTTTGAGCCAGGTTCTTACTTCATTTTCACGTTACTATTTCTGTCTGGTACAAACATCAAGTAGAAAGTCTCGTAGCTTTCTCTCATCAAAAACAACATCCAACATAACTGATCTCATCTTCATCATCATCATCTTCTACTGCTGGACTTGTTGAAACGAAAGGTACGTCTCGTCTATCTCCACCATGGCCGTGTTATAGACGGTAATTTATTCCTGAGGAAAATGCGCAGAAATGTACACGCAAATGAACACACATACACACACACACACACATGCACAAGCAATTTGCATTACCGGACTGTAGTTTTTGTAGATGATGCCCTGTAGGGTCTTGGGGATCGATGGATTGATATGGCTGCAGATTCTTCTTTACTGCTGCTACTAGTACTACTCAGTGCCTGTACTCGGCGATCCTTCAATTGCAAAGCTCTTTGTGTGCGCGTGTATACGTGTACATTACTGTGTGGAGTGACATTGCGAACAGGATGGAAGACCGTCACGTTGCTCATGCTGTTGTTTCCAGTTCTCATTGTCGCACACTTTAATGATGGCATCTCACAGTCTCGCTTCTCTCCCATCCCCGCCTCTTTTTTGATTATTGCAGTCGTCTTTGTTTCCCGTTTCAATTCATTTCTGTATATACGATAATTATAACACTTCAAAATGGGTAAGCCCAATGGACTCCGAACCGGACGTAAGCTCCGCAATCACCGCCGCAACCAACGCTGGCGGGATCTCAGATATTCCAAGGCCAACTCCATCACAGCCATGAAGGCCAATCCTATGGGAGGATCTACCATGGCCAAAGGAATTGTCCTGGAAAAGATTGGAATCGAAGCCAAGCAGCCCAACTCGGCCATCCGTAAGTGCGTTCGAGTGCAACTCATTAAGAACGGAAAGAAAATTGCCGCCTTTGTTCCCAGAGATGGTTGTCTGAACTATGTCGACGAGAATGACGAAGTTCTGATTGCTGGGTTCGGACGATCCGGTCACGCCGTCGGAGATATTCCCGGTGTCCGGTTCAAGGTGGTGAAGGTGGCCGGTGTATCGCTCTGGGCTCTGTACAAGGAGAAGAAGGAAAAGCCCCGTTCGTAAGAGCAAATAATAACAATAATAGACACAGCAGCTGTTTTTTTTGCCGTAGTACTACTTGTTGCACAGAGAGAGAAAATTGCACGAATAAACAAGCCAATTTATATTACACAAAGACATGTTTGCTTTCTTCGTGGTATATAGTGTAAATATTTATGTTCGTTAGTGCGCCAACTTGGTTGGAAGTTCCTTTATTGGAATACTCATTAAACTTGTAGAAACTACTACAGTAGGTATTTTGAACAAAACTGTCAATTAAAGCTGCTTTGGTGGAACTTGCGCTGTCTCATTATTTTATATTGATTGTATTTTTTGCTCAGACAATTTCTGACTCCTTCCTCCGTTGACAACGCACATAGCCTTCACTTGCTTAATATGTGGAATCTACCTGCACGAGATGACTCCACTTTATTTTCAATCATTTGCCGCTAATATGTGCTCATTTGAACACCTGACGAAGAAATCCGCCAATCATTTGCTCCTTCGATTTTATCTGAGACAAGATCATGCCAAGCTTTTTGTGATAAAAAGCACTTTCTAGGTACGATTACCAACCAATTGCTCACATTGCGGAGTACATTACAAAATTAAATGTAAGTCTTCAAAATTAGACTTGGCTCGCACATTATTATGTCCACTCCACCAGCGACTTGTTAATCCCAAAATCCCACCCACAGCCCACAGCGACCTCCTCCATGCGAAAATAATCACGGCGAAACTTCACCGGCATCTTCTCGGAATTCCAAAAACATATCCTCCAATACCGGCATCACCTTGTCCGATTCTTCCGGCGCCAACAAGAGACACCTTTGGGGGTCGTCTGGGTCTGCTTTTCCCACCAAAAGCATCGGATCCAACATGCGGACCAAATTGTAGTTTCGGTTATCGTGCTCGAACGCCAAAAGAACTTCCACTTCTTCATCATCGTCATCATCTTCTTCATCTTCGTCCTCCAAATCAAATTCATCATCTTCATCGTCTTCGTCCTCTTCCAATTCTCCCACTAGAGTAAGTGTTTGGGGAGTGCGCTGAAGGACCAATTCGTCTCCAAATTCCTCTTCCACAATGCTTTCGGCCATGGAAAACACGGCATCCATTTTGGGATCATCCAACTCCAGAGGAATCAGTTCTTCATCATCTGTAAAATAGCACAGAGCAACAGCATAATCGCAGGGAACGCCAATGGTATATTCGACTCCGTCAATTTCAGCGATAGAATCGGCAAAGCACTCGATAAAGCTTTGTCCGTCGACATCGACAAATGGAATTGGAATGCCTTCTTCTTCTGATGGAATGGGTCGAAAATTGGGAGACTTTGCAAACAGTGCAATGTACGAAGATGATTGCTGCTTCTTTTGTAGGACGTGTGGATCGTGTCGATTCAAAATAGGCAACACCGATCGGCCCATCATGGTATTTGGAACGGTAGCAGTAAAGGCGCAAGCCATGGAACCCTGATTCGCCACCATTATTGTGGAAGCGAGGGCCACAGCCATTGAATACCAGGTCTGTACCATTGGGAATTTTGTTTTTTATATACACTTGGGATTATAGGATAAAAGAGGTGTGGTGGTGTGGTGTATTTTGATAATTTCGTACTGAGAGCTGAATAGAGTACTGCAGACTCTACTAGGACTACTACTAGTCTAGTAGACTAGACTAGACCTACTACTAGACTACTCGAATCTTTGATGCAGCATTATTAACTGTATGATTATTATCTTAAAGATTTCACCCGTAAGGCTAAACCATAGTTATTCTAATGGCATGGTACCACCATGTACGTAGGTGATGCGATCACGAGTTATTCAGCCATGGATACCATCTTTGGGTTTAGGTTCAACTCTTAATAGAGAAATTCCATTATTTCAAACAAAGATTGGAGCGAAGAAGAGCATCACCATTAAATAATAGTAATAAGCATGCGTAGACCCTAATAGGGTCTACTACTATCAATAATAGCTAGTCTACTAAAATTCCAGCGTTTTGAGATTTCTTGTACTCCGAGTATCGCTCTCGGGCAGTTTACTACTGGTATCTAGTCTAGTAGTAAAAGGAATAATACTTCTGTGTACATATTTTTGTTGTAATAACGATTTCAGCATTTTTTAGCGTGAAAGATTACTGGTAGAATACTAGCTAGTAGTACACCACTAGTACTAGCTACAGTAGTCTACTGTTATTACTATTGGAGTGATTCACTCCAATACTCCAGAGCTGGTTAACTTGCTCCAGTGTATAATATAATATTTTTCGTATACTGCTCAAGAAACGAGCGAGGATAAGAATACCTACTAAGTACTCCATTAGAAAATCTCACAAAAAGAATAATAAAGTACAGCAGCTGCAATCTAATTGAACACGACAAATAATATCCATGACTTCCCCCAAACCTGTTATCAGAAGAGGTGTTCGCATAGCCTCTCGCTCGTGGCTTCCTGCATTATGTATGTTGCTTTTATTTTTCCTGGCGACGAATCTTGCCTCTGCCAATACCACACTCACGCAACTGGAGAAGGAGGCACGACAAGGCGATGTGCTTTCAAATATTACTTTGATCGAGAATGGAACCGATGTTGGCCTCTCAGGGGAGTCCCTTGAAGGGCAGGAAGAAGAGCAAGAAGAGGAACAACAAGAAGAACGAGAAGAAGAACAAGAACAAGAAGTGGAACACGGAGAGGAACACAACGAACCAGGCCATGCTGTCCTCTTTCCAGCTATAACTCTAACATTTGGTGTATTGGTATTCTATATTTTGACGCGCTAGTAAGTTTTGTTGCTGAAACGATTTTGATGGGAGTGAATGTTCATTGCTAGTACTACTTCGGAAAATCAATTCATCGATTGTGCTCCGATATTCTTTGACCCGTGAAATTAAAAATGCTCACCTTTGGAACCTTTCTTATTTTTTCGATAATAACATACTAGCTCGGAAGCCTTGCCCTACACGGCTATCATGTTTCTCATTGGCGCTCTCATGGGTATTGGCGTCGAGCTTGTTGACGAAGCAACTGATCACGTTAGCTTATCAACGAGAATGTGGGCAAATATTGATAGCGAACTGTTGCTCTTAGTCTTTCTGCCCGGCCTCATTTTTAAGGATGCCATGGGTCTCAATGTGCATCTCTTTCAGAAGGCTGTTGTGCAGTGTTTGATCTTTGCCTTTCCAATGGTACTTCTCGGTACCTATTTGACAGCATGTGTCGCTAAGTATGTCTTCCCATATGACTGGTCATGGGATCTAGCGCTCACCTTCGGGTCTATCCTATCAGCTACTGACCCTGTCGCTGTCGCAGCGTTGCTAGAAGCTGTTGGAGCTCCACCTCGTCTCAAGGTGCACATTTCTGGAGAAGCTTTGTTAAACGATGGAGCCGCCATTGTTTTTTTCACAATTTTTTCCGCGCGTTACTTTTTCGAGCTGGGAGTAGATGGCTTTGGAGAAGATATCGGATGGGCCCGTGGGTTCGCAATCTTCTTCCGCATGAGTCTTGGAGGTATGGCTATTGGATTCGCTTTCGGTCTGGGAATTTTGTTCATTCTCCACAACCTTGATAAGCGGTTTAATAGGGAGGAAAATGTTGTTGAAGTCACTGCCACTCTGGCTATGGCTTATTTGGGTTATTACGTAGCAGAGGTGCGTTACATGAAATAAATGTGCACGATTTAAGTTGTTCTGGCCTTGCGCGTTTGTCTTCAAGTCACCTCACGCTTGCCTTGATTCATTTTTTTCTCTATTAGGTTGTGTGGTAAGTACTCGACAGGACATGAAGGTCCATCTTGAAATTCAATGTTTGCTAAGCTCATATGCTTCCACTACTTTCTTGTTGGTTGTGCCCATATTGCATTTGATTTACAGTCTTACTTGTAAGTCCCTGCTATATTTGTGTCTCCAAGATAGACACAGTAATTTTTCAACTAACACAAACTATCCCGCGCCACCTTCTTACACATAGCTGGAGTTATTGCTACGTTAGCGGCTGGTGTTACTGTGAAGTTGTTTGGTCGAGCCATGCTGAATGATGCCAAGCTGCTCGACGACTTTTGGATACTCCTAGAGCATATCCTCAATACAGTTTTGTTCACACTTGGAGGTGCTGTCTGGGGCTCAGTTATTGCAGATGGTGAATCACACGGTGAATTTGTAGCACGCGATTGGGGGTACCTAATAGTCCTGTACTTGTTCGCATTTTTGATTCGCGGTATCTTGTTTTTCCTGGGTTACCCTATCACAACCCGGATAGGCCTGAAGACGAATATGAAAGAAACCTTCTTCCAAGTGTATGGAGGTTTGAGAGGCGCCGTCGGTATTGCACTGGCAATCTCACTTGATTCAGCCGTCGAAAAAGAAGCGGCCGATGACTCAAAATTTGCTGATGATACGAATAAGGCGCTGGGTATGGTTGGTGGCATGGCTTTATTGACGCTGTTCATTAATGGTTCCACCGCCGGGCCAATTTTGGTAAAGATGGGCTTGGCAGATTCTACAGAGACACGCCGTAAGATTGTGAAGGCGTATGCCGCTGGATTCAAACAACAATTGATAGGCAAGCTTGTCGAGCTACTAACAGAGGAAAGGTTCTGTAATATAAACTTTGGCTTAGTGAAAGCCCATGTGCCATATTTGGCTGACATAACAAAGCTTGACCTTCAGGAGGCAGTTGAACACCATAAAGACATCACAGCATCGCATGAATATGTTCCACCTTATCTGCATGGCGTTTTGCCATATTTACCCGATCCGCCACCGGATTCCGCCGCCAGTGCCAGGTCTACTAGAGAAACTCTTAATGATACCAAAAAGGAAAGGAGTGATTCAGTTTTTCTTGCCAGCTTGGTGGCCGACGGGCAGAAAGCAATCAAGGCCAAGCGAAATGCGAACAGAAATCTCCGAAAGCGAAGGAAGAGCAACATTCAATATCTGATGGCGGATGAACCTTTATCCGCAACAGAGATGCGCGTGCTGTTTATCAGTTTGTTGAGAGCAAACTACGAGCAAATGATTAATCATGGTGAACTCGTGGATCGTGAGTTTTTGGCGGTTGCTCTCGAACAAAGTCTAGAGTTTGCGTCAGACAGCGTGGCGAACGGAAACAAATTGGAGGGTAAGTTTTGCATAAAAAGGCAGCGAAAACATGTCATCTTCTGTCGGCTTGCTCATACACGTTAATACTTTTTTTTGTGAACAGACTGGCAGTTTGTTCACGTCATCGACGGTCCAGCTACTGGCTTTCTCAATCGGCTTAAACACCACTTTGCGGCTGTTAGAATTATTGACTACTTCTTGGGCAAGGGCAATAATGTCAAATCCAGCATCTCTTCTTATGAAATTGAACGTGCCATGTGTTTTATGGCTGCCCACAAGCGTGCTCAACATTATGTAGAGCGCGAATTCGCCAGCGCTGAAAACGAGCTATCAGAGGCTGTCAAGGTGGTTATAGACGAAAGCTTGCGACAATGGATGGAAGCAAAGAAGGCGCTCAAGTCACACAAAAAGGCAGACGTAGCTAGAGTTACGTCGCACAAATTCTGTGCCATTTTGCTGAACGCTGGCGCGCACTATGTCACTAAACTCGTAGATCAAGGATTATTGAAAGACGATGAAGCCGAGCACTGGGTCAGAGAGATTGAAGAGCATCTTGAACATCTCCTGAGTTGTGAATTGGAGAACCATCCCGGAGAGATGCACCTTGATGTTTTAGATGACGAAGATACCGGTGTCGAAAGTGGCCGAGACAAAGACACCGCTTTTGAACTTCCAGAGAGCACTAAATAGATCAATCTAGCAACAGCTGCACTAGCGACCTGATTGCAGCTGCACCGGATTTTCTTCACTAATGCTCTTCGGAATGACAATAGTTGTCACTCTTTGTTAAACTTTCTTCCAGTTATCCGAGCAAGCTAATTTGCTTCCTGTTTAAGATTTACTTTAGTATTTCAATATTAGCGAAAAATAATAGAACGCGAATGGAATAAACATTGTTAGAACCAGACCAAAGACAAAACAACCATCGAAAATTGATTGTTTTCCCTGACACACTCGGCTCTTTAAAATCATTTTTATTGCACCACGCCGTAATCTGAAACGTCAACGACCTCTAAACCAAGTCTCGGCTTTTTAGCTACTCGTGTGTGCCGTGTAGAATACTGTAATTGTTGTTCTTTCGTCATCGTCGTCATCATTATTATTTTAAAACAAACAAAGAAATGTGTACTCACCTTTCAAGTTCACACTCTTTTGTTTGGAAGGAGGATCCAATCGTAAATGTAAAATAAAAAGCACCTATAGATTTGGTCATGGCATAGAAACATCAAAAAAATGCATGCATGCGCAGTTCATGTGTCTTCTACTCCTTCATTGGTCAGCGAAATAGGAATGTTTGCAGCTAGCTTTTTGCGGAGTGGGATTGCGATTGCGCGTGAAGTGCATTTTCGGAGACAAACAAAAAGTAGCTTTTGTGTATCCAGGAATCCCTTTACCAACGAAAGCTTTTGATTTTTATCTGCGGGCAGCGCTACATTCTTCATTCTGGCAAAGAAATAATTGTTATGCGGTGCGAGTACAATGCCATCGTTGGCCGGTGTTTCAACCTTGTACGTAGGACTAGTCTAGCTAGTAGCTAGAGAGACAATTACTTTTTTTCGAAATTCGCAGAATTTTGAAGTAATTGAGACGCACACTTGTAGTAGTCTACTACTAGTACTAGATAATCCAGTAGTGGTAGCAAAGAAGAAAAAATAAGTCTAAAAAAAATGTATGGGCTAGAATAGACCTCCTCTACGGAATATTATTTTAATACTCTTATTTAATTTGCCAAAAGATGCTCTATTCCAACAGCGTAGTACGAGTACGAATACTACAACATACCACCGTACGCAGTAATTTCAAAATGAACCTTCACCCTGATGAATCCAACGGACTGGAAACATGAAAACGGCGATTTATTTCTTTGTTGTAGACACCCCTCTCTACTAGTAGGAGTCTAATTATTTTTTACTCAAATCGCTTTTGGTCGAGCGAAGGTAAGAGGGAAAAGGTTGAACACGAGTCTCGCAGTTTTAGCTGGATATAACTACTACCCGGAGTACTACTAGCAAGTACTAGCTAGAATAGCTAGCTATTAGTAGAGGACAGCAGTGTGACAAGATTCTGCAACATTACCACTCAAGAACAATTCCAAAGAGTGAAACATCGCAAGTCGAAAAGCAACCTCACAAGAAACGAAATAAAAAATGTTGTGCTGTGCATTACCTTGGTGTGACCCCACGTTGGATGTTAGTAGTAATCCTCAAGCTGGTACTACTACTAGCCTATATCCAGGCCAGTGTCGGCCAGTACTTCCCACTGATCAAACTGTCAATCCAGGTATTATTACTCCTCCTAATGTGACAGGTACGTTTGTTAGAATGGCAGGGAAAAACGCTGGTTATTTTTTTGTAGGTAATGACAGTGAAATTCATTTAGACTCACATTATTCTGTTGCTCTACCAACTACTGCATTCATTACCTGTTTGTACATAACATAGTTGTTGTACCTGATGGTATGGCGGCCGGCCAGAGTATCCAGGTATTAGCTCCTGACGGAAGTCGCACTGTCATGGCCACAATTCCCCAGGGATTAACCCCGGGACAGAGTTTTATCGTCTCCTTTCCCGTTGGTAACTTCTCGGATAACAACAGTCAACAACAGGGCAGTGTTAAGCAGGACAGTGCCACCAGTGACAATAATGCACAAAACCCTCACACACCGGTTGTAGCAGCATCTATTGCACCTTCGACAGCAGAAGCAGCAGCAACTACCCAGGCTTCAGCAGGGTCCTACATTTCCACCACCAGCATCAACAACAGCAGCAGCAGTAACAACAACAGCAACACAAAACTCTTGTTAGTCAATGTACCACGAGGTACAGTAGCTGGATCAACTCTTTATGTTCAAGTTCCCGGAGAAAACCGAACAATCAAAGCAAGAGTGCCTCTCGGAGTCAGTCAATTTCATGTCTCTTATCAACCCCGATCAAATCTCGATACAGCACCGACTCTTGCTCCAATTCTGACTCCTTTGTCATTAACCTCTCAGCAGCAGCAGCAGCAGCAGCAGACCCCCAACAGTTCTGGACAACGGTTGATGCTGGTACGAGTCCCCCCAGGGACGGCTCCTGGAACAACCTTGCACGTGGAGGTTCCCGACGAGCCGGGACGTATTCTCGCAGCACAGGTTCCCCCCAATGTGACAGAATTTCAAGTGGCGTACGTCCCCCGCAACCCTGATTTTGTAGGAAATCAACAACAAAATCATTATCAGCAGCAATATCAACAACAACATCAACAGTATCATCAACAACATTATCAACAACAACAGCAATATCATCCACAACAACAGCAACAGCAACAGCAATATCATCAACAACAACAGCAACAACAATATCATCAACAATATCAACCAGCACAGCCCACGTGGACTGATAACACAATGAGTACTGCCATGGTTCCATTTGTAGGAGCAGCTGCAATGGGAGCGGCCGGTGCTGTCATGTACAATCATTACCATCACAATCATCCCTACAACAACAGTGATAATAATGGTGGGGATTGTTTATACTCCGACAGTCCCAATGGCGATGCCTACAATTATGATGTCAGTGGTGGAAATGCAGGAATGGATTACGGTGGAGGTGATGCAGGAGAGGACTACGGAGGGTTTTAATGATCACGACGCACAAAAGCAGTCGAATGATTGAAATCCTTTATTTAATTTTAGTTACGGCAGTTCGACGGACCGCCACCTCAGAGAGCGGCATGAACACTTTACAATCCATCCCTGCTTTTCTAATCGTGAATATATACATACCATTTTTCTCTTCTTCTTTTTCATCCATTGTCATGCTTGTACTAGGACGAGGAGAGCGCGTTGGATGGTATATAACGTCGAGATTTGTGTTGTCCCTTTTGTGAAGAAATAATTCTTTCTTTTCTGGCAATAATAAATCGTTAAATTTAGGCAAAAACGGAATCACTCAAGACAAAATAATAAACTGCAAAATAGACCAGACCAGACCAGACCGAGCCTACTGCAAGAGAACGTGCCGTAGTGATGATAGCCGCGCTAAGACAAGAGAAGTATGTCGGCTTTCGTTTCAGATCACACAAAACAAAAGCATCGCTCGGTGAACATTGCTGCTATGTACAGTACTTGAAGACTCATATGACCATTCGAAGGTACGACGTTAACCACAAGTTTCCTGTTTTTTGTTTGCTGGGAAGGAATGGCTTTGTTTTTAGCAAGCCTCTCAAATAGTATGTACCAGTACTAACTACTAGAGAACAGGAGTAGTACAACATACCTCCTCATCAGCTGCCTACCGTATGATGAGTAGACTACAAGATTATTGTACGAGTAGATTATTGTTTTACCATAAATCCTTAACTCTAATATTGTCGAACAGGAAATATGTTACCACCATTCCCGGGATATGGAGTTATCCCGGGGCTGTTTATCCAATTTCCTGGGATATCCATATCCCGGGCTTGTTTGACGATTTTCGAATCACCAATTCCGGGATGTTGAAAAAATCATGGGATATATATTATTTTCTGTCGTTCCTTCTCCATTTTGTTTTTACTTATGTGTCTGTGAGCGTTCAGCTGGGTGGGGGACGATGGGGACTAGTATTTTACCGTTGTTAGAGGTGGAAATATTCGAATGGTGTATTAAAGAATTAAAGTGGTACAGCAGCTACCTGTTAAATACTAGCTTAAAAGGGCTTGACCATTTTATTTTAATTCGAATAATGACATTATTGGAGATCGTATAATATTTTAGACGAATTCGTGTATTAAGAAGCAAATTAAAGTGGGGTTCAGCACCTACCTGTTAAATACTAGCTTAAAAGGGCTTAACCATTTTATTTTAATGCACGACGAATAGACGAATACGATGTTTATTTGTATAATGACATTATTGGAGATCGTATAACAAATACACGAATAGACAAACACGACGTTTATTCGTATTATGACATTATTGGAGACGATCGTATAATGAATACACGAATACACGAATACACAAATACAGGAAGAATACAGGAATACAGGAATACGACACGAATACATGAATACACCAATAACACGAATACACCAATAACACAAATACACGAATACAGGAATAGTACAGGAATACACGAATACACGAATAGACGAATAGACGAATACTTATTCGTATAATGACATTAGTATTGCTGGAGAGATCGTATAATATTTTCAGTAAGTAACTCATGATTTACTACGTTACTAAACTAGCTAGGCTAAAAGAGTAATTGGGTGAAACCACAAAGGGCCACCCTCGTAGCAGGACGAAAGCGTCCTTTCCAAGCGCTGGCAAAGCATGG
>Ga0210025_1002541_pt1 | contig 17617 bp, 8 predicted proteins | sample CryGeyme20150102_FD_183989 | JGI IMG/M metagenome (GOLD analysis project Ga0210025, IMG submission 183989) | Groundwater microbial communities from Crystal Geyser aquifers in Utah, USA - Crystal Geyser metaG 2015-0102 (SPAdes) (version 2) | ecosystem: Environmental > Aquatic > Deep subsurface >...
TAGTCGTATCCGATTTCTCCCGATGTGTTCCTGTTTCTGAGTGGGAGACGGGATGGGGCATTTCGGGTCATTCTGGTGACGTCGGATTCGGGTCTCCTTGTCTCACGTTCCCTTCGGCTGGCTCTGATATCCCTGTTGTTATCCTGAACACTAATAGAGTGCTGATGCTACAAGGGGTACTGATGTCCTTAAATTTGAGGCGCACACTAGTTCGAAAAAGAATGCAGATTCACGAATGATATGATAGCGCAGAATAAGAACTCATCAACTACTAGCTAGACTAGTCGAATACTACAGTAGCTACTACTACTCTACTAGTAGGGTCTACTACTAGCTCGTACTTCAAGTAGTAGCTACTACTAGCTATTATTTTTGTAGAGTTTACTCCTTCGCACGAGTAGAAACTGAAAAAGCAACGAAGCGATCGTCGAAGAAAGATTGAGACAGGCAGAGAGCATCAACAGCTAATAATAATAATAATAATAATAATAATAACTCTCTGCTGGTTCACCTTCGTCACAATTTGAAAGGATTGACATCTTTGCGCTGTATATAATATTATTATTGTCTTCAAAAATGAGCAACCTGTGTGACTGGTCTCGGTCTCGGTGCTCGAGATCAATAATTATTGTTTTCGTAACGTTATTATTTCTCGTCATTAGCAGTACTGAAAGTATCAGCAGCGACGCTTCATCTTCTTCTTGCGACGTGAAACGAGACGATATTCGGTTTTTTGGCAGCGGTGGGGATGCTGGTCGAGTAGAATTGTGCTACGATTCAACTTGGCGTTATGTGTGCAGCAAACAAACATGGGATTTGAAAATGGCAAACGTCGTCTGCCGTCAGCTCGGTTATCAGTCTGCCTTTATGGCTGGTACAGCCAAAGGAATGGCCTTTGATGGCGATTCTGGCATACAAGACAGTGATACTGGTATTTATGTAACGTCTTGTCAGGGTGATGAACAATCTCTGCGCGATTGCCAATTAGAAATAGATCCATCCTGGCCGTGTACAATCACCGAGGCAATCGCAGCTGCCTGTTCCACTGCGGCCTCCGATACTGCTGCTTCAACGTACCCTGCAGAGTTCCAACGCGATGTCTTTACACAGATGATGGATATGAAACTATGGTTTTCGTCCGAAAAAGAAAGACGGCAGGGGGAAGGTGAATGCGCAATGGACGATGCGCATTACGATATGAACCTCCCGTCTCCGTTTCAGAATGTTGCCGCGATGAAGGAGGCCTTTCTTTTTCCAGATCCTGTAGCACAAATCTACGAACAGATCGAACTTGACTTCCAAAACAGATCAAAGAGTCTGCTGCGTTCTGATAGAGAGGTAATGCAGATGTTTCAAGAAGACTTTCCAAAGGTTAAATGGAATGCTCTGGGAATGGATTTTTCCGACTTATTTCCGCCGCCACTGGATTTGGAGCAAGTCAGGACACGTCTTGAAAGCCCCTTTCTCGTAGCTGCTCGGGATTTGTACTTTTCCGCCAATCAACACAATGCCATTCATTGGTATCTAGATTCGCCATATCGGTATTATTCACAGCCCACTGATAGTCGAATACTCGAGGATCCGATGACGTCAAAATTGTTCCATGCACTCCAGAAAAATGGCTTTGTCGCCATTGATAATTTTGGTGGGGCTACCGATAAAATCATCGAGCTAGCAGAAGCAGCATTGACGGGTGATTCCCTCTACCACAAAAACGAAACAAGTATTGCGGGAGGAGGATCCATTATTACATCTAGAAGGCCAATTCCACAGCTGGATGATATACTGATTCACAACGAAACATTGGCTTCTGTGATCAACGCATACCTGGGGCCTTCCATTCTGCACGGCTACAAAGTCACTAAACTCACGAACGGCCTCAAGACTACCGACCAGTACAACGCTGGAATGTACCATCACGATCGGGTCGGACGTCGTCTCAAGTTGTTTATGTTTCTCAATGACGTCGACTGTGAGATGGGCCACCCCACCAAGGTTGCTGCAGGAACTCAGAACCTTTTGTACTACAAATCAGAGAACTATCCCGTTACTCGCTTTACTGACAACTTTGTTGAGTCGAACTATGAAATCATCAGGGGTTGCGGCAAGCGTGGCGGTGGCTTCCTCTTTGATACGAACACTATCCACAAGGGCACTGTGGAGGGAGATCGAGAACGTACCGTCGTTATTGCGGAGTATCATCACATTGCCAAGTGCGCTTACACAAAGGAATTCAAATTAGGTCTGCCTTGTCCTGGCGGTGACATTTACCGCACGGATGCTCCCCTCGCCACGGCTTAAATAATAAGTAGTTTAGAGAACACCCCCGGCCATGTCCCTGAAACTGGAAAGTTGACTTTTTCCTTAGAGTAGGTTACAGTATTGTACATTTCGACGTGCTCATGCAGTCTGGATTCTCCTACGGTTTGCATCCAGCGATTCCCCCCTTTCAAGATCAACTTCGTGCGAATTTTTCACCATCAACTCCAAAGTAGCAATTGTATCATCTTGCGTGTCTGTGGTTTCCTGTCCATCGTTGCACAAAAGGAGAAAGCCGTCAGAAACAGCGCGCTCTCGCGTCACTTTAGTGGTCCCATTGATAATATGCTCGAATTCCTTGGCTTTTATATCCTTCAGACGCAGGTGCGAAAGAGCAACCACACTAACAATAGCAATCAGATTACCAGATAGAAAAACGAACCACGACCATGTCTCAAATTGGAGATAGTCTTGGAAATACAATATGCCTCCGGATGTGGCCGTGACTTCTTCCACGACTGAATGCGCTGAGATGACAATAATAGCCGACGTAACTTCGAGGCCGGAGACCGTGACGAAGAGTTGTGCGCACCAAGTTCCGATAAGGACAATGGAAACGACCCATAAAACAGCAGAGGACAAGACAGCCACAATGCCATCATGATCGTACTGCCCAACAATGAGGGAAAATACGGTCTTGGTAAGCGTGACGTTCACCCCTCCAAAGGCCCCGGCAACGGCTCCGTAGCTCATATTAAGCACCGTTCTCACCCACGGTCGGCGAATGGTTCGTGGATCGTTGTTGCATGAAGCCAGTATACGTCGCTTGATCAACAACATTGCAATGATAAAGGTACCAGCAAACACACAAAAGGCTATAAAGCCAGGCTGTCGCAAAAGCCACAGCAGTTCCTCGTTGTTGTAACTTTCTGTGTGTTTGGGAGCACTGATCATGGACATCGTAACACCTACAACGACAAAGACCAGCGCTATGCCGTCCCATCCCAACCAACGAAAGATTTCCTTGTTGATCCAATTGGCAAATATCGAATTAAAGACAAATAAAAAAAGTTGCATCGGTGCCAGCACGGTTTGACTGGCAAAGAACAGGCTGGCTGACATGAAGATTCCCGCAAAGACGAATAACCAGAATCCAATCACCCATCTTGGTTGACGGAATTTACCTCTTTGTATATACTCAGAATCTGCTTCGTGTAAACCCTGTTCGTCTGTTAATGACTTGCGTTGCAAGTTGGCTCCCAGGGCTTCTCCTAAGGTCCCACTGATGTATATTGCAACTCCCAAGGGCCAGAGAGATGACATGCTGAAAATGATGATGAATGCTTAGTAATGAACGAATCTTCTTTAAGGATTGACGAGATGCTTTTGTGCTTTTCCACCCGTGTTGGACTGAGACTCGGTGATGGCTACAGGTGGTTAAGAATCGATTGTAATCGAGCACAGCAGAAGGTACACTATTTTTTTTTGTATGGTAGGCTTATAGTGATTACTACACTGGTGTTTCAGAAGAGACTCTGAACAAGTCGTGAAAGAAAAAATATTTCTCTTTTGGTTGCTGGTTCGTTGGATTTCTTTTGTGATTGAGACGTCCTCCTATCGTGACGCGAGATTTCGTTAGGTTTCTTCTTTCCGGTATTAGTAATCTCTAGCTACTACTCTAGTAGTAGTCCTACGACGTTCAGTAGTCTACCATGGTAGTACCTAGAGTATCCCCCGCCCCCCCCCAAGGCCGCGCGGAGACGTAAGCACAAAAATCTTCTAGTAGAGTACTGGTACCAGGTACTTAACAAGACAGCTACTACCTAGTAGTCTAAAAAATTCTTTTAATAGAGACACAGCGCTATCAATTTAGCGCATGCGCGACCAGGTGAATTGCTAGAGTGGAGTACGGTGGGGCTGTTGGCTGTACTACTAGTAGTATACTACTAAGTAGTACTACTCTACTACTAGTAGGCCTAGTAGTAGAAGAGTACTGCACTGTACTACGTAGTTTAGTACTACTAGGCTAGTAGTAGTATTTATTTACGAGTGGTAGTAGTAGTCGTTGTAGCTAGTATGGTGGTAGTACTATCACGACCACTAAATAAAGAAATTGAATCAAAATCATTTTACCATGATGGTATTGAGCCGTTCGCAAGCAACAAGCACTCTAAACAAGCAATTAATACAAGTAGAATACATATAAAGGTCTAGTAGACACACTCAAACAACAGTGTTAGTTAATTTAGCTTATTGGTTACGTTAACCACTAGATAGCAGCAGCTCGTTCTTCTACTCATCGTCATCATTGTCATCAATATTCAACACCATGTCAATGGGCATATCGTCCACATCAACTTCATAGTCAACATCAATGACAAGGTTGTCAAGAGATCCTTCAATGCCACCAGCAATCTTGATGTATTTGTTGTTAGCAAATCTTGTAGAGACAGCAATTAACTTCCGGCAATCAGCTCCGGATGTTAGTAGTACTAGACTACTACTAGTACTCTAGCTAGTAACACTACTACTAGCAGTAGTACAGTACCAGGGGTACTAGGCTAGCTAGTACTGAAGTAGTTTTTATGTTTCAAAAAGAGAACCACCTCACTCAATTTTGATGGCATCATCACAACTTCAAGATTCTCCCGCACGACACACATCATCATCTTCTATTCACTAGTAGAGACTACTGTGCTACTAATAGTACTACCCACAGTAGCAACAGTATTAGTTTGACACCTTCCCTGGAATCTGTTCGATTCTTGGTGTGAGTCTGCTAGAAATAAAAATAATGCGAGGATGTTCAAAGAAGTCCACCACGACTTATACAGTATAACCGAACAGAGCCTAACAAAACAACATAGCCATCATAATAAAACCTATAACTGCAACTACTAATGAAACGATGTTTGTAAAGATTGCCAATAAAAAAGAATTATCTGAAACTATGAGCCCGAAGAGGGCGATTGGTGTGGCAGTGCTCGGAGTACTGCTCTATCATATTTTTGCCTTTGCTTACGTGTGCTATTCCATGACACAGGCTGCCGGCACCTTCGGAGCCACACTGGCAGCGGCGGATGAAATGAGTGTACGATTTCCAACTCAATTTTATCTCGTCCAACGATTGGTCTTGCTTCCATTTCCCAATCGTGCCGCTGATGAGTATTACGAAAAAGAACGCGAAACCTTCCTGGAGGCCGCGCGTAACTTTGAGCTGCATCCGTACTGGTCCAACAGTAACGAGGCCACACAAGACATGTCCTTTCGCGAGGTGGTGACGGAACGTATGCGAGCCATGCATCGGCAATTCCAAGAATCAGGTAGAATGGATTATCGAATCGAAAAGGATCGCTGGGCTCAATTTGAATTTTTTCGTCGCAACAACATTCCTCATCCGGAAATTAAAAAGATTTGGTTTTCTCGCGAAGAAGTCATCGATGATGTTAAATCAGGAGATGCAATCGAGTCCATGGAACACTGGCCTATCTTCTTCAAGGCTGGTCACCTCACACAGCGTTCATCTTTGGGAACCTTTCCCTTGTCGTCGCTTGAAAAATACCACGAAAAGAAGCAAGAGCTCATTCGTTGGATCAATGATAAATGGGATTATCGCTCACGCGACGTTGATCGTCCGTGGCAAGTGGAGGGCGATGCCATGACAGATGCACTTACTCCAAGTATCCTTGTTCAGGAACCCATGCTTAACAAGAACCTATCTCAAGCATCGTTTCAATTGGGAGGAAGGGTTTCGTTAGGTCTCGTTGAAATCAAAGTGGAAGTCATTTGGGGCCGTGTCTACATTATGCAAATGGATGCTATGACAGTATTCCGTCGCAATGGGGATATCGAAGATTATAGCACCTTTTTTGGTGCTGTTTTGCACAAGCCAGGGCCGGGCAGCAACCACACCTTATGGATTCGCGACGAAGGACACATTGATTGTGTGGTGGAGACTGCTGAACGAGTGGCACAGGCAGCTCATATCGACTATGTGCGAGTTGACATTTTCCTCGACAGGAGCGACCCCAAGGGCTGCAAAGTCAATGAAATTTCTCTGAGCAGTGGGTATCATTACTATGGGCACGAGAACTACATTGCACAGTTGTGGGCTGGACCGCTCCATGACAAGTTGTACAAGAGGTTCAACTCCACCACACCAGTTTATGAGCTCTCGGCATGAGGAATACGACGAGACGTTCGACTTGATAGCACCAGACTTGACTACACCAGTTTACGAGCTCTGGACGTGATGGGTCACATTATTTTCGATGTATGGTTCGACTTGACTACACCCGACTTGGCTACACCAGTTAAGAAGCTCAGGACGTGAGTCGTCACATTGTTTTGGATGTATTGTAACTACTAATGGAATGTAAGCAAATGATTGTAAAAATATTATGTAGAAAAATATCACGCGGCGTAAGTCGCAGGATCTTCGTATGATTCGTGTTTTATTGCATTCCCAGTGTATGTGAGTGAGATATCCTCGTCAACTTCTGCAACCTTGGCTTTGACGTAGTACTTGCATCGCCAATTCTTGAAGTATCGACGAATGGCATGGCGGACAATGAGAAGTACAGCCGCAAAATGCAATGCCAAAATCGCTGCCGTCGTATTTCTGTAGTCATTGGTCCAAGTAGCAACAACGGGCTGCTGCTTGTACGAAGTAGAAGGCGTCTCAACCAAGGTAGGAGCTTCAGCAGCGCTTGTGGACCAGCCCATGATCTGACGGAAGTGAGGTTCCAGAAAGTCAGCAACTCGTTCTTGACCTAGTTGATTCTTGTGGCCTTCGCAACCAATGTCATCAATTCCAGTAACAACAGTACCATCACAAGGAATAAATACATATTCAACCCGGATAGTGTCACCATACTTGTTTTGGAAAGACTCTGTGGCATCCTTGACATGTGGACAAGGTCGACATCGGTCATTGTTTGGGTCACGTTCCACTTCTGTTGGATCTCCTTGTCCACAAATATTCACAATGGTTGGAGATGTACCTCCATCCTGCATATATGGACGGGCAATTTCATGCAAAAAGACTTCGTAGGCTTCGGCAAAAGATGCATTGGAAGGAATCGAGTTTTGATGGTTGAAGTCATTACCACCAAGAGATACAACAACAAGATCCGGGCGTGATTGCTCAAAGTCCCAAGCAGGCTTCTCTTGTGTCTGCAACACTCGCTTGTAGTATTCTGGCATGGTATTTTTGCCGAGCAAAAATGGCATTGAAGCAAAGGCATTTTGTGTGAGCCCAATCCCTGCAATGGCCTGGACATTGACTTCTGCATTCAAGCGTCGACCTAGCATAGCATGACTTGTCATGTCGCAATTATCATACTTCCAGGGCTTGGCCATACCATCCGTAGTTTCCGGTGTGCCGTCTACGCAAAACCCTGCAGTGTCACTTGCACCAATATAGTCAATGCGGCGGGTTGCGAGTGACGATGGTTCACGAATCTGAACAATGTTTTCCAACTCAACGCCGTGGAATTCCAGAATGGATTTAAGGTGCTTCCCCAGACCATTATTAAAAGGGGAAGCTTGGGTAAGCTTTTTCAATGAAACATTGTAGGTTGTGTCGGGACTCAAGTTTTCAACCAGGATATCATAATTCTTGGCAAAGTCCAAAATTGCACTGCCCTCCAGAATAGTTGAGCTCTCAACAACACCAGTTTTGGAGTTTGTGACTTCTACACTGACTCGAACACGACCAATCATCAGCCGCAACGATATACGTGTCCAAATTGCTTCGGGTATATGTGTCCGAATGGCTTCTTCTTCTCCGTCGTCTACTTCTTCTGGTAGTGTACTACTACTGCTGCTATTAGAAGATGTGGTGGTGAAGCTAAACTGTACACCACTGCAGGGCCAATCGGCACGGGCTGTACCCTTTTCCAGCAGCCATCGCCCTTTGTAAACGTACACAAGTCCGTGATCATTGGCAGGATAGAATGTTCTTTCATTGACCCTCCCACGAAGAAAGTCGGTTAACACTGGAGTAACAGTCAGCAGAACAACAAGCAGTTGCATACCATAGTAGCAGCTCATGATGGAGAAGTACCTTAACGTTCAGTACTCTTGCACTAAGGCTGGTTTGTTGACAAAGAGACAGGTTTACGAAGGAGGATGGATGGAGTATGGAGTTGTGGTACGTAGTATTTGCAGTAGTAGAGTAGTAGTTAATTTCCCTTCTTGATGAGAAGGAAAAGAAGAAAGACAAGCAACTCCGACCAAGAAAAAAATGACTACTGGTAATGTCTTTATTACGGTGGTTCACAAAAATTTAATGGTGCCAGATGTTCGGACATGACAGACGTGCTTACGTCATGCCATATTAAAATTTGCGAGTTTCGTATGAATACGTACGTAGTAAGGACAAGCAACCGTGAAATACAATCATCCACGCTGGAAGGTCCGCCAACCCCTACTTTTAACCCTACTGATATGTTGAAATATGAATAAATCTTGATTATTTCAACACATTTCAACACGTGTCAACAAATTTCAACACATTTCAACAAATTTCAACAAATTTCAACATGACTCAATTTCTACTACTACTACTACTACTACTACTACTACTACTACTACTACTACTACTACTGGGTTGATTCCCGCCCATAACTTATGAGGACCACAGTGCTATTATGCTGGTGGTCTGGGGTTCGATTCCTAGTAGTAGTAGTACTGCTTTCAACACATTTCAACACGTGTCAATAAATTTCAACACATTTCAACACATTTCAACAAATTTCAACATGACTCAAAGGCACGGGATTCATTGAGGTTATGAGCTCTATTTGGCGGACCTTCCTGGGCCCTCCTCTTGGTACGTTAATAGTAGCAGTACGTAGTACCTGGTAATAATGAGCACTGGTAGTAGCTACTACTGTACCTGGTAGCTAGTACTGCTGGTATGTTATCAACAACGGATGGTAGACTACTCTAGGTCTACGGTACCAGGTACTGTAGTGCAGTGAAATTATTATGGCACGTTTCCTAAGAAAAACAGCTGCCTTTAATTTACGTACTTTGAATCCTCCGAACAAGACAATGAAAAACATGAAATTTGTGTCAGTATTATTCTGAATTTTTGGATATGGCGACGTCATCCTCGACCAATCTTGCCAAAAAAGGAAAAGAAAACAAATACTACTGTAGTACGGTACTGCTATCTGGTAGAAGTAATGGTAGTCTGCTGTATGGTACTAAGTACCGTAGTATCTATCTACTGTGCCGGTTTTGATGATTCCATCAGAAGTGCAGAAGTACCATGCTACTAGACTACTACCAGGGTAGTAGTCTACTAGTACTAAGCGTATTCGCCGAGATAGCCAGTCTACTCTGAATAGCTTTATGAGTTTGCCATCCTCACACACAAATTTATGATTCACAGCATCTTTTTGAAAAGAAGTCGAAAAAAATGTCTCTATCGAGTTCGGTATCTCAGGTTGTTGATGTTGATGTTGATGTTGATGTTGATGGTGATACTTTCTCCCAAACACCACCACCAATAGCAGCAGCAGCAACAACAGAAGCGGGAACAACTGATGATGATAATGAGATGATGATGGAATCACAACAACAACAGTCGCAGTCGCAACAATCACCATCCATGATTCGTGCTTCGGCTCCTCCCGCTGTTGTACCTAGTACTTCATCCTTCGTCATGGTAGTTCATGATTCTCTGTCACTTTACAGATCGCTCATTGCTACCACCACCGCTACCACCAGAACAGCAACAGCAACAGCAACAACAACAACAACCAAACAACATCAATACTCCAAAAGAAAAATGGAATGTTCCTCATCTGTCGAATTGTCCAAGGTACGTTGCTTCTTGTACAGGCAGCAATATATTTTGGGACTTGAAGTGGTGTACACGTGTACATTTGCAAATGGACGGGTCAAAGAAATAGAATCCGAACACCTTGTTTTTCGTGGATTTACAGAAGGAGAAAATAATGGTGGCGGTTCGGCGACGACGACGACGGCAACGGCAACGACAACGACTGGTTCTGTTATTGTTCCTGTTACGTTTGAATTAGATGTGAATGATTTCCTTGTGGATATTATTGTTCACAAGATTCAAGACGCGACAACGTATTATTATGATCACCACCAGCAACAGCCGCAACAGTCCAAAGTGACGGGATTGACTTTTGTCACTCATCAAGGACGTCGTGAAACTGTTGGAAGAATCCACCAATCAATGACCCATACTCTCTTGACGACTCGCGGTAGTACGAATCGCAATAGCAATAGCAATAGCAACAGCAATAGCGATAGCGATAGTGCTGTACAGTCGTCATTGCAGAACCCAGAAACTGCAGTCGTACAAAAGATTGTGGCCCTTCGTGGAACGTTGGGACGGATGCATGGAGTACTGCAAGATGTGGGATATTACGTATCCCAAGTACTAGTACCCGCAAGTGCAGGTGCTACTGCAACACACGACGAAGGACCGTATCCAAATCATCCACGAGAACTGTTGTTGTGGCTTCACCATTGCGATGCAAAAAAGTCGAACACCTCTCAGCTGTTTCAATATTCGTCTCCTCAAAACAGGTTCACTGAACCGTTGGCCATTTCTCATGCTTCTCAAGTATACGCAGAGTTGAACAATCATCATAATCACCACCATCGCCACCGCCGCCAATACAAGTGTCGTAACGTTCTTCCACTCCAGTACTATTCGGAACTTGGTTTCTATCAAAGATTATGGAATCATTCACTTGTTCAGAATGTCAAACTATCAAAATTATGCTGTTACTTTGATTCACAAACGGGAATAGTGCTTCGTATGTTTGCCGTGTATCATGTTACAAAAAAGCGACATTGTCACGATTATCAAGATGACGACAACGAATACGACGACGACGACAATGATGATAGTAAACATGACAATGAAAATAATAGCATGGTATCATCATCCAATGTCTTGTCGGTAGAACATTCCTCTTGGAGAGAACAACACTATGACAACAGCAATAACAGTCATAACCGTAATTGCATCCTTCAAGAATTGACGTTACAATCGGGGGGTGAATATGTGACCGAGATCCAATTGGAACCAACCATGAAGAAGAAGAAGAACAACAAAAAGGTGTCGTCGTCATTATTGTTTCCTTCTCGACAACAACAACAGCGCCTACAACGACAATATTCTTCTGACAGCACAAAACGTTTGATGGAGGTGGTAGTGGTCACGAATCAACGATCGACGAGGATCAATGTTCACGGTACAGAGCTCATAGCAGCAGATGATAATGATTGTCAAGAGGATGGTGACTCGGATGGTTCTTCTGCGAGGAAACCCCTCCAAAAACTCGTTGCCATTACAGGAATCCTTCATCACCGTCAACATCGCGGAGACGACAGCGACTGCTTGTCCAGTATACATTACGTTACTGAAGCTACCAATTGGCATATTGTGAAACCATGGTGCATGTTACGGTATGCCTTTAACAAACAGCAGCAACGGCAACAGCTACAACAGGAACCTGTTGCGTCTCTTCCATCATCTTGTTGCAAGCAAGTTGGATCATCATCTTGCTTGTCATCATTATTATTGCTGCTGTTTCAACGGCGACGCAGTGTTAGTTTTGTTAGCTGTAGACGTGATGCTGGTGGTGGTGGTGATGGTGGTGATGGTGGTGGTGGCGACACAAAGAAAAATAGGAAGAAGAAGAAGAAGAATAGGAAGAAGAAGAAGAAGAAGAAGAAGGATGCAGCAACAATGGTAATGATGCAGCAGCATCAAGAATGTCATCATGACATTGTCAGCGTGGAACAACTTTTGTTACTACAAGATGACAATATCTTTTGTCACATTCTTTCCTTTCTCATTCCATCCTAATCGTTTTTCCATTGTCAGTGATCAATGACTACGAAGGAAGAAAGGTAGTACGTTGGTACACAAGTTAAACAGTTAAACACTTTCTTGTAAATCTATTTACTTTCTATAAAATAATACTCTTGTCTACTGTAAAGGAGTCTTCTCTCTCTGTGGGTTTGGTTTTCCAAATTGGTTGTTGGTCTTTGTTCCTGTGTTCTCGGTTCTTTTTTGTTTTTTTAGACGATACAAGGACGAATATCCACGGGTAAATTATACTTCGTGTAGAGCTGACTGAATTCCAACATGGCCAGTTCCATTCGTTCGCGCCACGTTTCGTACTCATCATCGTCGTGGTTGTGCCCGTTGTAGCTACCACAACAACAATAGGCAGTATAAATTTGAAATGTTTGCCATGTTCGATCCTGATAATGTGCCAACATGAGCAAAGCATCAATAACTTGCTGTTGTTGTGATGCATTCAAATGACCTGTCACGGTCAAGTGTTTCACTTCGGGATGTTTCGCAACTTCTTGTAGTACAGCAGTGGCCGCAGTCGAGGAAGTCGTCTTCCTGTCATCGACATTCATTTTAAGATGAGCATCCATAATGAGTCGAATGTTCTTGCTGGTTTCACACACTCGTTGAATGTGATGTAGAATATTGTCCTTCTTGTACGCCCAACGACGAAAGTTGGATGCATCGGCCCAATCCACCAACTTGACACAATAGATACAATCATGAGTATCATCGGTGGTTTCTGTTGCTGTTGTTGCTATTTCCAATAACAAATCTCGCAATTGATAAATATCGTGTCGTGTAGAACGTTCCACAAAGTTGATCAATTCCAAAGTGGAACTACTACTGCTGCTGCTGCTGCTGCTGCTAGAAGTATTGGAAGTATTCTTGAAAGTCGTGGCAGCGGCATCATCCAGTTCCTTTCGAAAGTTTTGTTGCTTGATAGCTGCACTACTATTCAAAGAAGAAGATGATGATGATGATGACGATGACGGTAACGACTTTTGGGTCAGAAAATCAACAACAGAATCTGTAAGGCTGTCATCATCATCATCATCATCACTGCTGTTGTCATTGTCGCTACTATCAAGCGTCAATGTTTCAGCATATGTTTCAATACTGGTTGTACTGGCATTGCTGTAATCCTTCAACAAGGCAGCAGAAGCACTTTGTCGTCGTCGCAGTCGTTGATGATGAGTTCGACTTCGACGTTCTTGTGTCACTCCTTTGAGTTTGCGAAACAATGGTGAAGAATCACTGAAGAAACTGAATGATGTTTTCGAACGTTTGTGTTGCTGTGCTAACAGTAGTACCTTCTTCTTGTTGCTGATGGTCACCGGTGACTGTAACAGCACTAACGATTGCTCGCCAACAACATCATTATCAGATTCTGAAACCAGACGACGATGATGATGACGATGATGATTATGATTATGACGACGAGGAGTATTACTCGTATCGAGTAGTGGTACCAAAGAAGGCGTCATGGTACTTGCTTGTTCTTGTTGTTGTTACTACTACTAGTATTATAGTTGAGTCTGGTTGGGTGTTTTATTCGTTTTTATGTTAATTCGTGTATTTTGAGCGGGTTTGAAGAAAAGAGCGTTAAAAAAAGCATTCGGAGTGTTTCGTCAGGAACGTGCTTTACAGCCAGTAGCTTCCTTTTCGAAACTGAGAATTGTAGACTATCTGGTACTGGTATTATTATGGTAAATTGTTACTGTACCAGGTACGACTCCTACGAGTGGTATCTTTCATCAGAAAACAACCACCGTTATTATTACATAAAAACAGGCCTATTAAAAGAAAAAGATTCATTGGGCGATTTATTGAGATGGTCATACCAGTACACAATGATGATGCTTTGTTTTCTACGGTACTGGTATTACTACTAGTTGTACATTCCACATGGTTCCGAGCAATGATGCGACGAATAGCACGAGCCAATCATGATGATTGGAAGGTACCAGTACCAGGTTACCTACTACCGTAGTACCACCAGGGTGTCCCTGGTGTTCCTACTACTAGCTACGGTAGTAGCACCACTAGCTAGGAGTAGTACTAGTAGTACTAATAGTAGTAAAGATTCGACAAAATGCGAACACCTATGATTCTTAGTACAACAGATACTACCGTACCAGGTACTTACCTGGTACCACTCTAGCAAGTAACAGGTACCAGGTAGGGATTATTTTTATTTTGATCCACTTATTCCAATATGATCCATCATTTTCTCCCAAGATTCGATGGACTAAAAAGTAGTACTCGACGTAACAAGCTTATGTGGTGCTCAAAAAACGATTCCCGAGTAAAACAACATGCATCTACTAGTAGTATTCTTTTTATCATTGCTACCAGGTACCATATGGTATTACCAGGTACCTGGTTTTACTAGCTACTGTACCGTAGTACCTGGTACTAGTATTTTATTACTACTACCGGTAGTCTTCTCAGTATTTTCGAATTACTCGGAGCACTCTAGTAGTATTTGCTACTAGTAATGGTACTACAAGTAGTAGTTCTAAGGACTACTACTACTACTACTACTACTGGCTGGTCTACTACCACTACTAAAGTAACAGCAGCTACACTACTACTAGTAGTACTAGTGCCGTGCTCCGAGTGTCTGAGAGATTTACTGGAATAGCGAGTGTTCTAGTAGTTGGAACATAGTACCAGGTACCTGGTACCTGATACTGGTATTAGCAGGAGTAGTCTAGCATGGTACCAGGTACCAGGTACCAGGTGTCTAGTACCTGGTACTAGGCTAATAGTACTACCCTGGTAATAATTTTCGGAATCGCTGCTCTCTCGCTCTCTTTGGTTTCGCAATCGTGGGTAATATGCTACTTGTAGCTAGACTAGTAATACCAGATACCCGCCCTGTTGTACTGGTACGAGTACTACTACTAGAGTGGTAGTTTACTACTCGAGTACGTACCAGGTACCTTGGAACGGTCACGTTTAATGTGATTCTTTTCTTTTCAAGAACGTGCAAGAGTTTTTCCTCCAATAAAAAAAGTGTCCAACTTGATGAACAAGTTTATGGACTTACAATAATTGTTGTAACCTGAAATATTTGACCAAGCTGGTGTAGACTCGAGTACACTTTCTACATGTCTTCGTTTTTGATGAACAAGTATGGACCTATGATAATTGTGGTAACCAGAAATATTTGACCAATATCCAATGATGCGCTGAACACTGCTCTTTCTATGACGTTTTATGTTTTATATCTGTCCATGTGGTTCAGCCATCAGGAGCAGACTGCTAGTCTGTAATGAAGCAACCAGGCTATGAAGAGGCGGAACGACCTGTTCTTGCGAATTTTGAGCAACCGGGAAAGCCCAGAATCTTTTAGGCAGGAAGAAATTGAGAAGCCTCCTCCAGCGTTGGAAAATAGTATTCCACGATGTTTTTAAAGCGCTGTTGGTATCCTGCTCGAATCGTGGGAGGAGCAAGAGCCGGAAGTCCCAGATCTGCCATGGCTGCAAGGCGCATATGGTCGATAATCTTACCAAAACAGTAAGCACTATCTTCAATGAACACTGCAGCATTTGCCTCGCTTTCGGTGCGAAGTTTTTCGATTTCTGCTACCAAGAGCGCTACCGATCCTGGACGGTCAATACCAAGATCTTTGATATCCTCGCGTTTCAATGCAAGGAGTTGCGAACCAGTGACATCAGCAAAGTGGCGAGATACAGTATCAGAAGAAAGGCCATCAATCGTTTTGATCCATTCGATAACTTGTTCTGGAGCCCATCCACTGACTGGACCAGGTTTAGATTTCTTGGTCGGCCGGTTCCAGTTTGGATCAGCAAACTGCTTGTAAAAGACGGAATTTGGAAATTTTTCTAGGGTTTTGTGAGACACTGTAATAGATCGTCCACTTACGTTCAAAAGCGCAACTTCGCCTCCAGATTCCCGAAAAAAACGCTGCACGAGTGACTTTTCGTTTGGGAACGCATCTTGAAGTCTGACTAATTCTGCAGAGGACTCCTCAAGGGCATCCATTTCCGCCTTGAGACTTTCACGGAGAGTCTCAGGTAAAGGCTCCAAATTCATAGCATCCAACATTTTTCTGAATGGTTGTACGTTCTGCTCAGTTTTCGCTGCAACAGGCGAGGATTGGATGGCGAAAACTTCAACTTCTGCTAAAGATGCTGACGTTGAGCCCATCAAGGAATTTCGATCCCATCCCTGCGGCAGTTGGTAATTATCACCAAGGAACGACGTTTCTACTGTCGTCATATTTCGGTAGACTCCTAGATCAGGGCTCCCTCCAAATGATGGACCTTGGCGCGCAGAACCAAATTGTTCTGAACGAGGTGATATCTTGAAGGGCAATTTTACAGGAGTCGAGCCCTGGTTGCAGCCGTAAAGGGAAAACAGAAATGACTTTTCGGAGAGGAGAGGATCAGTGCCAGCGTTCCATGCCGCATCAGTATACCCTCCAAAGATATATCCTTCTTCTGTCTTGAGCACAGTAACGGTCGGGTAGTGGTTATCACACTTTTCGTGAAAAATTGATCCTTCCATTCCATCTCGCGTTGCTCGATAAAGCAGACGAAGCTTTCCAGGCACATCGCTCTCTCTAAGAAATTCGCGAACAGGTGAGATGAATTTTCGAGCAGTCAAAATATTGCTTTCGTCGACAAAGGAGTCGCCAAATCCAAGGCTACGGAGGGTATGCTCCAAGAAAGCTTGGTTCTCGTCGTCCACTCTGAGATGACTTGTATTATCAAAAGATGGGTCGGTCATGCAATCCTTCAAATGGTCGATGATGCACCTGAAACAAGTAGGGTTCACATCAAGGAAAATGCAACCCTTTTTGTCTCGCTGCAATTGATTGTCCCAGCGACCGCTAAAGAGAGCTTCTAGAACCGTTCCTTTCGTGTGTGTGAACGTTTCCCGAGAAACGCGAATCATCTCTCCACCAACATTGATATCCAACATGTCAGAATCGCTCACATTGGTATAATGTACATTGCCATTTTGCTCTGCGAGCTCCAGCTAAATACGGTTTACAGTAACATGCAATATGCAATGGCGACTGTCGTTCAAATAATCTTGCATTTGGTAATCGAGTTAGAATGGATAAAGTCAGCTACTAAAAGAGTTCAATAAGATTAGTAATCTTTTAGTGTTCGCCTTGTCTTGGTAGTAGCGTAAAAAGCTAGTGTGGAGACTCATGAATATTAGAGTAATATTATGACTAGAGTGTGTATAGGAAGCAGGCATAGGCACACGACCTAATAGAGTAAGACCTAACTCCTGAGTCCTATGGTAGTCCACCTGGGCTTAATTTGGTCCCCTTGATTCATATATCCAAGTCTTGGAGATAGGGATCACATCACATTGTAGCCCAGCAATAAATCAAATCTGGTCCTGAGAAAACCAACCTTCAGGTAACAGGATAAAGGAAAACTCAGCCATTCAATGTTGTACCTATGCAAGCAAAGTCACTTCATAGGAGGCTCACCCAGCTCCTCACCATAG
>Ga0210025_1002546_pt1 | contig 17586 bp, 16 predicted proteins | sample CryGeyme20150102_FD_183989 | JGI IMG/M metagenome (GOLD analysis project Ga0210025, IMG submission 183989) | Groundwater microbial communities from Crystal Geyser aquifers in Utah, USA - Crystal Geyser metaG 2015-0102 (SPAdes) (version 2) | ecosystem: Environmental > Aquatic > Deep subsurface >...
CATCCTACCATTAGATGATCCGGCAGCGATATTCACAAGCTTAAAGAACACACTTATTTTTATTTCCGAATGAATGAGAACTGTATGATTCTCATACCATTAGATGATCCAGCAAGGGATTTTTTGAAGTGAAAACGAAGTTTTCACTTCTTCGTCTTTGCTTCAGTCGCTCTATAGTGCCAGAATTTTGGGAAGATTCAAGTACTACAGCCGAATAAACGTTATTTGGAAAGAGCTACTTTGTTCCGTGAATCACTCGCCAACCGCAACCCTTCTTGGCTTTGGCTGGTGAAAAGCGGACATGAACAATACCGGTATTTCTAATTAGTAATATTTTAATAATTCGGATACCTGCTCGCCAGAGACTCATTTCCTGCGGTCGACACATGTGTTCCAGGAAAAAATTGATAAAAACGGCGTGCGACACTACCACCACCCGAGAATTTTCCGGTAATGATTCCAGATGACGGCGTGCCTCTGCCAATCGTCTGGTAAAGTCGGCATATGTCTCTCCATCATGCATGGAGGCACTCTTCATTCCAAAAAACCAACGAAGTAAGTAAGTAATGGTAACCTTACCAAATATCCGCTCTCCCACCAAAAACTCTGGCCGATGCAGTTCCTCAAAAGCAGGATGAGTTTCTGGTATTAAATCGCATTCATTACTTATAACCCGAGCTGTTTCGATAGAGCGTAAGTATGTACTCGTAATCAAGTGTGTCGGTCGTTGTCGTTTTAGAAACTTGGCAATGTTAATGGCCTGAATTATACCCAGCTCGTTAAGAGTGGTATGTGGATGCTGATGTCTGAAGGCATCATTTCCATCCGTCCGTCCATGTCGCACAAAATATACATCCATAAAATTTATTCAGCAAAGTGTGCGTGATCGTTCCAGGTTCGTAGCGACCAGGTGTTGGTTTCGATATCACGTTTTAGTATTGTGATACCAGTATTGTGCATCTGCATGGTTTGAGAGAGATGGTGCCAAATATCGGTCGTCAAATTCTTTTCAGTTAGGACTGTAGCAGCAAGATAACGGATGAATAAACCATGCGATACTACTAATAATCGTTCCTCGGGACGATTTTCTAAATAGGTCAGTGCATTGAGAGCGCGACTGGAGACAGCAGTAAATAATTCTCCTTCAAAGTAACTCCAATTAGGATCATCCATATGCTTCACCTCATCCGCTAGAAAGGTTTGATATTCAACTGAATCACGTGACATACCCTCAAACATTGCTGGACGGGTGATTTCCCGAAAGAGTGGTTCAAGTATTATTTTATGACTCGTTTTTTTAGAAATAGAATCTGCGGTTTCTCTTGTCCGTACCATATCAGAAGCAATGAGGGCGTCGAATTCTAAATGAGCACAGCGTACGGCCAGCGTCTCGGCCTGCCTTTTTCCCAACGCTGATAATGGTTCTTCAAAACCCTGAACACGATTTTCCGCATTTGCGGCTGTTTCTCCGTGGCGGGCAAGATAAATTAATTGATTGGCCATGATTATGCTTTTTTCTCGTTTAACTCCATCGCAGCAATTTCAAGTGGTAAGTAAGGGAGGGGTGACTTGGCGGTTTGGTCGGCTACTGCGATTAATCGCAGTAGTAAATGGGAATTGAGGGGGGTGCTTGTACTATTGGCAAATTCACTGAGTTTATTCTGCATGTCGGTACCAAACTGAGCAAGAATAGCGGTGTCGTTACCGCCGCGGTTGCGCAAGATCATGACAGCGCGAACATGGTCTAAAAGAACGCGGATAAATAATTTCATATCTACGTGAGTAGCGGCGGCGTCCGCAATCGCCGAGAGTGCGCTGGCAGAATCTTTGGTGTGAAAAGCGTCAAGAAGGGCGGTAATAATTGCCTGCTTGGGAGCGCCGATAATTTCTGCCACTTCGTCCGCACTACCAACTGTATCACCCGATGCCAAGATGACTTTTTGTGTTACACCGAGCGCATCTCGGAACGAACCGTCAGCTGCTATCGCTATCAAGTCTGCCGCTTCGGGATTGAGTTTGAAACCCTCTTTTTTAGCGACATCTGTGACTACCTCCGCCAGCACCACCCGTGATGGTGAACGAAAACGGAATACTTGGCATCGTGACAAAATAGTATCTAATAACTTCTCCTCTTCGGTGGTAGCTAAAATAAAAATCACATGCGCCGGTGGCTCTTCAAGAGTTTTCAAGAGAGCGTTAAATGCTTCTTTGGTCAACATGTGCACCTCATCGATGATGTATACCTTGTACTTTGATTCGTATGGGACAGTGTGCACCGCTTCACGCAACTCGCGAATATCATCAATACCGCGGTTGCTGGCAGCGTCAATTTCATAGAGATCTATCGCTGAGGTGCCAATAGCGGTCGCAAAAATACGCGCCAGGGTAGTTTTGCCAGTGCCTCTAGTGCCCGAGAAAAGTAAGGCGTGCGGAATAGTATCTTTAGCAATGGCGCCTTCAAGGACTTTTATAATATGGTCTTGGTCACGGACTTCGGCAAAACTGGTCGGCCGATATTTTCGATAGAGAGCTACATGTTCAGTCATAGGATTCTAGTATAACAGATTATTTATAATGTCTCATTTGTGACGACGTTCAGTTTAATAGTTGCATAATTGGTGTTTGTCATCGCGAGCGAAGCGTGGCGATCCAGGAAGACGTGGATTACTTCGTAGCGACTCGTAAAGACAAAGACCAGCGTCTTTGCGTGATCTATTAGAAATACATTTTCTTTGGTTATTTATAATCCACGGAATTGGTAATAAAGGAGCGAAGGTTGGTAACATCTGATTGTAAGTTTTCACTGCCGAGTAGAATATAACCAAGAGTGCGTTTTTCGGTTGTAAACTGCTGGTCTAGCAACGCCACTAACGTGCGGTTGGCAGCGACGGTATAACCATGTTTACCTCCTCGATAGCCAGAGAAAGTATGGACCGGATTGTTATTCAACCACCCAGTGTAAGGACCAATGTATTGAGGTAGTTCTGTGATATTAAATATATAACGCTCCTGAATATTGACAACACGGACCAAACTCGCTAATTCAATGGCTGTTGAAACATTTCGTTCATCAAGTCCACTAGCATCAAAAAAAGTAGTTTTATTTGCACCATTATTTTTCACAAATTCATTCATGAGTGACACCAACGAATAATTAGTTGCCCGCACCAGTGCAGAAGAGGCATCATTAGATGATTCAAGAAGAAGTGGAAACAAAAGTTCACGATAGGAATAGGTTTGCCCAAAACGGAGTTTGCCAGCCTCACCTTCTGTCGCCAAATCAGACCAAGTAATTGTCGTTGTGGCATCAAGCGAATATTTCTGTACCAGAGCAGTGGCAGTAAATAGTTTGGTTACTGAGGCGATCGGTAAAACATGATCAGGGTTGTGTTCGAGCAAAACCTGTGCGGTTTCCAAATCAAAAACTAAGTAAGACGAGGCCGAGATATTGGGACTGGCCAAATCTCCCTCAGCAGACTTGATTTGATAAGTGGCTTGACCAGCTTCGGCCGCACTGGTTGGAAAATAGGGTTGGGTTTGAGGATAGAAAAAAGCCGTCAGTATGAACAGTAAATATACAAATAACAGACTTGGTAAATGCCTCATGTCTCTATCATACAACAGACGAGCGGGCCCGAAGGGCCCGCTCGTCTTAACCTCTGTATAACATCAAACTACGCTTTTTTAGCCACAGCTGGTTTGGCAACCTTTTTAGCCACCTTCTTTACCGCCGACTTAGACACGGCCTTCTTTTTTGGTTTGGCTGTCCTTTCTATCTTGCCCCAATATTCTTTCATTTCCTTTTTGAAACCAGAAATATCTACCTTTGACGCCTCTTTGAGTCCGGCATACGCTCCGCCGACTGTGTCAATTAATTGTTCGTATTCATCTTTTGACATTTGTTGGGCCTTTTCAAGTTTTTCTAAAACTTCTGCCTTGGCTTTGAGAGCCCAACTCTTGACCACCTTGCGGTTTTTACTTGCCCCCTTACTACCATAAAGGAAGAAGGTACCCGCAGCCGCTACAGCTGCTGCCGTGAGTCCGACTCCCAAACCAATCTTTTGTGTATCTGTTAAACCTGTCTTTTTCTTGTTTGCCCTTGTCATATTAAAATAATTATTTTGAATCACTAATAACAGTTGTTTTTTTGTTGGCTCGTTTAGTTCGTGACTTTTTTGGCGTCTTAATAAACAAGCCCATTAGATGCGAAATGAACGCTCCCTTGGTTACAAAATTACGGACGGTGGTGATGTCCTCTGCAATCATATCACTTCCTTCTTCCACTCGCTCTAAAATTGCTCGAATTGAAATAAGGATTTTAATAACGTAGTACATTGCAATGCAGACCATAATGGCAAAGGCCACCGTGGCAATACTAGCAATGATAAAGAATATGTTGGCGTGTAATACCTCATTCATCCCCTTAAGTGTACCAATGAATTAGACAGTCGTGTGAGGATTAGCTAAAAAAGCGTGGACAACTACCTCAACTTCGGCCGGAGTGTTACACTCCATTAATTTAGTGCGGAGTTCTACTGCTCCTGGGAAGCCATGAACGTAGGCCTTGTAGTGTTTTTTCATCACGGCAAAGTTTTTATGAGGTAGAAGCTCAGTAAATAAGTGCGAATGTTCTACTAGCACCAGCAAACGCTCTGGCAACGTCACATATTCAACAGCTGTATCAGTGGTGTCATTCACAATAATAGTGTCACGGTTCACACCGTGGGTTGGCAGAGCAGTCAGTTTCGTCGGTAGGCGTTTATTCGGATTGAAAAACCAGGGGTTGCCAAACATTGCTCGGCCCACCATCGCACCATCAACACCAGTTTCTCTAATTTTATTTTCTGCGTCTTCCATCGACAGAATGTCACCATTACCAATAATGCGTGTCTGGGGTGAGATTTCATTTCGTAATTCAACTATACGAATGAGTCGTTCCCACCGAGCAGGGACCTTACTCAAATCCTTGCGGATACGCGCGTGCACTGTGAGTGCCGCCGGACGTACGGCCAATATTGCCGGAATCCATTCCTCGACTTGGTCATGATTGTAGCCGATCCGTGTTTTGACCGATACGGGAATTCCCCCTTCATCGCTCTTGGCACCTCGTTTGGCAGCTCGGATTACTGCCGCAGCTATTTCTGGAGTTTTAATCATGGCCGAACCACACCCCTGCTTTTCAATAGACTTATCGGGGCAACCCATATTGATATCAACACCATCAAAGCCAAGTTCTAGACAGAGAGCTGCTGCTTGTTCCATGTATTCTGGATGACTAGAGAAAAGCTGGGCAATAATTGGACGCTCTTCTTCACTATAAATAAGGTCGGTCATCAACTTAACCTTACCTTCTGGAGTAGCGCGCATTAGTCCATCAGCCGCCACAAACTCAGTCCACATTACGTCTGGCCCGCCGACAGTACCGTCTGTGCGCTCGTGCGCGCTATATTTTACTATCATCCGCCGAAAAGCCGCGTCCGTGACATCAGCCATCGGTGCCAAGACCATAAATGGTCGCGGTAAATTATTCCAAAAATTACTCATAGAGAATCAAGCGTATCACATATTCGGCATGAATCCACCATAACAATTAATGTCATTGGAATCGATATCTAAATTATCAGATTGCTTCGCCCTGACCGACAAAGACAGAAAAGACCACAACATGGATTGCCACGTTGCGACTCGCAAAGACGGACTGGATAGTGACTAGACGTCGTCGTTTTTGCAAGAAAAGAGCTCGTAAGCGTGAAAAAGTGACTTAATGTCACTTTGCAAGACTAGTTGAGCTGGTTTGTGAGCGGAGCGAAACAAATCGGCCAACTAGTGGACAGTCCCTGTAGGGGATGACGTGGCAATCAAGAATTGAGTTAGTGCAAGCATCCTAAACAACTATTGAGTGACCTCACCCACACCACTATCAATTTCCGAAGTCGAGGTTACTGTACTGGTAGCTACTACTGGAGTAGAGTCGTTGACATAAACTTTGTTACCAAATCGCAAATCAATATATTGAAACGCACCGGATTTTAGGTGTGTGAACTCCTTGGCTTCGAGAATTGATTGTAAATTTGCAAAAACTATTTCCGCCGGAATTGATAAATTCGCTTTAATTTCTCCACCATCATTCAAAATATAAAACACGTCCTCCATTGAGTCCACTTCGATTGTGGAGACCTCAAAACCTTGAACGGTTTGAACCAAATTAACAAAACGAACGGTTTCAGTTAATTTAGTCTTATCAAGGAGAGAGGTCCCAACCAGAGGTTTCAGCCCTAGTGAATGATAACGTAGTAAGGTATCACCAGATAGCTTTGGTGCCACACTAAAGCCGTAGCCAGTATCTTCAATAAAAATACATTCGTCGGTTTTAATTTCATCACACCATAAAGCATACGGGAAATATTCCTCAAATTGAATTTTTATTTCCGTACCTGACACTCTCTCTACTACTGGATTTTTTATTCGGGGGATACTCTTAACAACTTCTAAGATATCTTCATGCGGATACCACCAAACAAACCGCCGGGGTATCAAACCGATATATGAACCACCGAGCACAGCTTCGGTTTTTCCCTTGACTATTTCATGAGAAATTGTCTGTCCACCAATAACTATGATGTTTTTAATAGTTAGTTGTTCCAACCGGGTACCGTACCAAAGACCAGCAATCAACGAAGCAACGAAAAGTAATACAAGAAAACCAATCAGAAATTGCCTTATCAACATTCTTTTACTAGGATTCATTGTCCGCCGACGAGGTTTGTTTTTTAACCTGACTTTACTTTTCTTGTTAAACATTGCTTTATGTTGACCCTATTACACTCATAGTTATATCATACCTGATATAACGGAAAATCTTAGGTGCAAAACCTTTAAGATTTTGCCATTTTTGTCCTCTACTATTTTTCTTCAACTATTTAATCTCAGTTTTACCTAAATATTTTTGCAACGGCTCAGGGATTTTAATACTACCATCAGCTTGCTGGAAGTTTTCCACTAAAGACACCAAGATACGTGGTGTTGGTATCGCCGTACAGTTGAGTGAGTGAGCATAATGCATTACTCCTTCAGAATTCTTGTAGCGAATATTAAAACGACGAGTTTGAAAATCGTGGAAGTATGAAGCTGAGCTAATCTCGCGATAAGTTTTCTCGCCTGGTACCCACAACTCGATATCATATTTCTTCACCTGCCCCTGTCCGATATCGGCTCCACAATTGAGAACCGTGTGGTACGGGATACCAAGCGACTCAATAAATTCCTCAGTGTTACGATTGATTTCTTCATGCAGACGTACACTTTCTTCATGCGATGCTTCGCACAGTACCACCTGCTCTACCTTAAAAAACTCATGTACTCTAATCAAACCCTTGGTATCCTTGCCGTGACTACCGGCTTCACGTCGGTAGCAAGGAGAGAAAGCTAGAAACTTAATGGGAAATTGTGACTGTTCAAGTACCTCATCAGCATAAAAACCCATGGTGGAAACCTCACTAGTTCCAATCAAATAATCATCATCCTGAGTGTTATAGACATCCTCAGCATCATTAGGTAAGTGTCCAGTGCCATAGAGATTACTCTTACGTACAATTGACGGACCGAGTAACGGCTCAAAACCTTTTGCGCCAAAAAAGTCGTTGGCGTAATTCCAAATTGCCCATGACAAGCGTGCCCCATCACCAGTTAGGAAGTAGCCACGAAAACCGTGTACCTTCACTCCCCTTTCAAAATCTACCATTCCGAGAGCTGTCATGAGCTCAACATGGTCCTTCATTGGAAATGGTAATGGTGCTGGTCGTTCGGTCGAACCATCAGGATTCCAAATCTTTACCTCTTGATTGTCGGCATCGCTTTCACCATCAGGAACAGACATGTCTGGCACATTTGGCACTTGGAGCATTAATGCCTTCCACTCTTCCATGAGTGGCTTGAGCTTTTCTTCGTCTGCTTGGATTTCGGTCTTGAGAGCCTGCATCTCGGTGATGAGTTGAGACTTCACCACAGCATCAGCTGCAATAATGTCGGCCGACACGCGATTCTGCTCCGCCTTCTTGGCTTCTAGAGCAGTCATCACTTCTCGCCTCGCATCATCAACCGCCACAAGCCGATCAAGATCAATCTTAATCTTCTTCTTCACTGCCGCCATTTTAACCACCTCCAAATTCTCCCGAATAAATTTAATATCTAACATTAAGTAAAAATAATGAGCGTAGCGATTATATTTTACTTACATCGGAATTTGTTCTGCCCGAGGGCAAATTCTGATGCAGTAATCCCAACCCACTACACAGCTTATAACAAAAAGATTATACAACAGTTTTTAAAATATAAAAAACATTGACTTTTATACCTGTGCTACACTTTTAGTATGAATTCGTTTGAAATTCGATTACTTGAGCCAACGGAATTCCCGCCCTTATTGGCGGAAATTCCACAGCCGCCTAAAGAACTTTGGGCAGTTGGTACATTACCGACATCAGACCTCAAGTTACTGGCAGTGGTCGGTTCACGCAAATACACTACTTATGGCAAGCAAGTTATTGAAAAAATAATTGGTGACCTAGCTGGTTATCCAATCGGAATTATTTCCGGCCTCGCTCTCGGGATTGATGGACTAGCACATGAAGCCGCGCTCAGTGCCGGATTATATACTCTCGCGGTGCCGGGAAGCGGACTTAATGAGCATGTACTCTATCCGGCTAGCCATCGTCGACTAGGACGGCAGATTGTTGAAAATGGTGGCGGTCTGCTTTCCGAACTACCACCCACCACCCCGGCTGCTCTCTGGACCTTTCCTCAACGTAATCGCATCATGGCCGGCATGAGTCACGCCACCCTCCTGATCGAGGCGGGTGAAAAATCCGGCACCCTCATCACGGCTCGCATGGCCATTGATTACAATCGCGAACTACTAGTCGTCCCGGGCAGTATCTTTTCTAAAAATTCTCTCGGTACTCATCAATTCCTTAAGCTCGGTGCGACTCCCGTCACCACCGCGGAGGATATTTTGTACGCGCTGGGAATCGACCACGAAGCGACACAAAAGACGAAGTCTTTTGTGTCGCCAGCTGACCTCTCTACCGAAGAAAATCAAATCATCAAACTTCTTTTTGAACCGACCGATAGAGATACCCTTATCCGTTCACTTAACCTACCGTCACACCTTACTAACACTCTATTGATGCAGATGGAAATCAAAGGTCTCATTGCTTCAGACAGTAATATTTATCACAACATCATTTAAGGTACTGGAACATTAGTGGCATTAAGCTTTCAATTAATTTATTTATATTTAATGATGCAAGCATGGAGTTCTTATTTGACATATATATGTGACTTGTAGTATGTATTAGCTTATCTTATGTCAAAAAACACCCTCGTAATTGTGGAGTCCCCAGCTAAAGCCAAGACTATTGAAAAATATCTTGGCCCAGATTATCGCGTCCTGTCTTCCATTGGTCATGTTCGGGATATTCCTAAAAGCAACAAAGATGCTGTTGATATTGAAGCTGGATTTGTCCCACACTATATTATTTCTCCTGGTAAGGAAAAAGTAATTGAGGGACTGCAAGCCGCTGCCAAAAAAGCTGATGCTGTACTACTGGCATCAGACCCTGACCGTGAAGGAGAAGCAATCGCCTGGCATGTGGCTGAACTAATTAAGGGTTCAAATAAAAATCTCAAACGGGTGGTATTTAATGAAATTACTGAAGGCGCGGTCAAGGAAGCCATTCTCCACCCCCGCGACATTGACCTTAATTTGAAAGAAGCGCAAGAAGCCAGACGTATCCTAGATCGCTTGGTTGGTTACGATCTATCGGGACTAATTTGGAAAAAAGTCCGCTATGGGCTTTCGGCTGGGCGTGTACAGTCACCCGCCCTGCGTATCGTAATGGAGCGTGAGCGAGAAATTCGAGCTTTTGTTCCAGAAGATTATTTTGTCCTAATCGCACAAACCACTGTAGCTAAACTTAACATTCCATTTCTTTGCACCGAAGAACCAAAAGAAGCCGAAGAAGCCGAACGTATTAAATCAGTTGGTGAAGCAAATTCATGGACAGTTACAGCCATAAAAGAGAGTGAGGCCAAGCGTAGTCCCAAGCCCCCATTCACTACTTCTACTTTGCAACAGGTCGCCTCAACTCGATTGGGATTTTCTCCATCACGCACTATGGGCGCCGCTCAGAAGCTCTATGAAGACGGTCACATCACCTACATGCGTACCGACAGCACCAACATGAGTGAGGTGGCATTAAAACAAATGCATGCTCTTGTCATTAAGGATTATGGTCAGGAATATTTGACACCACGTACCTACAAAACAAAAAGTAAGTCGGCCCAGGAAGCCCACGAAGCTGTCCGACCAACTAACTTTACTAAACATAATGTCGGTGCTACAGCTGACCAAAAAGCTTTGTATGAGCTTATCTGGAAACGCACAGTAAGTTCTCAGATGTCTGACGCCACCATGAAACGAACGAAAGTTGTGGCTAATATCACCAACACCACTGATGCTATTCCTGACTTTACAGTGAATGGTTCGCGAATTATTTTCCCTGGGTGGCTAGCTGTTGATACTCGTGCCCGAGGTGAAGATACCGAAGTACCAAAACTTGCTACCGGCGACTCGCTCAAATTAAAGTCCATTGACATCGAAGCCAAACAAACCCAGCCACTTGGTCGCTACAGTGAAGCCAGTCTCATCAAAGAGCTCGAGAAACGTGGCATTGGGCGACCATCAACTTATGCCTCAATTATTAAAACCATCACTGACCGTGGCTACGTAATCAAGGAAGGCAGAACACTGATACCAACAGATACCGGCGATGTGGTCTCAACTTTTTTGGAACAAAATTTTGCAAACTATATTTCTGATACCTTTACCAGTGAGATGGAAACAGAGCTTGATGAAATAGCTGAAGGTACCCGTACTTACAAAAAAACCCTAACGGATTTTTATGGACCATTTCTAAAAGAGATAACTGCCAAGGAAGATATACCAAAACTCACCAACCTTGGCGCTGGACCAGTAGGATTTCCCTGCCCTATCTGTAGTAGCGCCATGGTTATCAAACTAGGGCGAGCGGGGACATTCCTTTCCTGTAATCGTTTTCCTGAGTGTAATGGTGCGCGCATGATTGATGGTTCTGAATTAAAACCGGATGCACCAATCGGCAACCATCCAGACAGTGGCGAGGCCATCTATGTCATGAACGGAAAATTTGGCCCCTATGTCCAGCTCGGTGAAACTCCAGAAAAAATAAAAGGCAAAAAACAACCGTCTCCCAAACGAGCTAGTTTGCCTGCTGGATTAATGCCAGCAGACGTTACACTTGATGATGCTGTTAAATATCTCACACTTCCTCGAGAACTCGGAAACCACCCAAAGACTGACGAGATTATTATCGCCAACACCGGGCAATATGGCCCATACATAGCACACGCCGGAGATTTCCGTTCTCTCAAAGGTAATGACGACCCATACACTATTACATACAAACGAGCATTGGAAATCTACGCTCAACCAAAACAAATGCGTAAAGGAGAAACTCTATTAAAGGAACTGGGTATAAACCCAGTTACTAAAAAAATGGTTAATGTTTTTGAATCAAAGTCCGGTCGTTATCTGCGTAAAGGTTTCAAACGAATTAGCATTCCTGAATCTATCAAGACTGAGGACATAACAATTGAAGTAGCGGTTGAACTTCTAAAACAGGGATAAAGAGATGGTGACAGAGAGATGTTTTAAGCGTGGTGCGCCCTAGGGCGCGCCACGCTTAAAACTTGCCAATTTTCCCCGGACTCACTACAATTGATTTTATGAAAACAGCAGCCGATATTATTGGACAATTTGAAAATCCCACCGAGGCGGACAAACACTTAATCACTAAGGCGTATGATTTTGCGGTGAGGGCACATGAAGGATTTACCCGTTACTCTGGTGAACCATATATGGCCCATGTTGCCTCTGTTGGTTTTATGATTGCTGAAATGGGCCTGGGCCCACGCACTGTGGCAGCTGGTTTACTGCACGACACCATTGAAGACACTCCGGTGAAGGCAAATGATATTAAGGAAAATTTCGGTGAGGAAATTCTTTTTTTGGTAGAAGGAGTTACCAAACTAAGTTCCGTTCGTTATTATGGTACTGATAGGCACAACGAATCGCTTCGTAAATTATTTGTCGCCACTAGTCAGGACATACGAGTTTTGGTGGTAAAATTAAATGACCGTCTCCACAACATGATGACATTGAGATTTGTGCCAAAGGAGAAACAGTTACGAATTGCCCGCGAAACATTAGAAATTTATGTTCCAGTTGCTCATCGTCTCGGAATGGGTAAAATCCGCAAGGAGCTAGAGGATCTGGCCTTTCCTTATGTTTATCCAGCTGAGTACAAAAGGGTGTGTGGCTTGCTAGAAAAACGAGCTGGCAAATCTAGTGAAATATTAGAGAAAGAACGTAAAATCCTACAGAAAAAATTAGCGGATTCTAAACTGATTGACTTTAATACTTCTTATAGAGTTAAAGGTCTTTTCAGCTTATATCATAAACTAAAACTAAAAAACTGGGATATTGATGATGTCTACGATCTTTTAGCTATGCGCGTTGTAGTGTCAACGGTAGAAGACTGTTATCGTACACTCGGGATTGTACATGAATTATGGCGTCCACTGCCGGGAAGAATGAAAGATTATATCGCCTTTCCCAAACCAAATGGTTATCAGTCAATTCACACCACCGTCACTACCACCCATGGCATCATTTTGGAAATTCAAATTAGAACTAGAAAAATGCACCACGAATCTGAATTTGGTGTAGCTTCGCATTTAACGTATAAGCAACCATCCACCACCGATAAACCCACCTCTGGCAGTCGTTTTTCTAATCTAATACCTTCTCTTTTCCGACCTTTTACTAAGCAATCTGGCTCAGAGACAAATATATTAATTGCCAAAGGTATACCTGATAAAGAAAAAATTCCCCAGTGGATTAGCCAAATTGGTCTGCTTTCTGCTAAAGGTAAAAGCTCAAATGATGAATTTATCAACGATCTGCGTCAAGATTTTTTCAGTAGTCGCATCTTTGTTTTTACTCCAATAGGAGATGTGGTGGATTTACCGGTTGGGGCAACACCGATTGATTTTGCTTATACTATTCACTCAGAAATAGGAAATCACATTTCAGGTGTAAAAGTTAATAAAAAACAAGTCCAACTTGACACTGAATTACATAATGGAGACCTTGTTGAAGTGGAAACTCGTAAATCAGCCAAGCCAACCAAAAAATGGATTGACATCGCCAAGACCTCTATAGCAAAAAGACATATTCGCGCCGAACTAGGTTTACCGTCGCCGAAATAACGGACAACAAAACTATCAGGTGGAAGAGTTGCAATAATTTAAGCTGTGTGATGAGGTAGACTTTCACTCTCCCATTCACAAAGACGTACGACATGGATTGCTTCGTTGCGATTCGCAAAGACGGAACGTGACCAAAACCAACGGTTTTAATCATCAACAATCGCTTCTCTGTTGTCTTTGCAAACGCCTTTATCTGCGAGCGGGGTGTGGCAAGTGGCAATCCACGTACTATTAAAAAATTAGGGATGTTTATATTAATTTGTACAAGAGTATGATAGTCGGACTTCATTCTCCAAAAATTTCTTAAACTCCAAAATTATTCATTGAATACAGACTACTGTCGTCATTGGTTTTATCAGTGGTTGGTTTTTCTGGCTTTGGTATCAAAGTGTCAACTTCATCTGTTTTTGATGGTGGGGTGACTGGTGGCATTGTTGGTTCTATCGGTGTAGTTGACTCGGGTGGATTTGGCACAAAGGTTGGTTTTTGACCCAACAGTACTACCAGCTGATCACGAAGAGAATTCCCCGTTTTGATTACTGGTGGTGTGACTGGGACTGAATCTGATACATATTCTTTTTTCTCTTCCTCATGAGTTGGAGACGGTACTGTCACAGCAGGTCGGATCAAAATATCTTCCACCGCCACTGACACTGTCGGCATTGGTGCCTCCTTCATAATCTTTGGCACGATTGGTACCGCTAGAGTTGGAACCCCAGTCTCACTTTTACTCTGGCTGGCAATATTATTCTTACTATCATCTATGATAGTAAGAGGCAACATTTCTAAGCCAGTGCTAGCAGTTAATTTTTCTAACGCATTTTTTTCATCCTTATCCTCTTCCAATTTAATCCATTCGCGATTCTCACCCGAAGCTGGTAGTTCCTGTTTGATTTGTTTAGCTTCATCACGCATTCGTAGCAAAATCGCCTCAAGATCTTCCTCAGAAAAATAGTCAATCGTCATCTTGCCACCAAACTCTGTTTTAACAATACTAACTCTAGTGCCTAAAGTTTCAGTGAATTGTCGTTCCAATTCAAGAAGATTAAAATCAACATTATCTTTACGTCTGGTCTTCTCTACTGCAATACCGCGAGCAATTCTCTCCACATCGCGGACGGTAAGTTTTTTAAGAAGAATCTCCCGAAAGACGGTGTCCTGTTCTTCTGGTCTATCATTCAACATTAAAAGCGTGCGGGCGTGACCTTCGCTGATGTCGGCACTACGAAGTGAATTGAGCATGTAGTCCGGCAAATGCAAAAGACGAATGGAGTTGGAAATATATTCTCGACTACGGCCAACCTTTTTACCTACCTGTGAATGTGACAAATTAAAAACATCAGCCAGCTGTCTAAAGGCCATAGCCCGATCAACGGCATTTAGGTCTTCACGCTGTAGATTTTCAATAATTGCCAGCTCTAATTTTTCTTGTTCACTTTGTTCACCTTCACGAATAATGACTGGCACTTGCGACAAGCCGGCAATTTTACTAGCACGCAAACGCCGTTCGCCAGCAATCAATTCATATTCACTGCGAAACGAACCATCTTCAGACGGCACTTCCTTTCGCGTCACGGTTAATGGTTGCAAAATCCCGTACATGCGGACAGACTCAGCCAGCTCCTTGAGCTTTTGCTCATCAAATTCCCGCCGTGGTTGATACGGGTTAGCCACGATTTTCTCCACCTCTACCCAAAAAATTGAATCTCCTTGAAAAGCCATAGTTAAATACCAAATAGACGAAAAATAACCGAGCGTATCACCTCCAAAAATCCCTAATGCTCGTAAGTACATTGTACCATATTTGCCCCAGCACCAGTGTTTATAACTTTGGCATTATCTGATACACTCTTTCTGTTCGCAATCGAATTGCCTCGGTGGCGGAATTGGTATACGCGCACGACTCAAAATCGTGTGTCGCAAGGCGTGAGGGTTCGACTCCCTCCCGAGGCACATGAGAGAATAAGGCACCGTCAGGTGCTTTTCTCATGTGCCTCGGAGTAAGTGACTTGATGTCACTTACGTGAGGGAGTCGAAAAGTTGTTTCGGGGACCCTCTGGGCCGAAACAACTGGGGTCGAGCGAATGAGATATTCTTGAACGAAGTGAAAAGAATATCCATGAGGGTGACCGACTCCCTCCCGAGGCACAAAATACCAATAATAATACCATTCATCTATACTGAACTTGCCACCACCTTAATATTCCCAAAATCAGATACACGCGACCAATCAATACGCCAACCAGTTTCTGTAAGCAAATTAAATATTTCTTTTTCACTATAAAGACACAATGGAGCAGTAATGGAAAATAACTTCTGTCCCCGAATATCTAGTTTTCCCCACCTTTCTTCAATCGGTTTTTTAGGTACTGGGTAATGTTTGGCAATGGCAGTATCAGCACCAGTAACCGATAAATATAGTGCGTCTGTTTTGATAAGTAATGTACTGAGTACCTGCCTTGCTAAAGTATAGGGTAAATAATGCAAAACCCGTTGCAATACCACCATATCAAACACTGCGTCTGACTTTGCTAAAAATGAAATAATATCGTTTTGAATGAAGGTGAGCGAATGTGGCGGGAGCGTAGCTCCCGCCACTCTCTCCTTAATTTCATCCACATAATCATCTATATCTAAAGCAGTTACCTTTGCCCCAACTCGTGATAAGGACACCGCCAAGCCACCCTTTCCACATCCTCCATCCAGCACAGTCACACTTTCACCTTGTAAAGCTTTCTTTTGTATTTCAGAAAATACCCGCTTGTCCAAATCGTCCAGCCGTATACTCGTTATATCAACCCCATATTGCATAACAGTATCATATACACTTTTAAAAATTTTTAAACCTAAACAAAAATCACAACATCTTGACTTTATTTCTTTTTATTAACACTTTTGCTACACTCACTTCATGTCAAAACGTAAAAAGCCACCAGTTCTTGCCATTGTCGGCCCTACCGCCTCTGGCAAAACTTCCCTTTCTATTGAACTCGCTCAGCAATTTAACGGTGAAGTAATCTCAGCGGATTCAAGACAAGTCTACCGTGGTATGGATCTTGGTACTGGAAAAGTCACTAGGTTAGAAATGAAGGACGTTACCCATCATCTGATTGATATTGCAAATCCGACGGAAGTCTACACTGGCGCTGATTTCAAACATGATGCCAATGTAGTTCTTTCGGATATAGTTGCACGAAAAAAATTACCTATCATTGCTGGTGGTACTTTTTTTTATTTAGAACTTTTACGTGGTACTATGTCAGTCGCACCAGTACCACCCGACCCTGAACTTCGGGCTGTACTAGAAACGAAATCAACCGCCGAACTACAGCGTCAACTTGCCGCTATGGACATCACACACTCGGCGGTGATTGATACCAGTAACCGCCGCCGTCTTATTCGCGCCATAGAAATTATTAACACTCTTGGTGTATTGCCTTCAGTCGAACCAATACCTTCTCCGTATGACTGGCTGACTATTGGAATAGAGGTGCCGGCTGATATTCTAGCTGAACGCACCCACCGACGTATCTTGGAACGACTTGATCAAGGGATGATTGAGGAAGTTGAGGTGCTACACAAACAAGGAGTATCTTGGGAACGGCTAGACTCTTTTGGTCTAGAATATCGTTACATCGCGCGCTATCTGCAAAAAACTATCACCAAAGAAACAATGATTGAAGAGCTAAGTACCAAAACCAGGCAGTTTGTCAAACGCCAACGCACCTGGCTCAAGCGCGACAAATCCATAATCTGGCTCCCTTTTCCAGTCACTTTAGAGTCTGTACAACCAACCCTACAAGAATTCTTAACTAATTAATATTTCAGAGAGAATTATAAAACCCCGTCAATACCTAGCGATATATCGCTAGGTATTGACGGGGTTTTATTACACACTGCCAAGAGTGCACATTACGACCATTGACCAACCCCCTTCTTTCCCCTACTATGTTGCAGTGTTTAAAAGTGATTTTACCCATACGTCAGGGCCTATAGTTCAGTGGTAGAATGCCGGTTTCCAAAACCGTTGACCGAGGTTCAAATCCTCGTGGGCCCGCCACGGTAAATAAAAATAACTAGCACACCAGTGCTAGTTATTTTTATTTACCAAGCAATCTGCATTGCTTGCGGACCGTGGCGGGAGACGGAGCGTTGTTTCTTTTTCCTTCCTAAAAAAAGAAACCGCAAGTCGGGGTCGCGGGTACTTAGCAAAATAAA
>Ga0210025_1002561_pt1 | contig 17515 bp, 9 predicted proteins | sample CryGeyme20150102_FD_183989 | JGI IMG/M metagenome (GOLD analysis project Ga0210025, IMG submission 183989) | Groundwater microbial communities from Crystal Geyser aquifers in Utah, USA - Crystal Geyser metaG 2015-0102 (SPAdes) (version 2) | ecosystem: Environmental > Aquatic > Deep subsurface >...
GTCATTCGTCCTGAAGCTTTTGATGATGTTAATCCAGTGGAAAAGATCCGGTTGGTTATCTACAGAGCTGGAGAGACACTGCTTATTGATGAGTTGCCTCCAGATGATCATTTCACTGGACACGGCAATGGTGGCAACAATGAAGATGGACAAGATAATGATGATGGTGGTGCTGATGGGGGTGGTGGCCGAGGAGACAATGAGAGAGCAGCAGCGGTGCAGAGGCAGCAGTGGTACTATGGTGGTGGGGGACAACATGGTGCTGGTGTGGCTGGAAGACAAGAGTACTTCAACCACTTGACGGCGCAACTCCATGGCATTGTCATGAGGTTAACAAGACTTGAAGAGCAGCTCAGTTCCACTACTGGAGAGCTGAAGATTGATCTACAGAGGCAGCTTGCTTCGGTTAACAAGAACATCAAGAGGCTACAGTTAATGGCTCCAAGAACAACAAGACGACCACCACCACCACGAGGACGAGGAGGAGCAGGAGAAGGGGGGACGAATGCCGAGGATGCTCCACTTGTTGCTGCAAGACGACCAGAAGCCCAACTCTCCAAGCGTCCAAAGGATCTGTACACTTTGTGGACTGAATACACCCATGGATTGGGAGGCTTGAAGGCTGCGAGGGACCTCAGTCCAGTGGAACGAGGTGCCGTGAAGCAGAAGTACTACAGGAGGAAAGCTTTCTGGGATGTGATTGCTACTCATGTCGATGCAGGATATACAGCTCCTACTGCTGTTGATCTTGTCTATCAAGTCTATGGAAGGAATATGAGTGTGACAATGGTGATCAACAAGATGCTGGAAGACCGGAAGCGCTACAATGGACGTCCACATCCAAGACTTCGCATTCGCACAGCAGGACAACCTCGCCTCCATGCTCCTCCTGCTGCTCCTCTAGGAGTAGTAGTAGCCGCAGCACCTCGTCCTACTGCTCCTACTATTGATCCTGGAGGAGCCTTTAGGAGATTGCCTGGAAGAGTAGTGGATCGCGAAGCCATTGTCCGACATGAACACGAACGAGCTGATCGACTAGCTGTACAAGAAGCAGCAGGTTAACTTGCTTTTTGTTGTTTGATATCTGGTTAACATTGATATCCGGAACATTGTTTGTTGAGCTTATCACCATGGTGGCACAGTTTAGCAGTGCCGGACTTGTATTTTTGTGTGTTTTTTCTCACTGTAATGTGGACTTAGTGATTTTAACCTCCTACTTAAGATTAAATTTGCCTGACGTAGACCCTAGTAGTTACCCTACTGTCTCATTTGTAGTCTTATTCTAAGGTGGGTATGTTCACAATACTTTCATGGAATTCATTATGTGCTTTAATAACTGCTACTATTGTTAGTAGTACGTGCTTCCTAATTATTCATAATTCCACAATACCGCATTAGGGATGGAGCTACAATTTACATCATTATCTTCTACTGTCCGCATTATTATTTTTTATTATTCATCTTGTATGTACCAGTAATACTGTAAACTCATTCTTTGTAGTAAACTCATTCTTTGATCTTTGATCACACCGCAAATGATGGCCTTTCTTTTGATAACGTCTCAAATAAAAAGAAGTTCTCGTGCTGCAACAAGAGTCGGGATAAGTGGCAGAAGAACTATGACGACAATAACACCATCATTTCAAGAGCTGGAAGAAAAGTACCCTCGTCACAGAGTGGCTCTGAAGAATGGTGAGACATTGAGTTACGTCGATGTAAATTGTGCTCAACTTTATTCACCAGAAACTTACCAGGCAGTGGTAGCGCCAAGTCACACGCTGATTGTTATTCCTGGATACGGTTGCGACTCCAAATACAATGCTTTTACACTGGCTCGGTATGCAGCATTTCGAGATCACCGGATTGTTGGAGTAGATCCAAGAGGCTATGGGGACTCAACGCAACACACAGAGAATTGGTCGCACGAAGAAAATTCTCAGGATATCAAGCTGTTTATGGAGGAATTGGAAATTCATAAAACCATGGTGTTGGGATATTCCACAGGAGGAGGTCCAGCAGCTTGGTTGGCCTTGAACTATCCCGAGCATGTAACTGCTGTCTTTATGGTCAGTGCTTTGCCTCTGAATGGTATGCATACTTCCCTTTTATCAAATACGGGCAAAGCTACCGGAAAGCTACTGATAACCAAAACGGATGCCATTGATTATGTGGTCCAGTTCATGACTCCCAACATTCACACTGCTAAAATTGAAAAGTTCCGTTTTGTTGTTGGAGCCGTTTGTCTCGACAAGGCCAATCTTCCACCCAACACAGACCGAGGCTTTCAACTATACCACGAAGCTGCCATGAAACATCAAGCAAGAGCTCCGGCTCTTTATGCTAACAATGCATTTAACGTTACACCCATCCAAACACCTATATCTCCTCCAAAACCTCATGTTTTGTCAAAATTAAAGTGTCCCATGGTCATCATTCATGGTGCCAACGACGCCCTTATCAAGACAAGACAGGTTCGAGCTGTAACAGAACTGGCCATGGTAGAACGATGGGCACCCAAGGGCCTACTTGCCTACTACGAAATTCCGGAATGTGGACACATGTTCATGTACGATAACCCGCAAGGATTTCAAACAGTATACCGACGAGCCTTGGAGATGCAAGTGGAAAAAACAGTGTCTAAACTGTAGCAAACCAAGATATAAACCTTAGAGATGAACTATAGAAGCACAGCTAAATAAATATTCCTATGGCAAGACATATCGCTTCAAAGAATCCGTAGAATACCAAAGGATGGGCGTAGTACTGCCGGCACTAACGATAGATTCATTGTGCTTTGCCCCAGACCTTCGTTGTGTCGAATCTATCGGAAGTTTCCCGTAAATACTGCATTGCACTGTTTCTACTACCTCAAGACATCTATAAAAACATCAGCGAGCCATTCGTTGACTTCACTTTCGTCGACACTAGCCTGTCCACGGAGACGTTGAATATTTTCCGTTGATGGATGCGATTTCCCATAAAGGTGAAGGCTCACGGCATGCGCAAACTGTAGAAACTGCATAGCTTCCAGGTCATTGTTGCTGCCAACGACAGGACCAACCAGTCCATCAAGGCGCAGATTATGAGCAAAGTCGCAAACCTTTCCGAGGTCTTTGGCCGTTTGACACTGCAAAAGCACCAGCGATCGGGGTGCATGATTGCACCAAGAGTGAACAGATGTTCCATGACTTTTTGAAATTTCTGACCCTACAGACAGAAACGATTTCTTAAGTGATTTCATTGATCCTTGAAGCATTTCGTCCATGGTCATAACCTCGCCGTCTGTGCGTAGTGGTACAACTTGGTGATTGTTGGCGGATGCTGCGCAGTATAATAGCTCACCAAGAGCAGCGATGGTTGCACTCCGTACTTCGAGGATATCCATATCAACCTCATTTTCTCCGCTACTAGACCGACTTTCATCTCCATGGTCCATGTCATTCCCATCCAGTTCCATCAAGGACGACAGAATGACGTGCAGACCTTCTTCAAACAAAGACATCACCACCACAGATCTTGCATCATTATCATTGTTTGTAGACGTTTCCACCACCAAAGGAATAGGGAATTGACTAGTGTCCGTTGCTCCGAGCGCTACGTGCTGCCCCAAGGATGCCAAAGCCCGGACCAAAGCTAGACGTGCTGCCGCCAGACGTAATCTGGGAGTAGCAAACAATGACTTGAGGGCAGCCTGGGGCGTTGGCGACGACGACATAATTATCTGGGAATCGTCCAAATTCGGCGCAGTAGTGTGTGAAATAGGATTATTTTTGTTCGTGGAAGTCTTCATTGCCGATGCCTCCTTCCTCATCATTAGTAGTATCTTCTGCACTGCATATCTTCCGAGGAGAACGGCATTCATAATATTTTCCGCGTTTTCGTAGCTTTTATCCACGTACGTTTTTGCATACACCTGATCGATTCGAAACTTACAAAGGCAAATTTGGACCTCGACGTCCAAAATGGGACTATGTTGCTTGAATGAAGTCTCTGCCCACCGTAGAAAATTTAAGGCTCCTCTCCAATCACCAATACTTTCGAGACGAAGAGCCACTTGAAGAATCCTTGTGGCAGTTAAGCCCGCAGCAGAGGGTATCCGACCTGCAGCAGTACTATCAGGTGACCTTTCTCTCACAAGAATAAGATTAAGAACAGAGCCAAGCGCCTTGGCCACGCTAATGTGCATTCTTTCCAAATCGAAATTATCATGAATGCCTTTCTGCTGTACTATTGTATTCACTCCAAAGAGTAGCCAAAGCAAAGCCGATTCCGTCGCCGGCTTGATGATCCATTTGTATTTCAAAGTCGTGGCTCCCGGTGGAGCCATGTTATATTCAGGAGCGACCGCTTCGCGCAGATGAATTTCCACTGCATCGCTGATTAACACGGAGGATAGATCGTACAGATCTAGAAAAGTTTCCTCGGTGCCCATGCCATCGTTGTACTTTTGCAGCTTGGTACCACATTCCGCTTTCCCATTAAGAATACGGAAGTTTTTATGATGTGAATATGCTTCAAATTTGGACACGAGTGCCAACCAAGCCGCACGTTCCGCAACTTCTGTGCAAGATGACGAAGACGAGGACACCATTGAAAGCATCAGCGACGAAGCTTTGGAAATTTCTGAAGCTGGCAAGTACGAAAGCATTTCTGCCCAAATCTCGGGTGAAATAAACGACATTGTTGTTATTAGTACATTCGGATTCACGCTCATGTCTGATATTTCGTTTGTTGTTGATACAACAATGCTAAAAAGAAGGCTTCCTTTTGTGGCAATGCACCGACAACGGTAGAGGCTTCTTGATGAGTGAGATCTGCAGTTGTTTAACGTTTGCTTTTTGCTTGCTTGTTACGATGTTCGTTACGGTTCGTCTGTCGCATTCGATGATGGAATAAATTCAGGCATTCTTATTTCTGATTTCACAGAAGAGGAGTAGAAGTGCGCGCGTTCGCAAACGTTCGACTGTTTTTGAATCTACGGACAGGCGCTTACCCGGACGTTACTTTTTAACGGAAGAAATCTTTTAGATTTGTTTTGACGTATGAATGATAGTGACAACTAAAAGTACAACCATAGCTATGATGCCATCATGATGATGCAACGAAGTCACTTTCGATGAAATTATTATTAGACTAAGACCTATCGTACTCGAGCGAAATATCTCCCTTTGACTTTGAACTTTGACACTATTTTTTATAATATTTTTAAGCCAACAAACTCGGATTTCACACCAGGGAAGAACATTGACGATATTGAAGACAACTAAAAGTCTGTTCCATTCAATGCTGTAACAGCCACCCCATACCCCATCCCATATACACACACAAAATGAGATTTATCATGGCCATTGGTCTTCTATTGTCTTGCATCTCGTATCAGTTCTGTTTGTCGGCAGCATTTTCTCAGGCCAAGAATGATAGTAGAAGTAGTAGTGGTAGTAGTAACAGCGCAGTCACCACTACTACTACCACCACCACCGCTACCAATTCCGGCAGAGTTATTTATGAAGTATGTTTGTCTCCTGGTTGTATAGCCGATGGTGCTGAAGCTACCTTTTCGAAATTGCAAGCCATTGCACCAGCTGGTGTGGAAATCAAAAAAGGTGACTGTTGCTCGCTGTGCGGCAACGGTCCCATTGTTATGTGCCCAAACAAAAAGACGACAACGGTGAAACATCGAAAAGTCAAGGGCCAAAAGATTATGCAGTTACTCATGAATGCAGATACGAGCAATGATAGTGGTGGCGTTGATGAGAAGGATGATGCTGCTGGTGCCAGGCTACAATTGACAGTACCAGAGGAATTAATCCAAGGATACGAAATGAGCGTCGAAGCAGAAGATGCCTTGAAGTGCAAAGATTACGAACATGCCATATCATTATACGAACGGGCCATCAATACTGCTTTTCGGTCGGCCCTTGACGTTCAAATGGCACGAGAAAAGGCTGAAGGAAAGGCCCTGGTCACGGATTCGACGGGCATACCCATCGGTCTCGTGTGGATGGTCAAAGCTCGACGAAACGAGGCCATTGCACGCATGGCATTGGGAGATCTCGATGGCGCTGTCTTGGCTGCCCAGGGGTCTTGCAATATTGGACGCAACCGCTGTCCTCAATCGCTGGAAACCCTAGCAGAAATTTATGAAAAACGGGGCGATAAAGCCGAAGAATTGCAGGCCCTCAATAATCTGTTTGAGCTAAAAGTAGATGCGGACAATATGTCACGACAAGAAGAAAATAAGCGACGGGAACTTGGTTTTCGAAGAGATAAGCTACAACGAGAATTATCGTAAATCTTGTATATATAGAACATAGAATGCTAATAGGACGCCACAAAGGTTTGTCTTTGTAACACACTGAATCCATCTGCAGTGGCAGGCAAAAACAATCTCTTGATTTTTCGGCAAAACATAGAAGTCAAGATATCGTGCGAGCTAGGTCACTTTTATGAGGATGGACAACCAAAGAAAGTCACAGGGTTTCCTCGTAGATTTCGAATGAGCCTTTTGCAGTTCCAGAGAGCTGGTACTCTGCTCACCCGCTTCCGCCGAAATTGTAAATCGCCAATGAAGCTGCACCTAGGCGAATTCTGAATTGCTACAAAATAAAAGATCCACAGTTGTTACCAAACAAAAGTAGTTAGCCGGCCATTGTGAGTATCTACTAGTACCGATTTGGAAGAACAAACGTACGAGAAGATAAGTGGCTTGTGATGGGTACGACTAAAGTAGTTAGCCGGCCATTGTGAGTACTGATTTGGAGGAGAGAAAAACACGAGAAAATGGTGGCTTGTGATGAGTATTGTCACATCACGAGCTCCCAATGCGTTTCGAGGGGTGATGCTTTGTTCAATATGAACAAAGTTATGGTTGCCGTTTTGGTCCATGTTTGAGCTTAACTAGACGTTGTGAACACCTTAACAACACGTCGCCTCCAAACCGCTCTGACAGTAATTCATTCTAAAAATAGTATTTCACTTCCAATTTTTGGGAGAAGTGGGGAAGATTCCTTGCAACCAATTTCCTCCTTGTCGTTGCTAGACTCCTCTTCGTCGTCCTCTTCGGAACTCGAGGACGACTCCTCGTTGTCCGTGGACACTTTCAGCGCAACAGCATCCCATTCTGTAATAATGGTAATGTAGGATAGACAGCCTCCAGCTATGACGTATCCAGATGCCACTGCGGACGCTAGTCCCTGCAGGTCAAAATGACAAACCAAGGTAAAGAGGGCCGCCAAGGGCAAGCAAATTCCCCAACTGCTCAGCGCCATTATCCATGTTGCCAAAACAAATTTGTTCTGTGCTCCGAGAATATACCAACAATTCATTCCAAAAACCATTGTAACATTGGCAACACCTACAAATGGAATTAGTTCCTTTAACAGCTGTTGCAAGGCAGGATCCTGTGTGAACCATGCTGGAATGATATTTTCCAGAGAAAAAGTAATCACCGAAATGATCAAAGCCACCAGTAATCCAAGAAATAGTGATTTGTAGGTAGACCTTTCTGCTAACACGGCGTTATTGTTTCCCAGATGCAGTGATATTCTAATTTCGGCAGCCTCGCCAACTCCCTCCGAAATGGACGAAAAGAGATCCCACAGCGTACCCAAAATGGCCCACGTAGCAGCTTCTGCTAGGCCGATAGAGCCGGCAAAACAAGTCAAGACAGCCCATTCAGCTTGTCCTAGTACTTCTGCACCTGACAGAGGCAGAGCGGTGGTAAGCAATGGTCGAAGGGCGGATGGGTTGTGAATTATGGCAAGTTTTCCAAAGAGACCACGGTAGTACGGCACCAAATAACCTTTGCAGTAAGAAACTATCAGAATAACAACAAACGTGACCAGTGACATGGCACTGTTCACCCAGCCGACCATCTCCAAGGTTGGTTCAAAGATTTCTGGATAGTGGAGAAGAATGGCCAACACCAGAACCGTCACAGCGCCATCGACTACTGTGATCGCCGACCCTACGGAGGCGTACCCTTCAATGTCCCATAGTACGACGATGACGTCCATGAGGCCGTTGAGCACGACACCCCACAGGAAGGTTCGAACATAGTCCTGTGCCAGTGAAGCAGTGTGATCGTCGCCCCAATTCAAAAGAAGGATGGTATCGTCCATGAAGAAATACCAAAAGCACATGACGGGAATGTTCATCGATACGTACAGTAATGCCGCCAGCTGCGAATATTGTCCACCCAGAGTGTAATTTTCTGCTCCTACAGCATGAGACGAGAGTGTCGCACAGGCTACAATAGTAATAATAAAAGTCGAGAACACGAGGTATAGGAAAATTGACGACGAGTGATTAGTATGTTGCATATCACTGTTTGTCATGAAGAAGAGTCTATTTTGGGGAATTGGGATGATACACGCACGAATGCAACAAACGCACGTACCATGAATTGGTCCCATCAATATACCGTCTGTAAGCTCTAGCAGCAGATGTACCATGGCATAGGCGACTACATCATTGCCGTTTCCTATATACTGGGCAATCATTATCAAAACAATCAATGAAAATATTTGGGTCGAGGCAATGGACAAAGTATAAGGAGCCGCCAGCTTGAGAATGCGTTTTGTTTCCTTGTCCCAGCGTACAATAGTCCGAAGAAATTGAAAAGTGTTGTTGCCATTATTCTTGCCATTATTACTAGTGTTGTTGGAAGGGACAGAGCTACCATTTTGTTCTGATGATATTGTTGTGGCGTGCTGCTTGCCAAACGAATGCAGAAGCCATGGCAATGCAACCACCATTACGGCGAGACAAAAGGTTGCGGTTCCCAATAGCAGCCAAGGACCTTCATTGACCGTATAGGGACTACGTTCAAAGCCGACATGGTCATCATTGTCATCATCATCCATGATAACATCTAGTATGTGTTATCGTTCGTAACGAATATAATTATCGATGCTTGTGCTGTTGTAGTTTGTAGCCTTGTCTTGTGTTAGTTGCACCGGGAAAAACCGAAACTGCGAATCTTAAAAAAAAAAACAAGAAGCAAGATGCTTTTTGGTGCCAAAGGATTCCATTTATTAGGGCTAGCGTTTCTGATTATGTAAGCACGTGTGTATCATCAAGGCTGGATTAAAGTTCACTTGTCCGTTGTCTGATTATGTTAAAGAGATACAGTGTACCTGGTACTGCTACTAGTAGACTACTGTAGTACCAGGTACCGTACTAAACATGACCCATGCTGTAGTAAACATGACCCATGCTGTCGGCACGTGTTTCGCCCTCTTAGCATGAAGCCATTAGCCCTAAATGAACCCATGTTTTCCTTAATTACTTTCTCCGAGAAAGAGAGAACAGAAACGAGTCTTACGAGCGAGTCTCTTCAATCTTAAGAAGTAAACCCATGCAAAAATTTGGCGTCGCGACAGCTTATCCCGGAGAAAGAATAATAAGTACAACAACGAGAGAAGTTGTGGTTGAAGGAAGCACTACTGTGACATGATCATTCCAATAAAATAATCAAAGAACCAATAAATGTGCATTATTTTTCTTGAACAGCCATGCAAAGCCCTGATTACAGTACCACGATGCTGACACCAGAGGGTAACATCATGATATCAGTGGAAGAAGGCGACACGATCAAGCAGGAAGAAGAGGAGAATCACGGTGGACAACCGACTGAGGGCACATTTCTTCTTGCTGTCTCGGGCCTTTCTTCTCGTCCTGTATCACCACTCGTATCACCACAACTATCGCCATTGTTCGGTGGCACCATTGCCAAAAAGAAAAAACGCCGTTATTTCCTTTTGTCACGTGGAACCAGACGTCAACTTCGTCGTAAAATCCGGCGATGGAAACGATTTTGCTTGGAGTATTCCTTGCTGGAGCACGCGATGTTCTTTTTGGGAACCTTGTGTGCTGTGTTGGCTGCCGTAATGGATGTCCAAGAAGCCATTGCCTATAGTGATGATGATGACGACGACGACAGCGATGACAGGAGCAATGGGGGAAGCAATCCATTGTTGGTTTGGAATATCACCAAATTTCTTTGGGTGGCTTCGACCCTCTTTTATTTGCTGGATACAGTGTTGGAATATGATTTTAATTTTTTTTCGCGTTGGCAGCAGCAACAACAGCCGCGAAATGACGTTGATTCCAATGAACACAAACAAGAAGAACAAGAACGCCAACATCGCTTTAATGTCCCAGCTCTTTTTGGTCTGGGTGCCTTATTTGATCTCTTCTCGTCATTGTTTGAGGATGAAAGCTCACCATGGCTAGGATTTTGTTCCGAAGTCTTGTGTGTCCACTTTTTTCTCTTTTGTGCTATTTTTACAATGAATCGACACTTTATTCCGGCTGACGAAAGGACTTCCCAACAAACAACGACGAGGTATATGAAACTCATGATGCTCGGTGATTCCTTGTTCTTATTGGGAGCCCTGCTTGATACCGCTGCCAGTTACGGCGATCATCCTACGGTATCAGATGAAGAGGGTCGGACACAGTGGATCTTCAATGCATCCCTGAGCTTAGCGAGTAGTCTAACCTGGATGGTGGATTCCATCTTGTATTTGCTGGCGGATTTCCTCGAGGACGATGACGATGACGACGACGAAGATGAAAAATATGCAGATGAAAATTCTAGGCTGCTTCAGTCCGGACTTTATCCAATGGATTATACTGGCTCCTCCTTCAAAGAATCTGACGAGGAACATCATGACGGAGATACCGAAGCATGTTCTCTTGATAACACTACAGAAGACGGTGGACGAATTATTCGTATTTGCGAATCAGAAGATAATTCTCAAGTCTAAATCCCTCGCCGTTTAAGGTTTCCATGGTGCCTTCTACATAAGCGGGGGGTACCAACTTGGAAGATGACGAATGAACGTGTTTTGGATATGACCTGCCTGCCTGCCTGCCTGCCTGCCTGCTGGTTGGGGAACTCGCTTGTTCTCCGGTATAGTATTTGATTCTGGAAATTTATACGAACCGTTGACTGGACGAGCCAGGTGGGCGATGGCACTATATGTAGACTAATGTATAGACCTTCATTTACATTTGGGTGAACTGGACTATTACTTTTATTTTGAGTTTCCTACTTGGTGCGAAACATGAAACCTCACATTCCGTTTAAAAAACGTTACCGTACAATCGGCTTTCAACTCGCAATTACATACCGAGTATTACTTTTATTAATTATTGTCAGTCAGTCGACTGCCTTTTTTTGTTCATCCGTGCATCATTGTGGTTTGGTACTATGCTCATTTCAATTGTGGAAATGGTCTGGCCTTTGTACGCTGTCATTGGATTTTTAACAACACAAAACAACGGCAATTAAACTATAAAATCTTTCAACCATGACAAACAGACACCCTGCTATACCTGTCGGGATATAATAAATTGTATGTTGACCTACTGGTTCGATCCAGCACAAGCTAATGATACAGAAAAGAAGAGAAGTACAGTTTTTATTCGATCTCTGTCGCAATGGCACCATCTGTTTCAATCAACGATATGAAAGATACGACCGAGGAAACTCATTTAGAATATCCTACGGGTTCTTCAGTACCCTTTCCTTATTCAACTCCGTATCCTCAACAAACAGCCTTTATGGATACACTTTTGAATTGTTTGAAACAAAAAGAAGATCAAGATGATGAGTTGGAGAAGGAAAGTGCAAACACCAGCACAGGCCCGAGGAAAAAACAGCGAGCAGCTGTCATGATGTTGGAAAGTCCGACTGGTACAGGGTAGGTGTATGCTGTCTAACAAGGCTTGCTGTCTTTGTGCCATGTATTCAAAATTTCTTTTGATTGGCTTGACTCATTTCCTTCGTTTTGAATTTTGTCCCTATATAAAACATCAAAAAACACGCACGTACAGGAAATCTTTATCTCTGGCATGCAGTGCCCTGGCTTGGCTCAAGTACTGCGAGCAAAGAGATTTGGCATGCACCTCTAACACCAGCACCGACAACCCAGTCCCCTCCACTAGCAGCCTCAACGAGAATCAACAAGGCAATGATGATTGGTGGAATGCTTGGGTCCCTCCAGAAACGACCCAAAAAGAACAGGATTGGAAGGACACCAGGCAAACAGCCACCAAAGCCCGACAAGAATTGCAAAACGAATTGGATTTGTGGCGGTCCAAAATCTACGGGGACGGAGCCACGAAAGATCGGGCTCATCAACGACGGGAAAACTTTGCCCGATCAGCCGTTACAGTGACCAAAATGGCCGAAAAAGTGGGACGGAAACGCGTTAAACGAACCAAGACAAAAGCGGAACTCCTACAACAACAGCAACGGCAACAACAGCAAGAAGACTATTGTTTAGACGATTATAATTCCGATAATGATTGTGGTAGCCGTCAAGTAGGAGAGGATGATGATAGTGATACGGATGATGATACCAAAAGGTCTACCGAATTAGGAGGAGCTTGTGAAGATCACAAGAAAGTAGCTTCACAATTGCTCAATGGACATCGTCTGGATGGATCCTACCGCGATAGCAATCGTCATCGTCAGTACCAGCAGCAGCAAAAACTACAATCGAACAACACCATCGCCAATGTTGTTCCTGGTTCGGGTGTACGCAAAATCATCTATGCGGCTCGAACGCACTCACAGTTGTCACAATTTGTGGGAGAGCTACAACGAACAGCCTGGGGAGATAAAATCAAGGTGGTGGCACTTGGTAGTCGACAGCTCTTGTGTGGCAACAAACAACTAAAAAAATTACATCCTACCGAATCGTCCTTGACGGAAGCCTGCTTGGATTTGAAACAAGGGAAGGTAAGTACTTCCAACATAAATGGCTCTCATAAGGCAAGTACCGTGGAACCAAAGAAGCGTTCCAAGAATGGCTCCTCCAATAATAAGACCAGTGGATGTCCTTTACTGGAATCTAAAGAAGCTGTGTCGACTCTGGGGCTCCATTTGCTGACAACACCCTCGGACATTGAAGATGCGGCACGATTGGGATCGGCATCGCATACTTGCGCCTATTATGCATCTCGGAATGCACTGACGGCTGCTGAAGTTGTTGTGTTGCCTTATAGCATGCTATTGTCAAAGCCAACACGCGACGCAATTGGATTATCATTAAAGGGATCGCTCGTTGTGGTAGACGAAGCGCACAATCTACCGGAAGCCCTACGACAACTCAATTCCTCACAGCTATCCTTGCCAGTTGTCAAGGCAGCCATGCAACAATTGACACGATACACACAAGCCTACGCTCAGCGTTTGGCTGGCCGGAATCTAATGTACTTGGGAAATCTCCGAAAATTGCTTCAAGCCTTTGCCAAACACTTGAACGATGGTGGGACCAACTTTGTCAATGCAGTACTACAGCAGAAAGAAAATTCTAACACTTCGCTTCAGAAGAGCTCCATGGCCAAGAAACGAGCTCTGCTGTCAACCGGAGAATTCTTACTGGAATTGAAGCTCGACAATATCAACCTCTTCAAGCTATTAAGATATTTGGAGCGTTCTCGGCTCTCTCAAAAACTGCTCGGATTCACTAGTGCCAAAAACAAAGACGATGAAATCGAGCAGGCTCCCGACGATGCAGGTCTCTCGAAGCACGTGTCTGCCATGTCCATCGTGCAAACATTTTTGGAAAAGCTTAACCTCAAGGGTCAAGAAGGGAAAGTTGTCACAGACTGGCCAGCCCTTTCAGTAGACAATAACAGTCGTGTTCAGCATCCCACACTACGCTATGTATTGCTTCATCCGGCCTCATGCTTCGATAATGTGCTAGACGAAGCTCATGCATTGGCACTAGTTGGTGGTACGCTTGCTCCTTTTGGTCATGTCGCAGCCGAACTTTTGGCCTCGGAAAAGCAGACCAAGGGACAAACGAACGAATCTTCATTTCTTCACCTGGCATCCAAAGCTGACGCCAGTTTCAAATCCCAGGTGAGCAGTAATGATGAAAACGACAGCAGCAACATGTCCTTCGTGTCTTCCCAGTTTGCAGCCTTTACATGTGACCATGTCGTACCTTCTAGCAACGTATTGGTCAAATGTCTTTCCTTTGGTCCTGGCGGTCAACGAAAGTTCGACTTTCGTCACCAATCACGAATGTCTCCAGATCTCTGTCAGGAACTCGGGAGTGCTCTTTTAAACATTGCAAAGGTTGTACCGAATGGTCTCGTGGTCTTTCTACCTAGCTATTCCTACGAAGCTCACCTGGTCTCAGAATGGCAGAAGTCAGGTCTGTGGAATCAACTCAACGATCGAAAAAAAATCTTTCGAGAGCCCAAGAGCGCTCAGCGCTTGGAATTTACGCTTCGAATGTTTGCTGATGTTGCATCTAAAGACAGGATGACCAGCAAGAACGCAACTACGAATGAAGGCATCGGTGGAGCTCTACTTCTAGCTGTCATTGGAGGGAAAATGTCGGAGGGTATCAACTTGGCAAATGAAATGGCACGGGGAGTAGTCATCGTTGGTTTACCCTACCCCGATATTACGGATCCAGAGCTGCAGGAAAAAATGGCTATGATGGAGAAACATGGAGTTGGGGGTCTGTCAGGGAGAGACTACTACCAAAATCTATGTATGCGAGCCGTGAACCAAAGTATCGGGAGGGCTATTCGGCACGCCAGCGACTATGCTTCGATTTTTCTGTGTGATTATCGTTACGCCACCCAGCAACACATTTGGTCTCGTCTTCCCAAGTGGCTACGGAATGCTGCTGGCGGACAACCACCGCAGCAAGGTCGGCAAACCTATCCATCTTTGGAGGTGGACCTTGAGTACTTCTTTCGTCACAAGACGTGCAACAAGTCATGCTAGCAGACAAAATCTAAGACTCTTTTGTTTTCCAGAGCTTGGCGAGGTTTTGGATTCATAACTTGGTTGATGGATGTTTGTGATCAGCATGTCACATGGAGACTCTACCTTTGATTCATTCCATAAAAAGTCCCGTGCATGCAGCTGATCCTGAAGATTTTGCTGCAGTTGTTGTTGTTGTGACTGTTGTTGTCGTTGCTGTAGTTCTAGATGCTGCTGGAGAGAATTGAATTGTCCCCAAACGGCCTCGTTGCTGTGTCTAGCCAAGGTTGAGCTGGCAGCAGCAATGCGAGAAAAGTCTTGAATATTCATATTTGGAAAGCTCCCGAGATCTGTGTTCGCGTTGAATAGGGGAGAACCCGGAAACAGCTGATTGCCAATGGTGTTCGAGTTTCGAGACGCTAAAAAAGTGTCCAGTGGCTGCCCTGTAAAGCTTGGGCCCGGCGCGGATGGTGCTCTAAGCTTCTTCGGGTTATCTAAGGTTCTCTTTGAATCCGTTTGGCGCTTGTTCGAGATACCTTCAGTAGTTTTTTTCTCCTTTCCGATTCGCATTTCGCTGAGAATCTTGGAGGCTTTTCTCCCGGCTCTGAATGATTTGAAAAATTGCGAACGAGTTTATGAGCTTCCTAGATAGGCAGATTGACATTGGAAGAAAAAATGAGACGCAGCAGAGCTTACATCTGGTTTCCTACATCGTGCCAAAGGCTTTCCTCGCCTTTGGCTGGATCTGTCTTCGTCAAGAACCGACCTGCGGGCTTTTGTGCCCTCCATTGGTGAATGATATTGGCAATTATTTGGGATTTTCCTTTCCGATTTGCAGCGGCCCAGTACTGTTCCTGAAACATTTCAATCAAATGGCGAAAGCTGTTATTTCCAATGTGATAGTTGGTGTCTCCACCTCTTCCAAACTACACAACACAGCAGCGAAATTTTTAGTTTGAGGATTATCTGTACAAAAACAATATCTATCTCTACAATTCCTCTTGGAAGTAGATACACTTACCATTACATCTGATATTGATTCAGCCATCAAACGAAGCCAAACAGAGAGACAGGGAAAGTGAGTGAACGACAAGACGAAGACAAGTCTGAAAGAGGCGATACTACTGAAAGCTACAGCCGCGCGGGTGTCCTATCACCTATGACCTACCATTGATCCCGGGATGCTTGATACCGGACAGCCCTTCTTGATGTGGACGATCCTGGCACTGTTTTCTTTGCCCTTTACGCTTGGATCCTTCCATCAATGTCTTTTTTTTATCCAACAGCCGTTGATATAGAATAAACTTGATATCGAAAATACAGATTTTGAAAGCTTATCAACCCTTTATTATTTACACGGGTACTGTGATTACGTGGTGAACAAAAGCATCTCCGTATGTGGCCTTAAAACAAATAAGGCGAGCCATTTTTTATTAAGGCCATTCCCTTTGATTTTTATGGATGGGTTCCTAAAGCAAGTCAGTTTCATGATTATGTCTGTCGCTTGACGACTTAGTCTTATTCTTTCAGTCATCTTTTGTTAAGTGGTGAAGTGCCGAGCAAAAGAATGCCTAAACAAAAATATGATTACACTGTATAATTTTTTCTGTACAGTACCAGGTACTACACCTCAGTCGCTTCGATCAATGATTCATCATTTAGGAGCACAAGAACATGATCTGTGTTTGAACGGAATCAATGGATCGGCCTACGGTAGCTACTACTAATAGTACTAGTGGTAGTTCTGGTAGTACGTACCGGTAAGAATAAAATAAGACCAGGTCTAATCATCGAAAGCCAGACTCTCATTGCAAATCAGATTGCCTACCAGGTAACTCTTAGCAACCATTAATGAATTTTCAAATTACTAGTAGTACCATGGTACCGTAGATTCTAAAGCGCCTGTCAGACGGTTGTCATTTTTATCCGAGCACTCCAAACCAGGAAGCTTGATAAGTGCTTAACACAGTTGAAGTTTGAGAAGCCAGTGAGGCAGCCAGCGTGTAAGTGTTCCCTCAAATAATCAAGGTACTGGTACCGTACCAGGTACTAGCTGAGAATGATTGAAGCCATGCAGACCTTTTTGACTCCTCCGCGCCCCTACTCAAAGTTTTGTTCTTTGACCAGGCCCATTTAGGTTGAGGCATTGTCGCTGGAGGTTATTATTGTGGTTCTCGTTGATTAGATATTCCAGATTTTTCATCATTTCAGTCGATCCGACGATGCTGCCCTCGGACTCAATAGAATTAAGGCGGGAAAGAAAGTATTTTGACGACGCACACAAGACTCTATCAGTTTCTTGGTATGGTATCCATCTGTTATCACCATTCCCGGGATATGGAAAAATCCCGGGGCTGCGTATCCAATTTTCCGGGATATCCATATCCCGGGCTTGTTTGACGATTTAGTGATCACCAATTCAGGGATATTGAAAAATCACGGGATGTATTTTATGCTTATACTCGGAATGAATAGTTTAATGTTACATTGTATTTAGATGAATTAAATTAAAGTGGTTCAGCAGCTACCTGTTAAATACTAGCTTAAAAGGGCTTGACCGTTTTATTTTAATACACAAACGAATACTCAAACGAATACGTTTATTCGAATACAACTAGCAAGAATATTGGTACGATTTTCAAACCAAACAGCTTAACTACTAGTAATGAATTAAATTAAAGTGGTTCAGCAGCTACCTGTTAAATGCTACTCAAACGAATACGTTTATTCGAATACAACTAGCAATATCGGTACGATTTTCAAACCAAACAG
>Ga0210025_1002567_pt1 | contig 17474 bp, 15 predicted proteins | sample CryGeyme20150102_FD_183989 | JGI IMG/M metagenome (GOLD analysis project Ga0210025, IMG submission 183989) | Groundwater microbial communities from Crystal Geyser aquifers in Utah, USA - Crystal Geyser metaG 2015-0102 (SPAdes) (version 2) | ecosystem: Environmental > Aquatic > Deep subsurface >...
TTCGGCAGCCTGGCGTGTGGATCTTCTTCCCCGAAGTGGGAATAGTCGTATCCGATTTCTCCCGATGTGTTCCTGTTTCTGAGTGGGAGACGGGATGGGGCATTTCGGGTCATTCCGGTGACGTCGGATTCGGGTCTCCTTGTCTCACGTTCCCTTCGGCTGGCTCTGAACATGACAAATAATCAAGAAGCAAAAGAATGGAAACCAATCATCATCATCATTACAGTATCAATCAAATTAAATACAGTAATAATAATAATTGCCGATTCTTGCTTGCTCTGTTGATTCATTTTCTCGCCTTCCTACTGCTCTGCCTTTATACAAAGTAGTTATCAAACATGCGATTACTCACTGCAAATATCCTTGCGTGTTTGCTATTGAACTGTTGGTCGGTGCACGATGTCAGTGCTTTTTTGGTAAAGCCTATAACAGCACCAATAGGCGGCAGACTGGTGACTCTTCAATCAACATCAACACCGGTCAACGACACTACTACTATTACAAAAGCCGCCGTTACCACAAATTCAGAATCACCCAAGAAATGGTTTGCTACCAGAATTCAAGAAACGTTGGATTACCAAGCCCTGGTACAAAGTCTTTATTTGAGACACATTGTCACGGAAACAAAAGCAATGGCTGATATGGCTCTCCAGGAATACATGACGTACAGAAACGGACCGGATCCCTTCGGTCACTTAGCTTCAAGTCTGAGCGCGTGTGCCTTGTCTAGAGATGAAGCTGGAAAAATTGGATGGGTAGATCCTATTGCGAACGACCAAGACAACAACAGTCCAACTCTACTTCCAGTTGACGTCGTACAATCCATTTACAAATTGGAACCAAAAACGGGTGATGTGCACATTGTCCAGTCGACCATCACGCAACAATTTCATGTCATTCTTGTGGAGGAATTGCTCGTGAAGCATCAGCGCGATACATCGGTAGAACTGGCAGCCCAATTTCTTCAAGCTCCGGTTGGGACCTTTGCCGGTAAGAATGCTCTTTTACCGGTTCGTACTCTCAAGGGGAAGGGTGTGACACCCGAATTTCCCGATTTGCAACAACCGAATCGAAAGTATATGGTCCAAACATCCGGATGTCAACTGAATGTGGCCGACTCGGAACGATTGGCGGGCGTTCTGGAAAATGAACTAAAGATGACACCCACCGATGCGAGTAACGAGGCCGATGTGATTTTGTTCAATACCTGCAGCATTCGCGATCATGCCGAACAAAAATTATACGATAAGTTGGGCCCCTTTGCAGCACAAAAACGCAACGGACGCAAATTGGCGTTGGTGGTAACGGGATGTGTTGCGCAACAAGAAGGCGAAGCCCTGTTGAGACGCATACCCGAAGTGGACGTTGTCTTGGGACCTCAGTACGTACCCTTTCTTAAAAATGTCTTGGAAAGTGTCGAGTGGGGTCGACAAGTCGTGGCAACGGCTCCAATGCTACACCAAGAGGCTAACGATTTTTCCAAACCAGTTCGAGGGCACGCTGTCCGTGCGTGGGTGAACGTCATTAATGGGTGTAATGGTGCGTCTTTATGATGTTGGTTGTTTGGGAGGAATATACTATGGTGTTGGATTTTCTAACTCTTCTTGAAAAATGTAATGTTTTCGCACTATAGAACACTGCACTTATTGTGTAGTGCCAGCCACTCGTGGTATGGAACAATCGCGGACCAGGGAAAATATCTTAGCAGAGTGCCTCGACTTGGCCAAGCAAGGATACAAGGAGGTGACCTTGCTCGGCCAAAACATTGATGGTGAGATTTCATGAATAGCGTCTGGTTGACTGTTGTAGCTGCCGTCTTCTTGACACTCACATTCATCTTCTTGGTCATTTCAGCCTACGGACGAGACATGATTCCGAAACGTACCTTTGCTGAATTGCTGGAATACTTGAACAACAATCTACCAGAGGATATGTGTCGCATTCGATACGTCACCAGTCATCCTCGCTACTTTTCAGATAAAGTCATTAATGCCGTGGCAGATCTCGGCAAAATATGTGAATGTTTCCACATGCCATTTCAAGCTGGTGACGATGAAGTTCTGAGACGAATGCGACGCGGGTATACCTTTGCATCTTACATGCGAATTATTGAGAAAATACGAGCAAAGGCACCCGACGCCTCGATTTGTGGGGATGTGATCGTAGGGTTTCCGGGAGAGACTGATAAAGCTTTTGAAAAAACCTTGGAATTGATGGAACAAGTCAAATTTGACAATCTAAACACGTTTGCTTACTCTCCGCGACCCAACACTGAAGCTGCCAATTGGGAAGACCAGGTGCCTGAGAACGTCAAGTCGGAGCGTCTCCAACGAGTCCAAGAGCTTGCCGCTAAACATGGTTTAGAACGCAGTCAACGATACGTAGGACGCGCTGTTGAAGTCTTGGTCGAAGATGCCAATCCACGCAATCCAAAGCAGGTAATGGGTCGTACACGACAGGCTCGACAAGTCTACTTCGACGGAGAGTTGGATGAGCTTCGTGGACAGCTTGTCAATGTATTGATAACTGAGGCAAGAACCTGGAGTCTTGTTGGCGAACTCAGCCAGTCATAGCATCATCTAAGAATGCATTTATTTTTATTTTCATATCGGTGTCGCCGTCATGCCTATTATTCGAAAATCTAATGCAAGTAATTTTTGTTAGTGGTATGTGAAATTATTTATTTTACCGCACAGTGACTCCAATGAAGAAGCCGCGTTATTTATTTATTACGAAGATTTTATTTATTGTATCTTTTACTCTGTAGTATTTGTTATTTGTTATGATCTGATCAACTTTTATCTCTTCTTCAACGCGCTACACAACAAATTCAAAAAGGATAAGCACAGCATTCGGCAGCGATGGATGACAATAGATGGTCGTTTTAACAGTGTAGATCAACAAGGAGGAGTAGCCTTTCGCAAATTACAGGTAGACAACTTTTCAACTGTATGAGTCCCTTTATACCAAACCATCGCCGTCGCCTAATCAATCCAATAAAGCAAACATGGCTCCACCCACCAGAATACTCATAACTGGTGCTAATGCTGTAAGTTCTAGCATTTGAGGCGTTTATATTACACGTTAATCAAGACATGCCACTCAATCGTCTCGCGATTTGTTCTGTCACTTGATTGTTATCTATTGACAGGGGGTTGGATATGAATGCTCTCGCCAATTGGCGCTGAAGGCTGACGTTGAAACGGTAATCTTAGGTTGTCGTAATCGAGAAAAGGCAGAAGCTGCAAAAGCATCTCTGGAAGAAGCCACTGGAAGAAAATCCTGTTTTGAAGTTTTGCTCATTGATATTTCCAACTTGGACAGCATCAAAAAGGCAGTCGAGGAAGACCTCGAAGGAGCCATTGACTGCTTGATTTTGAATGCTGGTGGCTTGGGGGGGAAACAACCTTTGAAGTTGACCAACCATGGCACAATGTCCGTGTTTGATCTGAACGTTCTTGGCAGTGTCCACTTGACCGATCTATTGATCGAAAACGAAAAACTCATCAGTGGACATGTGCTCTACGTATCATCGGAAACAGCCCGTGGCATTAGGACATTGGTAAAGCACCATAAATTTACAAACGATGGGACGGTCGAAGAATTCAAATCTATGTGCAACGGTAGCTGCTTTAAGCGAAAGCCTGCTTCAATGGCGGCGTATGGTCATGCCAAGTTAGTGGGTACATACTGGGCGGGGAGTATGGCTCGCAAGCATCCAAATATCCGCTTCATAGCGGTGTCTCCGGGAAACACTGCGGGAACCAATGTTGTAGAGGGCAGTGACTATCCTACTATCATACGAGTTGTTGGGAACAAGATTGTAATACCGTTCATGGTCCTCGTTGGTCGCTTTCATCCGCTCCACGTGGGAGCCAAACGATATTTGGACGTCCTGTACGACGAAGAAACATTTGAAACAGGACATTTTTACGCGTCCAAATCAAGTTGGCCAACTGGACGCATGGTGGACCAAAAGAAGCATCTTGACTGTGTGTACAATAGAAATTACCAGGACAACGCCAATGCTGCTATTCACTCATACATCAAAAAGTATTGATTTCTCAATACATATCATTCACTGCAATTTGTGTTGCGTCTGTGCAGCCGATGCATTATTTTTTAGTGAGCAGTCGACCTGTGGTCCAGTAACGGCCTTGAGAGACTTATTGTGGCATCGGATAATTGCATGTATTTACAAAATTAGTATTTTAGTATTATTGATGATTCTACTCTGCTTCTACGCTTCCTCGCAACATACGGACATCATTCAAGATTCCAGTGTGATTGAGAGCCACTTGAGCTGTGTCCAGAATGCTCATACAAGCTTGGTCGCTGAGAGCAATGGCTGGAAGTTGTCCTCCCAGCAATGTATCCAAATTTAGATCGATTCCGTCGATCTTGTAGTCAGTGACTTGAACATCAGCCAGACACACCTGCCCTCTTAACAGCGACCAAGGCTGAAGCGTCCCTTCAAGGTTAAAGATGCCAACATTACTAATATCAACAATGTTCCCTTCGACTCCCATTTGCATCGGTATGCTGAACGTGCAACCATCAAAAGTTGGATCGCCTGGTTCATTCATAAAAAGCTCGCCTCCGAATGGAAGACCGATTTTCACATCGTTCTTGACTTGTTCGAAGATGATGGTCTTCAATTGCGGTGCAGCCCAGTTGGCAATAAACTCCATGACGGAGCATAAGACGGGATTGGCCGATGTCGAGGCTGCGAATCGAGCCCAGATGGCCAAGGTAAAGTAGGTTCGGGAGAGCTTCATAATTTTCTTTTTTGTATGCGTGGTATTTTGTATGATGATGAAATAATTGTGTGCACCATCCTGATTGCTGGTTGGTTGGGATGATGTAGGCTGCTGAGATCGTACACGGTGGCGAAGGACTGAGATAGCAGGGTCGTGTCAAGGATGTAATTATGCTTGATGCTGAGCATTAGCGTTGAATGGACTTTTTCCAGTTTCCATTATTATTATTATTATTTTCCAACTTCTGGTACTGGTCAGACGCACAGTTCTTCAAATCAAGAGGAAAACTTCGTTCCGACTATTTCTTGCAACTCCAGTGCCAGGTACCGCTACATCGGTAAACTGAGTCTGTCGAGTGCGTAAACTGCCATTGTTGTTGACAAGTAAAAATCAGTCCAGGCAAGACCATGCACAGTTACATGATAGAGCTAGTATTATCTAATGTCGTTGAATAATTGTTCCAGTTCCATCCTTAATTTCGCATGAGTCTGCTGTGATTCTTGCATGGCATCAAAGATATGTCTTGCGGTTTGCTGCACATGCAGCTGCACGTCATCCGAAATATCAATCGGCTCCTCCGCCTCTTCACCATCTTTTGTTGCCGATTCTAGCAAGGAATCTAACCAATACGAACCACCGTATGTAGTAAACAATTCGTCGCCCTTTTTTACTTTACTGCTAGTTACCGTAGCCAAAATAGGGGAAGGCCCAAAAGGAATATTGACGCAGTTCTTTCGTTGTGCACTCATTTTGTAATAATCCAGGAGGCCCTCTTCTGTGTTGAACTCGACAACTGCACCATCGTTGATGAGGTGACTGATCCAGGTGTCTCTCAGGGGTCGGTTGGGGTTGACGTCAATGTAGAGAGCGCCACCCTGCTCCTTAACAAGGTAGCCACACATAGGTCTTGAGCCCATCAGAAAATGCAAATAGTTATGCTTGACGGTATTGTCTCTTGCTACTTCTGAATCAATGTGCTGGCTATCAAAATATGTTCGGTCGTCCTCGGTGGCCGTTGCGAAAGCATTGGTGACATCGAATCGTTCGAGACCAATCCCGTGCACCGGGAAAAATCCAACGATTGTCCCCGCTTTGATATTCTTGGTCGCAAAGACTCCATTTCCGGCTCCTGCTATCGACGATGGTCCAATCCGAATGGATTGTTTTTTATTAAGCAAGCTTCTGGAATGGTCATCTTGTTGAAGGGCGTGCATTCGATCCATGGCATCTTTCAGGCAATCAATCGGCACCTTTTCAGATTCATTGCCATTGCTGTTAAGAAATAGCAGCGCCTGACCTCGATGCCAAAATTGAACTTGCTGTGGACATGGCAACGATAGGTGATAGAATCCAAGGATTGGAGGAAGCAGGACAGCAGAGACGATCAGAGTGAAGAATGATGACGAGGAGACCATTGCTGTTAGATTCATAGTGCTTTTTAAAGCCTTTGCTACAGATATGCAGGCGCTTTATCTTTATCATGCAGCAATTGGTAAGAAAGAAATGATACTAAAGACAAGATAAATAAATTTCAATGAAGTTTGGTCTACGTACGGACTGTAGACGTAATAATAAGTTTGAGTTATCATCGCGAGAATAATTCATTGAAAACAGAGATTTAAATCCCCATCGCTGTCGTACTTGCAACCGAAACTTTCAAAAAGTGGGGTGTTTCTGTTGTGCTGCTATGATACGAAGCAAATCTTTTCTTTGCCGAAATCTAACTGTTGCCAGTGTCACTGATAAAAATGAATTCATGCAACAAGAGAGAGAGAGAGAGCTACAATACTTTGCGCGCCATCCAGATACAAAGAAATCAGATGAAGAGGGCATAGATGCATACTACTAGACTACCAGTTGCTCTTGAGTGACTGAAATGTGAAGTTGCACAGCAAATCCACAGGTCACATGAGACAGCGCTCGCGGAGAGGGCTAGTAGGCACCAATAATCTGCTGCAGCCCTGATAAGTGCTGTCTGATCAATTATTAATTGAAGGTCGACTATTTTTCGAATGTATTTCGATTACTGGTGCCGACATAATTCCACTGAACGTCGAAACTCATTAGATTATTATCGTATCAGTGCTCCTTTCGTTGTCCTTTCTTCTACTACTACTAGTAGCTAGTCGTAGTACTAGTACTATTAGATTGTAGTCTTATTAGATACTGGTACTATCCGTGATAGTACCAGGTAGCTACGTACTGGTCCGGCAGTAGAGAGTAGCCGTTCTGGTAACAGCAAAATTCCAGAATTGTCTTCCCAGGTGGAACACATATTTGGCGCCCTGTAACAAATTTTACACGACTCAATAAATTTACTTAGGCCAATTGGAATCAGATTGGCGCTCAACGGATTTGTCTGCCAATTTTGGTTTCAGCGCCACCAGGCCTGGTGGTAACAAAAAAGCAAGTGAAAGATAGATCGACCAAACAGAAACTAACTGCTATTGATGGATGAACGAGTCGTATGGGATAACAACTCTACCACATACAAGGTCCAACTTAAACGAACGTAATTTTGCCTTACACAAGCTTAATACACAACAACATATCAGTTGCAAAGAGCTGTAGTTCCTGCGTTGCCGAGCTCAATAATATTCTGGAAAGACCTGCAAACAAATTCTTTTGCATAGCGCCTTTGAGATTCATTGAAATCAACCCTACTAGATTTTTAACATCAAAGCTTTCCGGACAACAGAATCGTAGAAATGGTGTCTTCGAAAAGATTGAACATCTCATCGCTGGTTGTCCTCTACCTCTTAGCCTTTTATTCGGCACAAGAAGTCGATGCCGCCAGTCTGAAGAGAGCTGCCACTACCCGGGGTGAACGAAAGAAACAATGGCGTCGTCGGGCCGAAGATTACCAAGCAGCCCGTGAAAATGCTCGCGCTACTACTTCCACTATTGTTACCAATCCCTCCACTCTCGGTAAGGGCAAGGGAGGCAACCCCAATCAACCTGTGTGGACATCAGAGGATCAACAAGCCGCCGATGGGGGACGTACGACCTTTGTGGTCAGATGCGAAGATTATTTCGCTCAAAAAGCTGCCGCCAAGGCTACGGCCCAAAAAACGACGGGTAAGGCGGGTAAAGGAGATATTTTTGCCGAAAAGGCCGATGCCAAGAAAGTCACCAGCACCACTGACCCTAAGTCTTCTGTGGTGTCTACCAAGGCCGGACCTGACGAATATTGCGAGGAATGGTTGGCCGGACAAGGCTCTGGTGGTAGCGGCAGTGGAACTGGAGAAGATGGAAGTGGAGAAAACGGCAGCAACGACGGTTCATCCTCGGGAGGAAGTGGTACTGGTGATGGATCCGGAACTGGTGATGGATCCGGAGCTGGTGATGGATCCGGAGCTGGTGATGGATCCGGTACTGATGGAGGAGACGAATCAGGTGTATCGGAAGGCAATCTAGGTCTGGTTTCATGTGACACCATTGCAGCCGGCAATGGACCTCGTAGTGGAGACTCCGAGTCGGTCGAAGTCAAGTTGCAGGTTGTCAAGGAGGCCGAATTGCCCGATGCAGGTATTATGAGTCTGATGCAGGCCGATTTGCAGTTTCATGTCGCTCCCGTGATTGCCGATTGCACCGCCAGTGATGGCAGTTACAGTGGCAGCGGCGGCAGTGGAGGAGCCCTCATAACGGATGTGGTATTTGAAAGCTTACAGGAAGACGACAGTGGTAAGTGTGAATGCTCATGGTGTTGGTCTGCTCGTAGCTGCTTGGAGTGTTTATTAATTGTCTCTCAATCCTGCAACAACAAAAACCAGGCTGTTCTGCTGACTACGAACAAGTCGCTACTACAGAAGGAGGTGATTGTCTGAAGACAATCATTCCTGTGACTCTGTACTACGACGGAGATGACACCAGCGGCTTTGAGCAGAAAGTAGTGGATGCAATTAATGACCACAGCTGGAATGTCCCAGGTCTCATGCAAGTTTCTGCCGTCGAGACGGATGACTCTGTAGTCGCAGGTGTAGAAGGACAGCAAGTTGCTGCTGATGATGACTCTATGGCTGCTGGTGGCTATTTGGCCATTGCAGGTGCGTGTCTGGTTGCCCTATTGGCGGCCGTTATGCTGATGCGCCGCAATAGAAGAGAAGAAGAAATCAAGCACATTGAGCTAGGCGACGATGGTGAAACCTATCTTCGTGACATGGATTCTCAGGGGTCACCGGATCCGTTGGCAGGTGTGGTCGGAGAAGATGGCGATAGCGCTATGGACGGGTACTTTGGCAATATTGATTCTCATCCAGCCCATCAAGATGTTCACCACTGCAGTTCAGCCCTCTGCGAAGTATGCGAGCAAAGTCGCCGAGCAGGTGTTCAGTTCATCCCATCGGCCACCATGGCGCATGCACCTACGCCACCTGACCAACCTCGAGAGTACACGTCGGATGATACTGTTGCTCTGTAAGCATTGCATTTCGTGCATGCGAGCAGATGCCCTCTGTACTTATTTCTGCGTCCGCGACGGAGAAAGCGAACGCTTGACAATCTCGGGGTTATTAGGAAGCGGATCACAACCAAGGCTACCTCTGTATGTTATATTATACACTTTGTGCGCGGATAGGATCCACGCCAAACTTTGGGCCACCAATTGACAGTAAGGACAAAGAAACTGTCAGGGAAACATCAAAATAGAAACTCTCTTCGATGAAAGGGAACGACAGGGAGTTTATTGCAATCATTATTTGTTACCAAGACAATTTAGGCTTCGTGTGGAGAGATTATGACTAAATTGTTCCAATTCAATATATACCCGACTTGAAAAGTAGAATGCTGCTTATAATCGTGCTAGTAATACTGCATGCACAATCAAATGTTGACCAACTAAATCAATCCCTCTGTGTATCTCACTTTAAAGCCATTCTCGTCCAACATCTTTTCCACATCTTGGTAAGTGGGTCGTGCTGTCATCGTGCCAACTTGTGTGTAGCTGTTCTTGTCCGATTCAACATAAACCACATAATCGGTATCGAATCGCTTGACCATTCTCACGTTCCATCCTCGGCACACGTATCCTTCCAGGTTGTACACGCTTTCAAAATTCAGTTCACCTAATTTTCGCAGCGTATTCCCCTTTCCCCCTAGGAATCCAGCAATGGATCCAAATATACCTTCGTCGTCACGAGAGACACCATCAAACCAGTCATCTGTGACACGCCACTGTGGATTGAGTAAAAGCACCATACCAGGCTTTTTGGCTTCCGCCTCTACGTAGTCCTCGACAGTTTCCTGACTGGGTTGGATAAAGCATTTGACAGTTTCACCTCCTAGTTCTGCCGTGAGCAAACTAACACCGTCGACTCCTGATTCATCGATACTCCTATCTTCCTCAATTCGTGGTGGTACTCCGCCGTCGTCTCTGGTAAAAAGGCTGTGTTTTTTTTTTGTAAATTTTATTTGTATATTTGTTGAAGATTTCGTTTTTAACACACGTTGAGTTATTGAGTTGAAATTGTTGAGTTGAACTATAAACTATACTTTTCATCATGAAAAATTCACTTCACCAAAATAATCAATAATTTCGTACCGTAAAGCATCCGACATGGTAGGAGCAGCCGAGTAGTACAGTTGCATAATTCCTCCTTGCCAACTTTCGTCGGGAGGAACTAAGACAATATTTTGGGAATCAACATCCAACAGTCCTTCGCTGTACACTCCCAGATTGGTGTTGGTAGCATCCCGTGGCAAACAAACTCTCACGATTTGATGGTTGATACTTTGGTCGCTGGCATCCCGCATAGCAGCAGACACCTGGCGCACCATTTCTGAGTAAGATTGTGGCATGGGAACATTGTTGTTCTTCTTATCGGAAGGTCTATTCTTGTCGGCAGCAACATCTTCGGTCGTTTCAAACAGGTGAGTAGTCGACGAAATGGTTCGTTGAGAAGGAGGAATGGCAGTAGAGACTCTGGACTCTGCAGGAGCAAATGCAGAGACCCTGTAGACGGTCATCAATGCCAGGAATAACGATGTCGTTTGAACCAGTTTCATGGTGGGACGTAGTGCGTTAGTTTCTACAGAAAATTGATTTTAATGTCAATTAGAGTAGCATAGAACTCTAATTGTGGTGTAGAGACACAGTCAACTAGGTCTACTGCATTATTTTTGTGAAATCTGCTTGTCATTAACAGCACAGCAAACCAGAGGAGGTGCAGGATACCGTACCAGGATACCAATTCGATTTGATGATGAGAAAAATAGTACTCGTAATAGATACCTGGTACCAAACGCAATCTGTGAGTCAGGGGGGGTCCTGTTTAATTTCTGCCCGGGTGATAATATTTCAAATTTTGATGACATCGTACCCGTGAGCTCTGATTGACTGGAATCAAAATTCTAAATTGTCATTGATTTGTTTTGGATTTTGACACAGAGACGTGGATGAATCTTCTTCCAGTTGGAGCAAGAACCACACGCTATCCAAAACGGATTGCGATCAGCACCAGACAGGTTGTTGTACAACAACCTACCTGGTACGTACTCGCTGTACCAGGTATGCTGTATGTACTACGAAGGCCAATGATAGTAAATAATATAACACCACGTCCTTTTTTTGAAAGGATTTCCGCCACGCCAATATCCCTTCAAGCTTTTCCTGCTTTTAATCCACCATGGCACAGAGTCTCATAATTTCTTCCTCTTCGACGAGAATTGCCAAAGAATTTACTCGATACATACTACCTCGTCTTATTCATCCAGTCACCAATAACAGTATGAAGTTCAGTACCTCTGCTTTCACATTCCTTTCCGTGGCTTGCACGGCCCAGTCTGCTACTGCCTGGACAACGGTCAACACTAACGTTGCTGCCCGCAGTCGTTTTGCCGCTGCTGCCGCTCTCTTTTCAACAACGAGTACCGAAATTGATGGAGAAGCTGCCACCGAATCGTTTCGCCTAAAGTTCAAGGACGACAAGGGCATCATTTCTCCTTGGCACGACATTCCACTCAAGGACGGAAACGACTACAACATGGTAGTAGAAATTCCCAAAATGACCAAAGCCAAGATGGAAGTTGCCACGAAGGAAGAAAACAATCCCATTGCCCAGGATATCAAAAAGGGAAAGCTAAGGGACTACCACGGACCCATCTTTTGGAATTACGGATGTCTGCCACAAACATGGGAAGATCCCAATGAAAAACAGTAAGTTTTCTTCATGGTATTATTGTTATTTCGTATCGTTGATACTGTTGGCTTTTTTTTTAAAGATATTGGTCAAGATTAGTGAGATATTTTAATTGTTTGCTATTTAAACAACTCTAATTTCTGTCGAATAACGTTCTAACCATTTTTCATCACGACACACACATAACCAAACTATAATGAAATTTTTTTACAAAGTCCCCAATTAGGATGCTTTGGAGATGACGATCCGATTGATGTCGTCGAGATTGGATCCAAGGTCCTTTCTATGGGAACCGTCACTCCCGTCAAGCCCCTGGGTGTTTTGGCCATGATTGATGATGGCGAGTTGGACTGGAAGGTCTTGGCGATTGCCAAGGACGATCCTTTGGCTAAGGAATACAACGACATTGATGATGTTCCCGATGCCATCAAGGACGGTGTTCGAGAATGGTTCCGTTGGTACAAGACACCTGATGATAAGCCCATTAACGAATTCGGTTTCGATGAAAAGTACATGGACAAGAAGGAAGCCGAAAAAATCATCGCTGAAACTCACGAAGCTTGGAAGAAGTTGCGATCGGGGGATACCGATGCAGGAAAACTGTGGACCGGAAACTAAATTTTAATTTTTTAAATTTTCCAAACTTTCACGCTTAGCCAGCCTAGCCTAAGCCTGCAAAATGTGTGTTTGATTATGAGAAAACATCATGGTGGATGGTACTTTCAGATCTGTAAATCGAACTAACTCATTTTCAGATCAAGCTCCGATAGTGCACGTACCCTTTTTTTTACGGCTGTTTGTAGTCTCTTGCTGGCCCAGGAAAAATACGAAAGACTTGTTGGACCTATGCCGCAGTAGGCGGAACGGGGGAAATAGAGCACCATTGTTAAGCATGGGTGATGGTGATCCAGAGAGGCTACCCTGAACCCCACTGAAAAAATCCTTTTTAGAATTTACTCTTGTGCGTGACTGAAATCCTGCCAGCCAACCAATGAATGTAACACAAAAAATCAGTCACTCATAACTTTTTTGCCGTTCTAGCTCTAGTAGAAGTAGACTACCAGGTACTACTAGACTAGCTAGCTACTATAGAAGACTACTGGACTACTAGCCTACTAGCTAGAGATAGAAGCACTACAAGCAGAAATTCAGACTACCTAGTTTTTCTTGCTGAGGCTGAAAGGAGGAGAAAAGTCAAGTTAAGCAAGTTCTCCGGGAAGATTCTACACCTTGGACTTACCGGCCAAGAATATCTGACATCTGACAAACAAAAATGACAATCGAAACATTAAAAGACAAGGATGGCGTACTCGTCGGGCCCGATCTCAATGGCTCTAGTTCTGCCCTGGACAAAAAGTCCTACCGTCAGATTCTCTTGCCCAATGGTCTTCGTGCTGTGTTGGTGAGCGATACGGCTGCCATGAACCAAATTAAAAGCGAAGGTGGCTTGTATGATGCCGATTATGACGAGCAAGGTGATGAAACCGATGAGGATGGAGACGCCAAGATGGATGAAGCAAATGACAGCAATGAAATTGATGATGATGATGATGATGGATCGGAAGAAGAAGAAGACGAAGAGACACCCTGGCTAAGGGATGCAGCTTGTGCTGTGACTGTTGGTGTTGGTAGCTTTGCCGACCCGCCCGATTGTATGGGGTTGGCCCATTTCCTCGAACATTTACTCTTTATGGGCAGCAAAAAGTACCCCGTCGAAAACGAGTATGACGTCTTCATGTCCAAGCATGGGGGCGCTGAGAATGCATTTACAGAATCTGAATCGACAACCTACTATTTTTCCATCCCGCAAGAGCACTTGGGAGGAGCACTCGATAGACTTGCACAATTTTTCATCGCCCCACTTATGCTCGAAAGCGGTGTGGAACGAGAGCTAAAAGCGATTGAATCGGAGTTTCAACTCAACAAACAATCGGATCATGCCCGACTTCAGCAGCTTTGGAGTACAACGAGCAATAACCCCAATCACCCTTTTTCTCAATTCAATTGGGGAAACATTAAAAGTTTGAAAGAGATACCTGAAGCAAGCAAGGTGGATCCGATGGCTCGACTAAGAAGTTTCTTTGACAAGTACTACTACGCTTCGAACACACGGGTCGTTGTGGTGGGAGCCTACACATTGGACCAATTGCAAGAGAAAGTTATCAAGTGCTTTTCGGGTGTGCCAGCGTTCCCCCGCGTGGGGCCCGCACCCAAAGCTTTGGCCGTGTCGTGGGACTCTGTCTACGAGACACCCCTGAAGCAATTTGGATTGCCACTGGCACCTTCCTCGTTCAAACTGTATCGCATCGTTCCGGTTAAAGATCGACACAACTTGTCCATTACGTGGCAGCTCCCGCCGCAAATCGATCGCTGGAAGACCAAACCTTGCGATTACATTGCACACTTGTTAGGTCACGAAGGACAAGGAAGTCTACTATCTGCGTTGAAAAAGAAAGCATGGGTTACAACATGTGTGGCAGGAGTTGGAAGTGACGGTATGGAGAATGCATCGACACATTGCTTGTTCTCGATGACATTCACGCTGTCGACGGAGGGAGTAGACCAATGGCCGCATGTCATTTCAGCTTTGTACACATACATTGGAATGCTGCGAAACTACGGAACAAACCTGCCTGAATGGATTTACTTGGAACTGAAAGCTCTGCACGAGTTTTCCTACCGGTTTGCAGATGAGCAATCGCCTGAGGATTTCGTAGAAGGGGTGGTGGAGGATATGGCACCTCACCTCAATATGCCTCCTGAGCGTCTATTGGACGGGCATAATCTTTTGTGGGAATATGATCCACAAGAAATTCAGGACTTGTTGCTTTTATTCAATCCACAAAATGCAAGAATTGACTTTATGTCATCGACCTTCGGCCGTCCCTCTGACTTTGAAAATGTCGATTCGACGGCGACTGGTAAGGTGCTAAAACCAAGCATAAGATTTAATCCCGATGAGGCTGGACCTCCCAACACAGAAGATTGGTTTGGAACTTTCTATTGGATTGAAGATCTTGATCATGAAATGGTTAAAGCATGGAGTGAGCTGGCTTGTCCTCAAACACCATCACCTGATTCGATGCTTCGTCTTCCTGACAAGAATCCTTTTGTTCCCACAAGCTTCGAAATCAAGCCGACACCACCGGACGACACTTATCACCCGTTGCTGAATTGCTCGTTGAAGCTTTGTATCTCCGTTGGAAAAAATAAGGTATGTTCTTTGCGAGGCGAAATGTACATGAAATGATGATGTCTGCTTATGAAAAGCCTCTCACTTAATTCAATTCTGGCGAACAAAAGCACTGGTTGCCCGGCACTGTCACAAAATACAATGGAGTGAAGAATGAAATTTTAATATCGTACGAAGATGAAGATGAGAAATGGCACAAAATGGACAAGAAAGCTGAGGATCTGACACGAACGGTTGACTTGGAGGGCACAATTGACGGCAAAAAAACGAAGTTTCGGGTAATTTCGATTCCAAGAGACGGAGAAGGAGCCGTTCGAAAGTTCGGAGATGCAAGTGACGATAATGTATTAGACGGGACGCAGTTTCCACCTATTCCGCCCCCGAAGTCTCCTTCACGTCTTCCGCAATTACTTCACGGTACCCAGGTGAGTTCGTCGTCGTTGCTTGCTTAGTCAACAACCCCGAATGTCTTGCTGTGCTCAAATAGTTATTTTCTTGGCTCTTTGTTTACTGTCCAGTCTTTGAAATTATGGCACATGCAAGATCGAACATTCCTAAGGCCCGTTGCCGAACTCAGAGTGGCAGTCCACTCTGGTTGCGCCAATGAGAGTGCTCTTCATCGCGTCTGCACAGAATTGATTGTTCAGCTTTGTCATGATGCACTGACCGAGACAACATACATGGCCGCGCTGTGTGAGCTAGGCAGCTCTTTCGATAGCTCGGAGATCGGTTTCGGTATACGTATCCACGTAAGTGATATTTATAAGGCGCAGGAAATCTCGTTACCTGTACAAAGTTCCTAATATTTGTTTCTTTCTCCTTCCATAATGAAGGGTTTTGACGACAAGCTCTTGAAGTTGTTCGAAATTGTTTTTGCTAGATTGCTGAGCTTTCGAAATCGTTCCAAAGAAGATGGTCTCCCTTCTGGTATCGAAGATGCGCGCTATGGTACCTGCGTGGAAATGCTGGAACGGAAATACCAAAATACAGGCATGGAGGCCGCCTCGCTGGCTGCCAGTGTTCGAATACAGTGCCTGTGTCGAGGATCTTGGTCGGGGCACCAAAAGTCAACAGCGCTCAAAGGCCTTGAAATTCCTACATTTGTCGAGATTGCCTCTTCGATTCTTGAAAATGTAAGTGTCGAAGCATTGTTTCACGGAAATGTCGATATTCCGGGAGCCAAGAAAGCAGCAGCGCTGATTGAAAACATGCTCAAATCTTCCGGAGGAGGCGTTTTACCAAAAAAGAAGCACTACTATCAGTTTGTGTCCAAACTGCCAACCAGTAAAGAGCCCGTTATTATTACCGTACCTTCGAAAGATGCCGAGTCTCGGAATACTGCTGTGGAAGTTTACTTTCAAGTTGGCAAGGATAACATTATGGATCGCGTCATCATCGACATGTTGGTACATCTGATGAATGAACCCCTCTACAATCAGCTTCGAACCAAAGAGCAATTCGGTTATCGCGTGCATGTCGACTCAAGATGGTCTGTGGGTGTCATGGGATTCAAGTTTAGTGTAGTGACGGCTGTGAAAAGCGCTGCTGCAACCACGGAACGGATTGAAAAGTTTCTGGTAGACTTTCGAGCTGATCTTGTCAAAATGACGCCGAAAGATTATTTTCAGAATCTTCTTGCCCTGGCAACAGAAAAGCTAGATACCTTCAACTCTTTGTCCGAAGAGACATCTTCCTTTTGGTCGGAAATTCGTGACAAGCGCTTTGATTGGGAGGTAAACCGTAACGAAGCTTTGGCCCTCCGCAATGTAACCCAAGAAACAGTCATCGCTTGCTTTGACAAGTGGTTGAATCCAGAGTCTGAACGCATCATGATGGTGGTGCAAGCCATTTGTGCTCCGAACGGCGATAATGATGGCCACGACGGCAACAGTGCATCTAGTGGCAGGCCCGAGGTAGAGTCTGCTATCGACGTCGGGCCTTTCTGCGATGCTCGAGTAAAGGAATTCCACGAAAAGGTTTGCAAGAATCAAAATTTGGGGAAGATATTTACATAAAGCTATCTATTGTACTACTTACTGTCTCGTTGCAGTCTGTCGCTCCAGCTAGAATACTCCGGAAGTTATAAGAATACTCCGCAATAGAATTCCTATTACTTTTACCAGGTAGCACAACTCAACTGTGATGCTGACAGCCTAGCTGACGATTACTTCACACAAAAACCAGCAATACAACACGCTCAAGCACCAATATTACCTACAACAGGGTGCCAACTCCACCTGTACAAACACGGTACCCTTTCCACTATAACAAGAAAATTGAAAAGAGAATTACGAATTGCCCGAACCGCACCAGCCTTGAAGAACTATTTGATTAAAAAATTTGAATGGACAGAAACAATTTGGCAAGATATAAATCACAAAGCAT
>Ga0210025_1002578_pt1 | contig 17432 bp, 9 predicted proteins | sample CryGeyme20150102_FD_183989 | JGI IMG/M metagenome (GOLD analysis project Ga0210025, IMG submission 183989) | Groundwater microbial communities from Crystal Geyser aquifers in Utah, USA - Crystal Geyser metaG 2015-0102 (SPAdes) (version 2) | ecosystem: Environmental > Aquatic > Deep subsurface >...
ACTTCGATCGTCTACGGTAGTACTAATAGAAAGTACTATTCGTGTTGCAACTGTGGTTCTCTTAGTCTAGCAAATCTAGTACTACTGCTCTACTACTACTAGCTAGTACTCGAGTAATACCTAGTACTACTACTACCTAGTAGTAGTAGTGCTAGCTGAGGAAGCAATAACAGTACTACTAGCAGTAGAACAGCCAGCCAGCGGCTGGGAAAAACTGTACTATTAGCTACTCTACTACTAGTAGTAGTAGAAAACTCCGAAATGCCTTGGTCTGCCATCGTACGTGTCAGAAGTTTTCGTTGCAGTTTAATTAGGTCTACTCCAGTAATAATTTTTTGTCTGTTATTATTAGCAAACTCAGGTGAAAAAGCAAAGACTTCAAAGCATCTGAACTGACAATTAATGGGACTAATAAAATACAGCAAGCAGATTTGGTGAAATTACTACCATGATCAATTAGTGAAAGAAGTAATTAAGATCAAAGATCGGACTGAATTAACTTTGAGGGAGTATGTACATTGACCCTAACAAGCCATCAACACCAATAATTATGGAGCAACAAGTCAACGAAGCTACGGCTCAGCTGAAGGGTTTGCTTGGCATTTCTGGTACAGCTGGAGGTGGAGGAGGCGGAGATAGTGGCGACCCAGCGGCGACGAGACCTGCTGGCGGCAGTGGAAAACCTCCTGCTGGAAATAAGAAAAACAAAAATCGTAACAAGAACAAACAAAATTCTAGACAGCGAGGAGGACGTGATACTAGTACTGGCACCAAGGAAGATGGACAGCAGGAAGAGCAGAAGCAGCAGCCACAGCAGAACCGAGTCCATTCTGAGTCACCTCAGAATCGTTCTCCCAAGGATGGAACCAAGAAGGGGGGCAAGGGGAAAAAGAATAAGAAGAACGCTGCTAAAGACAGCGAAGGAAACGCCAATAGTAACAGTAAGAAAGATAACAAGGGTGGAAACAAAGGCAAGGATATCAGTAATAAAGGACCTGGTGATACTAATTTTGCTTGGTCGGCCTTTCAGTCCTCTCCTGATGCCAGCAGTCTTCCGGTTCCTGCCTTTACTCCAGAGGTTGCCAAAGATTTGATAGCAATCAGCGACGATGCCGTGGAGCAGCAACTCTCAACTCTCATGCCCACTGTGCATGCTGCTTTGGAAAATGCACCTCGGGTTGAGAATTTGGAGGAAAAAACACTTGCCGAGGCGAAGGAAGCTGTGGAAGAAACGAAGGAAGAGAGTATGCCTAGTAAAACAGGAATCAATTTGGCTGCCTTGACAACCAAAAAAGATGATACCTCTGCAGCTTCTTCAAAGTCTACTGGAACTCCTCCGCCTCTTGGCATCCCCACTCGACAACAGCAGATGCCTTATGGTGGTGGCTTTCAGCAGCAACAGATACCACCACTGCACATGAACTATTCATACCAGCAGCAGCAGCACCACCACCACCAACCTCACAACCCATACCACCACATGAGACAGCAACAGCATCATTACCAGCCCCCTCCGCCTGGCTTTATAACGGCGAATGTGCAGGTACCTCCTCAGCTTTTGCCGGGGAACCAGATGGTCGTAAATTCCCCTGCTGGATATCCTGTGCATGTTATTGTGCCTGAAGGTGTTCCCCCAGGTGCGATTATTCCAGTGCATGTTCCCGCCGGCCCGCCCTTACATATGGTGCCTCCTCCTCAACAACAACAGCAGCAGCAGTATCAACAGCGCCATCACCACCAACAGGGATATTACAACCAAGGTTGACGATACAATGATAGCAAAGAAGTATGATAACAAGGTACAAGGATGAATAGATACGATGGAGTTGTATGGAGCAACGAGGCTGGAAGTCTCGGAACGACCAGGACGTGCGAGTAGATACCGAGTAGAGTTTCCTGTTTAAGAGGTCGAAACGTTATAAGAAGTGTGTCATATTACATCACTATTTCAGACACACCGAATCTTCTGTAGAAACAAAATAGTAGAATTTCCCAAGGTTCGGAAGTGGTTATCAACGGCAACCTGTTTAATCGATTTTACTAGCGTCCTAAACTCTTTCGTCGCTGTCAACATGTACATTACTTCTTATATCATTACTTTTGCCGATTACAAAGATTCCCATTCTCTAAGCTGCGCGCAAACCTAGTTCTTTTTCTTGCTAGAAACTACAGCAGGCTGAGGTTTCAATGGGCCAATGGGTAATTTTTTTCCAAAGAATTTCTCTCCAGAATAAATAGCGTAGACGAAGCCAGAAAAAATCGCTGCCATTAAAGGAGAAACCCAGTAGACGAAATAATGCGAAAAATCATCGGGGAAATCAAAGGTCGACCCAACGCCAAAAGCGGCCCAGGCCGTGGCTAACATAGGATTCATGGCAGGGCCGGCAGTCGGAAAGATCTCAATGAGCACTCGAATTGCAACGGCTGTCAAAAACTGCTTGATCCAGTAATGGTGCGGTCCAAAGTTGAACTCCCAATTCAAAAAGTAGATAGCAAAACACAAGCAGACAGTAGCAAGAAATTCAGACATTGCAGCTTCTGCAGTACCAAACTCATCCGAATCCATGTTGAACTCGGGTCCGCCGAAGGGTTCCAAACTAAAGTAGTTGGAGACAGCATGAAAAAGGGGAAAGGCAATCAAGCCTCCACCCATCTGACCAGCAATTCGCACAAGGCCCTCGGTATACGTGCACTTGCCAAGACTCCACATGGTTGTTGTCATGGCAGGATTTACATGTTGTCCACCTCCAATCCTGTCAGCAGCAATCACACCAACAGCATGGGCAGCCCAAGCAATTTTGAAGTCAGATTTTCCAACCCATTTACCGGCGCTGAATGTGAAACAAATCATGAGCAAACTTCCAATGAACTCGTTTCGGAAAGCACTCAAATACTTGCCGTGCTCGATAAAAGCAAAGGCGACCACAAGAATGAGACCAGGAGGCAAGAACTCCATGATGTCGGCCCAGAATGTTGCGGCTGTTGCGACCTTATCCTTCATTTTAGTGTGACTATCTATTGCTGGGAGTGGGGAACGTCAAGCTTTTTTTTAAAGATGTTTATCGAAGAAGTGATTTGATGCTAAACGACTAGAGTCCAGAGCTTTTGTTGGGGTGAGCTGAATCGATTTTTTATGGAATCATTCCGGCTTCAACAAGAAAAATGGGTTCTGGGAACCTATCATACGCACTATTCAGAGAGCATAGAGCACAGTGTGCGTCAAGAGAAAATTCTAAGAATCAACTTTTGTCATTATGCTTCGTCGTTCGTGTAGTAGTCTAGTCTACTACCTCAAGGTAGTAGCTTCTAGTAGTTATTAGTCTCTAGAGTAGCTCCAAAATTCCACCTACTGTAGTACTAGCTACAATACGCTACAGTTTGTCTAAGGAGCTACAAGAATATTGACTACCTGGTAGAACACACAAACACAATGACTACGCAATTTGTGACGTGAAGAAAGGTGTGATTATTTTGTAAACCATTCAATTGGCGGAAAGTTAAACTGCACGAATGCAAAACAATGCTGTGATGTGTTAAGTGTTTTGTGGGTGGGATGTTGGAACGAGCGAAGGTGGATGGTGTTGCTCGACTTTCTTCTTCGTGGCGACGTGCAAGGGTTGCTGGTGAATATTCATCTCGTGTCAATGCCGCAAACCGCAAACTCAACCCATAAGCTGGACTTGCCAACAACGTGTTGTCAATTAGTAGAAACGTAGAAATTGCCCTATAAACTAAAAGCAACCAAAGGCGCTGGAGGAAACAGCAAAAGTGCGTGAATGATTTCCATTAGTACAAGATACCCTTTCCGCCAAGAACCACCAGCACACCAACGACACCCATGATGTAAAGAAGAACATTGGGTTGTTTCTTGTCAGCATCGAGACCTGTTGAGGCTTCGGCCATCAACCGTTGTTTCATAGTATCGGATACTCCAGCTTTCTTTGGAGCACTGTCATACTGTTATATTAAAGAGTAATAATGAAAAAATAATAGTAGATCTTTAGCAAAAAGAAACAAGGGCATTTAGGACATTGAAGCCTCGGCTTCTTCCCATTTAAAAAAGTAACGTACCTCGTCATCATAGAAAGCTTCACCCTTGGCAGGACCCTTTGCTCCTCCTTCTTCGGCTGATTTTTCGTCCGACATGTGCAGCGTCACGGTTTGCTTCATGTGAATTGGTTTGATCCCGGCTACTACTCGGCCAGGTCGGATAAAAGGGGTCGTAAGAGCCGAGGTCATGGATGCCAGTGCACAAATAATAGCGATAGCGCAAAGAACTACTGGTTGCCTGGCTTTCATCATGATGAATTAAATAGAATGAATGACAGTGTTGTTCCAGTATAAGCTCGTTGCGTGAATAAGCGATGTGGAAGAAAAATGATAATTTTGAGACTGTTGCTTTTAATTGCTACTACTGCAGCTACGACTGGTATTCCAATAAAAAATAACATGCGCTGCTCTACTAGTAGTAGTAGCTAGAGTAGTAGACTACTAGTACTCGAGTAGGCTCGCACTAATACTAGCTAGTAGACTAGTAGGTCTCCTACCTGGTAGTAGTACCTGGTAATGATTGTATCAATAGTGGCAATTCTGACGGGGTGCATCTAATTGAATTTTGGTGTCATTCTCATCACATCGAAATCATCAGGGTAGATTCATTTTACTGTACATACTCTCATCAAGGAGGGAACATATCTATTCATTCTCGAACGTCATCACACAATGATACCTTTTCATAATTGTCTACTGAACAACATCCAAATCAATCACTGACCAATAATAACAAGGACGCATGTTTGTTTTCAAAACCTGATGGAATTAACTATTGGTAGTCTAGTGAGAAAGTGCTTTATGGCCTGAAACACGAGAAGGTACTAGAAGTAGATTAGGTCTAGCTAGTTGTTGGCGTTTGTGCTGCTTAAAAGCATTCCAGGACGATAGCATACCATAGGTGCTCGACGGGGTAATCACTCTATCCACTGTTGTCCCTTCACCTGATCTGCTGTCTCATTTATACATTCATTGTCGAGTTAATCTCACCAACACAACATGGACCGCGTCATTTCCTTGAAAACATGCATAGTGACTACCACTCTTTTGTCGCCTTTATTATGGTCCTGTCATGCCTTCGCTCAATGGCAGGGAGGCCCTCTGTCTACGACCAACTCAAACAGTCAAATAATTAGACAGCAGCAACAAAAGCAAAAAGTATGGGCAACCACAGTCAATGGACAAGCTGCCTCGGCGGGCACCGATCCCGACACATGCATCAAAACAGTCGATGTACTGTCCCTGGATTCCATTCGCGATACACTGATCCGACAAGAAGAAACCATTATTTTTGCGCTTATCGAACGATCTCAGTTCCGACGAAATGCCATTGCCTACGAAAAAGGAGGCTTTGGAGATTTGGGAGTTCCAATTGGAAGTACTCCTGTTGATGACTGTGACGACAAACTATCCTTTTTGGAGTACATGCTCGTGGGTACCGAAGTTCTGCATTGTTCCGTCCGACGGTACACATCTCCAGAGGAACACGCCTTTTTTCCTGAACGATTGCCTCAGCAGGGACAGATGGATGCTCTGCCAAAATTGGATTATCCCGAGGATCTGCTCTCGGCCGTGGGAGGAGCAAGTGCGGTAAATTTTAATCCCATTCTACTGGAAAAATACGTTGACGTCATTGTGCCTGCCATGACCAAAGAAGGGGACGATGAGCAGCACGGATCAACCATTTTGGCGGATATTGCTGTCCTCCAAGCACTCAGTAAACGCATTCATTACGGAAAATTCGTTGCCGAATCCAAATATCGTTCGGATCCCGAGGAATATCAACGTTTGGTCGATGCTGGTGATGCAGAGGGCGTCATGCGACTTTTGACCAACGACAAGGTGGAAAAGAAAGTCTTGCGAAGAGCACGGCTAAAGGCTGCCACCTACGGTCGAGAGCCGCTCCTGGCAGAATTGCCACCTATAGAGCACGGTGAATCTACCTCCATTGTAGCTGCTGCAGCAGCTGCAGCTGTGGTAGCTGCACTGGAGGCACTCGGAGAAGACAAAGGCCAAAAAGGAAAGGTAGACCCTGCTGTCATTGAGAGCGTCTACGAAAAAATTATCATTCCCGTGACTAAGGATATCGAAGTGGCCTACTTGTTTCGGCGGTGTGGCCGAGAACCTCCAGCAAAATATGCTCCTGATCGAATGAGTGTTGACGTGCAGAAGCTATAATTAGTGCTACTACAGACGCTTATCTTTGTGTCAACTGTAAGTTCTAGTTTTGCAAGAAGAGCGCCCAATCTATGACCTCATGATGCCGGCCTGCACAGCAATATATTATTTTACATGTGCTGTACTAAGAATTTCGATATTGAATGCATTGCAGCGCTCCAGCCATTAGCAAATAATTTTGTCGGGCTTGCCACTCTCTCGTGGCTCAATTTGTAGTGGCTACGCGCGCACTAGCTTTGGAGGCTTAACGTATTGAAATAACATCAAACTCAATGAGACGAGCTATTCTTGGATATGTTTCGAACAGTTCTACAGCTTTATTCAGACTATCCGTAGACATCGAACACGACACATTCTCGATTGTTTTTGCACTTACAAGGTAGGCCAGATATCTCCTAAATTAAGCTAGATCCAAAGCTCACTCTCACTCAAGGCAAGTTGGGAATGGAAATATTAAGCAAACGAAAATAGCTAGGTATAAAATGCAATATTTCGAAACCATGCTATTCCAGACTTTTTAGCTAGCTACAAGAGAGACTACTATCACTACATATTTGGTAGGAAGAACATTCACTGCGATACTTATGCGATAGCCAAGATCTTTTGTTCCGGCTTGCAAATGGATAGCCTCGGCATGAACATCCCCACTCCATTCTCACAGAAACCAAAAACCAAAAAGAGGAAATCAATGGGAGAATATCAGGTCAAGGTAGAAATGGGTGTGCGTCTTTCCAAACACATGCTGTAGAAAACTTACGGAAAAATGTGTAGGCTGGACGAAGCAATGAATAAATGAATAAATGGTCCTTCAAAAATCGCAATGCAATCTTATTCACAACTCACAACAGAGCAGTAGAGAACAGAGCTACCGATTCCTAAACATAGCAATGAAACATGGCCTTGGATGAAAATGATTACTTCACGGGTAATGAGGAGGAGGAGGAGGAAGAAGAAGAAGAGGAGGAGGAGGAAGAAGAGTCCGAAGACGATGCTGCCGACGTAAGCGTAGACGATGACGTCCATCCCGATGATTTGGGTGGAAGCGACGACGGCGATGGTGATCAAACTTCAAATCAGGATGATAATAACATTGTTGGCGGTGATAATGATGATCGACAAAGCGAGGAGGAACCAACAAGTGACATCGAGGAGAAGAGCCATAATTCGCAGGAAGGTAATGATGATGATGATGATGATGATGATGATGATAATGGAAATAGCGATGGTTTCAGTGACGAAGAATCTGTCTCGGAAAATGCCAGCAGCGGTGACGAGGAAGCATCTGCCAATGAAACCGATGCAGAAGGGATTTCTGCCTACGAACGATTGCGTTTGGAGCGGATAAAGCGAAACAAAGAACGGCTAATCCAGCTGGGACTTGAGAGTCGAGATGGGTTTCTTGGAGAGAAGAAGTCTTCTGCTCCCAAACGGAGAAAGAGTACTAGCAGTTGCATTCCTAATGCTCCCACAAGAAAGAGCCGAAGAAGCACCGGTAATGTTAACTATCTGGAACCCCCAACTTCTGTCACTGCTCTCATGAAGGAACGAAAGGAGAAGGAGGAAAAGAAGAATGCCCCTCCCAAATCGAGAGGAAGACCGGCCAAGGAAAACACGAGACTTCCTATTTATATTTATCACGAATTTAAAAGCATCAATACACACAAGAGAAAGATGACAATACTCTGCCGGAAAAATCTAAAGGGTGCCGAAAAGGAAGTCAGCTTTTGGGAAAAGAAAGCAGAAAGGAAAGAAAGGGAAGCCCAGCAAGAAGAGGAAATTCGGCAGATGATCGAACAAATGAAAGAAGAGCAAAAGATGTATGGTGGCGTTACTGCCCGTGAGTATCTTGCTTCCATTGATCGACGAATGGCAGAAACTGTCCAAAAAATGCGTCTCTACGAGTCCTTGGAAATGAGCGAAGAGCAATTGATTGAAGCCGAGGCGAAGCGCCAAGAAAATGAAAATACGCTCAAGCTTTTGGAGGCATTGGAATCATATCCAAAGGATGCCAAGACATCTGTACACCTTTTGAATGCCATGTTGACTCATCGAGCGCCAAAAGATCTGCCATCTGCTCGAAGCAGCAAAAGAAAAGTGGGCGATGACGAGGCAGCCGACTCCCGAGAACCTCTAGCCAACAAGAAACAGAAAGATGCGAAATCGTCAGAGGGAAAAAAACAGGCAGCTCATTTTTCAAGTGCTGCGACTCAAGCTTCGGTGACTCATTCTGGTAATATGCTGTCGAAAGACGAGCCAGGTACACGAGATAAAACCGAAGAAAGCAAGACTAAGAAGAAGAAAGAGAAACGAGAAGTCAACGTCGGCGGTTGGGTGTCGCCTCTCTTTAGCGATTGCATTGATCGTGCGTGGCTGCAAAAGGACACTGCGCACAAGCATCTAGATCTTCGAAACTATGCCCCCCAGGCGGGAGATACCGTCTTGTAAGTTGCAGTAATGTCTGTGGGTCGAGGATGATTGTCTACACCTATTATTATCTGACCTCTTTATCCTTTTGAATCTAGATATTATCCTGCTGGGCATCGCGCCTTTCTGGAAAAACATTTGGATCATTTGTGCAATCGCAAAATGGCACGAGTGCCGCTATGGGAGAGGGCAAGGAGAGAAAAGGTCAAAGTAGAAAACAAAGTAAAATCGGTAGAAGTCGACGTGCCTACTGACGACCCACCGCCGCTTACACTACTCAACAACTCAAACGCCCTATCTTGGTGGAACAATGAATGGATGGAAGGAGTTGAGAAGTCTCTTGGAAATTATCCTCTTATTTGTCGAGTGGAGAAAACCCAGGCGGAGTTTCCGCCCGATCCATTGGCTGATGAGAAGATTGTTCGTCCTGATGGTTCCTTTGCCTGGAAGGCTCCAGATACATTTGCCAAAGCCAAGGTCAAGAAAAAGGCATATCTCCGCCTAGCGGTGACCCTTCGTCCACTGACCACGCTTATACCTCCGGTCTGGAGCGAGTCAGGGCCTGTTGTCGAACATGCTCTTACGGTGCCGCCGCCATTTACTTGCGTCACTTTTCCCTCTACGGAAAAGCCATTTTTGATTCCTTTTGCTTGGGGCTACATCAAGTATCACTCACTTTCGAACGACGACGACATTGTATTTTCAAAATCCAGTGCGGAACAAAAAGGCAAGATAAAGGGCTTTAATTCGCTTGAAGGCAATTTTGGCAGCCCTCGCTTTGACGATAAACTAAGCCTTATCAGCAGTATGCTTGGGAATTGGAGCAAAACTGAGCCTTCTGATAGCGATTCAATCCCTCCTCAAGACGCTTTCGTTGTTCGTGAGTTTTTGACGAACGTCGTGAGAAACTACGATGTCCCTGCAGACACTTTCAGCACGGACAATTGTGATCGTGTCTCCTTCATTGATTTCATCCGTTGTACTCTGCCTCTCTGGGAAGGAGTGTCGACGTTGAAGACATTGAATGATCGTAAAGCTAAGCAATCTCAATTTTGGGAATTGGAATCTAAAAAAGCACGATTGAACAATGACGAAGAAGTGGGAGGTTTCCGAGACGTTTTGAAGTATGGGATTACTCGGACGCTCGACAGTGCTCTCCGCCTCCAGCTGGAGTTGACTATTGAGGAGTTTCTTGGCTACCAGCTGGCAGCGGGGCCCTTTCGTCCAACTGTGACAGATGACATGGTTCCTTCGTACAGTAACGCCGTCCCAATTTCCATGTCCTTTGATCGAATATTGTCTCGCCTGAAAGAGAAAGGTGTAGCAAACCAATGTTACTACAGAAGCTTGGACGCGGTACTCGTTGACTTAAATCTCATTGCCGATAATTGTGCCCTTTATAACGCCCCCGACTCAGATTTGGTGCGTTCGGCTTATGAGTTGATACCCCTGGCAAAGAATGCTTTAAAAATCGCTGCATCTCGTTTCTTGAAAGACCAAACGGATAAGACGAAGACCGCAGATGACAAAAAAGAGTTCGTGCTTTTGCCTGTTGGGTCGGATGCGGTGGTAGTTCAGGATCAAGCGGGAGGAAAAGTGAAGAAGGTCAAACCAGTAGACCCTTTCCAGGACCCCTATAATGGGCCGCTATATCGTGATTGGCTACACTGTACTCTCCCGGATACTTCGCGTCCAAAGGCTGACGACGATCAAGGTCAGAAGCTGCCTGCTTTTTCTCAATGGATCCCTCAAGCCGGTGATACAGTTCTGTATTCGCGCCAGCTCCATGCGGAATTTATTCAGGGCCATTACGATGACCTAGCGCCAAATCAGCGCATTTTGCCTCAATTAAAGGATAGCGCTGGCAATGACATCAGTGCTAATGACCAGCCGGACAGCCCCCTGTCCGAGAAAGTACCGGTAATTTCGCGAAATCAGTGGATTAAGGGTACAATTGCTTACATGCGAACAGAATTCCCGCGAAAGCACAAGGCTTCGGGAAATGAGAAAGACAAAAAGAAGCCTACATTTGCAACAAATGCTCCTCTACTTGGGATAGCAGTCAAACTTTTCGGGGCAGAAGGAGAAGGCAGCAAAACCTCTGTTGTCTATTGGAGGCCATGTGTATTTAGTCACGACCTTGCCGATAGTTCGATGCCGTCGATAGAACGATGCTCGTGCTGCAAGCTTCACTTGGCTACATCCTTTTTGCGACCGTCGTGGGTCGATCGTTTTGATAGCAAGCTTGGTGACGACACTGGCTGTTCACCCTCGATGGATGTTTCGGTTCAGTGGCAGAAAGAAGCTACTGCCATTGAGCGAGGATTTTGTCTTTTAAAACACCGCTGCTTGAACGAGGTTCCTCCTGATTTCCTCGATCCTAAATTGAGTGTCAAAAAAGTGAAACAGGGATATGTTCCTGCAGCTATCAAGGTCGATACGAATTCACTGCCATTCTTTGAAGATTTATTCGATTCTTCAAATATTATGTCCACGAGAAAAGTGCAGCCGAGGAAACCGTCAAAAACATCAGTTGCAAACCTTGTCAATTGCAACTATTTGCCCCCGTGGTACAACGCGTCCGGTGTAGTATCAAAAGAAGCTTCTTCGACACCCCTGCACGAAATGGTTACACCAGCGCCGAGCCTTTGTCTTGAACTCATCCATTGTCGCTTAAGAGATGGCTACTACCGCCAAAAGGCGGCACTTGCACACGATATTTCCGAGGCTTTTGTGACTTCTGTGCTTCTTTATTTGGTACCATTCGTGAGGAGAAAGAACCAAATCTCAATGAAAAAGTTGGCAAAAGCTTTGGCTTCGACGAAGTATTCGGTCTTTGCACCCACACCTTTCAAGCCGCAGATAGTAGGTGAATCGGAAGCTGCAACCTTCCATGAAGACAAAACATCAACCAAAAGTAAGGCCGATCTCAAAACGAAGATGAAGGACCCAAAAAAGGAACCCAACAGTAAAAATCACAACTTCAAGAAAGCGTCCAAGATGATGGAAGAAAATGCAGCACCCTCGATACCAGAACATGGTTTAAAGCCTGAAAAAATCCCGAAGGTAGGTTCTCTTGCGAGGAAAGAGCAGAAAGGTAGTTTGAGCGAAGAAGAGCAAGAGATTTTACATCGACTCGTGAACATTCGACGGCTCTACGTTGCTGCGTTGACCTTTACTAGCGACATCAGACACGCCGAGCATCTTCATGGTTTGGTGCCGTTGGCTGTTTCTCGACAGAATCTTCGCAATACATTGGAGACGCACGTCAGGTCGCAAATCCAAACTGCTGAAAAGGTGCAGGCAGCTCATGCGCACAGAGTCTTGGCAACACTCACGGCAGCCTCCCAGCGGGACATGTGCATCAATATGGACTCCAAAGCAAGCGCAAACCAGCGTCCCACTGTAACGGTTAAGATTGCTGTTGGGGGCGAGCCTGTAAAGGTCGAAGAGACGGTGCTGTCAAAGCCTCTGAACTTGTCGCCACTTCCAAATGCTGGCCAAGATCAGGTAGGTAACCATACAATGCCAGAAGCAACAATTGCTCCAGAGCTTCCCAAGCCAACCCTTGTAGTGCGAGATGGCATTCAATTTCATCACAGAGATCTCGAGAATAATTTACAGCTCAGTCAACTTTTCTTTGGCAAAACTGGCCGGATGCATCCCTGTATTCGCTGTCAGACTCAAAGGAGGAGTATGGTTGCATGCCGAGTCATTAAGCAACATTCAAATGTGGACTTCGATTTGAAATCGTAAGCGCTTGCGTGTTTTTCTCCCCGTTGCAGCTAAGTTCACGGCTGTTTCTTCTTTTGTCTCACGCCGTCCTCCTTTCCCTACAACACAGATTCGCCTCTATGGGTGGCCTTGATCGACACTTGAACATTATGCTTCAAACACCCAAGCTGATGGAGCAGCAGACTAGCTCTGCCAAGACATTAAATGTGAACCCTACAGAGGATTCCCAACAAGCTACAAACGGTGTCAGCGGAGCTACAAAGACACACTTCCCCCCTAATAAACAGACAAGCAGCAGTGCAGTCGGCGGAAATGACTGTGCTCAATCAACGCAGGCCATCAAGGAAAGCTCCAAGAAGCTGGGTGATGCCAACGAAAGCCAAGACAGGCAATGGACTGGTGATCAGCCCCTCCCAAATGACAAGACACTAACCAGTTCTGGTGTCCAGGAAGAAAGTGAACAAAAAGCTGAACACTTCTCTGTCAAGGACAAAAATAGTAGTACTGATAGATCACCTCCAGACGGCGAGAACCAAGCAGATGCGAAAAAGAAGAAACCTCGGCATGTAATTATTATCGATCCTCGTGAGGCCTATCGCAGGGCGAAAAAGGCGCAGGAAATGGCAAAGAAACTTGCCCAATCTGCCAAAAAGTATGCGGATGCCCCAGCCCGGCTTAGTGGTGAATTTATTGCTGGGAATTTCCCCTACGATACAACAGATGGCCATTACGCGGCTTGTGTCGTATGCGGACTAACGGGTGACCTTCTCTGTTGTGACGGCTGCGCAAATGTGGTTCATATTCGAAAGGATTGCTTGGGTGCGGATGATGTGCCCGACGGGGACTGGTTTTGCGGCCACTGTTTGGAGACCAGAAAGTGGACCGATGGCAGAGATGAAGACGAAGAGAAGAAAACTGCAGTTGACGCGCCGCAGAGAGTAGAACATTCTAAATGGCCAGCTGTGATTGGAGGCACCACACCAAAAGTGACCAAAAGACCAGCGAATGCCTCGACGGACGGCAAAGACGAGGCACCAGCACGCGCAAAAGATTCAAAAGTTGCTGTGGCTACTGCCAGCGAGAGATCGCCTAAGAACGCAGAAGCAGCAGATGCATCGACGCAATCCCCAAACACCACCATATCTGCTGGCAACAATGCTGATGGTACAAATCACGAGATTCGAAATACTGAATCATTTGCCGCGGTTGATAAGGATGCACGCAGTGAGCAGCCGAAGGTTTATGGCAAAAAATGGAAGAATCCATCTGCTGTAGTACCAAATCATACAGTTCACATTCCCAAAGGCGTTTTCTTTGAAACGGAGGAACAGCAGTGCAGATTTGTAGAATCAGAACTGAACGAACTCTTCAAAGCGCGTACAGGAAAAGACAAGGTATTGACACGGGGACCTAAGAAATCCAACAAAAAAGAAAACGATGATGATGAAGAAGAAGAAGAAGAAGAAGACGACAAGGAAGTTCGCGTGGGCTCTCTTTTTTTGAAAAAGTTTGGACGTCATGGCTATTTCCAAGGAGAAGTCAAAGCTCTACCAACCGAAGAGAAACCATTCTATCGTGTCGTGTACGAAGATTGCGACGAGGAAGATCTATCTGCGACGCAGCTGGGACAATTGATGTACTCGGAAGCCAGCAAGAAAATGAGACGAAAGAACAAAAAAGGAAAGGCCAAGAAGACCAAGTCTTCCGATAAAACGCAAGCATCTAAGAAACGAAAGATAGGCGAGCATGCAGAGGAGCCTAAGGTCGTTTACAAGGAGGATGATTTTGAACTCAGCGATGACGAAGCACCCCCTCCGAAGCGGCAGCGAGGTTCGCCCAAAAAACGAGCAGCCCCTCCACCTTCCAAGAAGCGAATTGTTCCAATGGTTGGTGGTGTCAAGATTGGTTTTGATGTTGGCAGTAAAGTCCAAACCAAAGGAACGGTCAATCTACGAAGAGGAGTCATTCTGCGCCCTGCCAAGAATGGAAAGAAAGGTCACTGGGATGTAGAATTTGTTTCTGCCAACGGCAAGAAGAAAGTGGAGCACATGACTCGTTGGATGCTGGTCAATCCGGATGAAGATTTTGATGATTTCATGGACAAGGCCCTTGGCCGTGGTGGCAGTAAGAAACCTCTTAAAGAAGCAAAGGTTTCACCGAAGCCTGCTCAGGAAAAAACTCCCACTTCAAAATCGCAAGAAAAGGCTGCGAAAGAGCACGAGGAAGAAGCGGGAACCAGCAGTCGAGGACGAAAGCGCCGAAAGCCTGTATACTATTCTAGAGCGAAGTAATGGGAAGTCCATCCCTTTTCACTGTCTGTTACTGGTAGAGGCAATATAGGACTAGGTTGAAAGAATGTTTGCTGGCTTACTGTACCTTTTTAGCTAGAAGCTTCTCTACTAGTGTTGAAAAGCTTGCTGGCTAATGTATTACTCTATTATTTTTTCGATACCGTAATAATAGCTCGAACCTGAGAATAGTAGGAAAAATCAGAGCTCTAATCACAAAACGAAACTTGGGCAGATTAAGGGACGACCACGATCAACCACCTGGGCAATAGATTTAACGGCCATCAGCGATCCAGATCTACGTTGTTTGGTTTTGGATGACTGTCAGCCGCAGACATAAAAAAATTAAGTCCGACCACAAAAAATTAATAAGAATCTAGTCTACCATCCAAGTCATTGAACCCTTTGGCTGTCTACCTCCTTTTCAAACAATTGTCCCAAGATGGTAAGCACACACGTCACTACTGTCTCTTTCATTTTGATTTTGGAACTATGCTGAAAGCTGTTGTTGAGAGGATCTCTTGAAGTATACGACCAAACGTTATCTCTGATCTCTGATGACCATTCTCTCTTCAACAATCTAACAGCCCGCCCCACGAGCCATTCGCAACCGAAACTCAAAATTTGACAAGAATATCACCAAAAGGTTCGTCAATAACTTTTCAGGGGGTTTTGGGACGAGTATCATCCCGGCAGAGGCAGAGGTGCCTGGACGGCTGGATTTTTTTGTTTCTCACATTATACGTCTGCTTTTTACTTTTTTATTAATTTCAATTCTTGTTCAAACAGAGGCAATGTACCAATTGGAAAAGCTGCAGAACATGAAGATGAATTCTCAGTGTCCAAGCCTTTGATCCTTTTCTTTTTGTTCGTTGTGGTACGAATTTTTGAGACGCTGATAATGCTATACTATTTTTGCAGGCAGGATCTATTTGGTTTATTTTTCTCACGTTTTATCAATTCATGCATCTTGAATTTTCCTGCAGGTCGGATCATCGTTGACCCAAATCTTCAATCTCTTTCAAAAAGCTCCTCCGGATCTTCAAGAGTAAGTTGAACTATCTCGAACGCTCGCTGCCTTCATATTCATTGGAAGTTTTCCTACTCGATTGACTACGGAAGAAAGGAATTCGCTACAACAATCGGCTGGCAAAAACGATGGAGAGGGAACACATGAAACAAAATAGTAAATTTGCTAGATTGGATAAAATACACTTAGATGACGATTGGGGATTGCATTTGCAGAGCGAACGATAGGGACGAAAGAATCTACAACCTACAAAACAAGAAAAGCACTGTCCGATTGATATTATTTACAGTAGTAAAATCGAAATTCAATTTACAAGACAACAACATTGTGCTTTCTCGCTACTAGATATGTTTCGCTCGTGCTGCTGGGCGTTTGTTGCCAAAGACTCGCTTCCTGAAAATGGGCTTTTCTGGAGATTCAATATCCCTGTATGCTGCCTTCTCGTCATCGAGCAGATGAGTTCGCCAGGCATCGTCCGGCAGTTGCGCAATCGTTTGCACGCGTTTCTTCAGCAAAAAGATCCACAAAAGACCCAGGATACTAGATCCTATTTGTAGCATTGCGTAGGGGTCTTGATTCGTTCCTGTGCAAACCTTGCTGTTTGTAGCTTCATCAAAGACACAATGCTCTTCTTTGGTAAAGAATCCCACCAATTTCATAATTAACGAGGCTGGCCAGGTGCCTCCAAGGTTTGCAGCAGTATTTAACAGTGTCATGTAGGAGCCACCAATCGCAGGATCAACTCGCGAGGCAAAAAATGTCATTTGAGCGTTGAATTGAAGGCTGCTGACGATGGCTTGACCGGCTGTGGAAGAAATTACGGCCGACCAAAAGAGTAATCGATCCTGCAATTTATGAGCATGACCTCGTTTGACGACAGCAAGCATAGCCAGATCAAGAAGTGGAACCAACGTCACTCGGAATTGGTAGGCTGTCATGAACTGGCGGAGCGGGTCTAAAATGATGATGGTATGGCAGGGAGACAAAAACTACGTGAGAAACATCTGCCAACAAGCTTCTACACAACGCACGTTCAATAGGTACACTTACGACCATGCCATATCTTAGTAGCAACGATTGGCACCAAAATACCCAGGGGCAGAATGATTGTAGGAGATAGCAGTGCTGTAGTCGACTTGGACAAACCGAATTCGACAGCTTTCAAAAACTTAACATTGTCCGAAAGCGCTGTGGGCAGACGGTAGGTCAACAGGATGAGAAAAAGGCATCTTACAGAGGGTAGTTGACACACAGCCCACAGTCTGTGATATGTTTCTTTCAGTCCTATCTGAGCGGCGTCCAATTCTGCGTCTTCCTCGTCGTTAGTTTGCATTCGATCGGATGCTAGTAGCGCTTCTTTGGAGTCGGGAATCGATTCCTCGGCTGCTGTGGCTACTGTTGAGACTTCGCGTTTGACAAATGCCACAATAAAGGTTGTCATTAACATAAAGTAGCCCATAAACCTGACAAACCCTCCCAAGCTCACAAGTCCCGTGTCAGGTCTACTGGGTAATCGAAAAAGAGGACGCCAAATCGATTCACTGCTCTCGGCATCGTTCAGCGCCAGAAATCCAACGAAACTCAAGAAGTAGCCAATGTTTTGTCCTATAGAATTGCACACAGGTCCACGTCCTCGATTTTTCTTCGAGAGCATGGTCAGTGCCCAGCCATCAACAGCAATGTCTTGGGTGGCCATTAAAAAGTATAGGAGAAAGAAGAAGGCTGTG